>Ga0123355_10015072_pt1 | contig 12131 bp, 6 predicted proteins | sample TergutEmb28metaG_3_FD_89872 | JGI IMG/M metagenome (GOLD analysis project Ga0123355, IMG submission 89872) | Embiratermes neotenicus P1 segment gut microbial communities from Petit-Saut dam, French Guiana - Emb289 P1 | ecosystem: Host-associated > Arthropoda: Insects > Digestive system > Gut ... | reverse complement strand
TATCCACCCATCTACGCCTAGGTCTCCCCAGTGGTCTCTTTCCCTCCGGTTTCCCCACCAAGACCCTATACACCCCTCTCCTCACCCATACGCGCCACATGCCCAGCCCATCTCATTCTTCTCGAAAAAGGATAAACTAACCGACAATAAGTGTAAACAGATAGTTGCCAGATAAAATAATAGCGCTGTACACGATTTGCCTTTTACACCAGTTTGGTCGGCGAGCCATTTCTTGTTTTATTTCAACATTGTCTGAGCCTCACGTGTTTTCGGACCAGATATCCTCTTCACCTTCCTTGCACTCAGTTTCTTCCGTCGGATTTAGATTTTTAAAGACGCTGACGGTAACGTTGAATGATTTAGATAGTCCAATCAGAATGAATATGGAAGGAGCCGTAGCTGAATTCTGGGTACTACCCAGTAGTTTGCGTAGATACTGAGGAAAACTATGAAAACACTCAAGTTTACCTGTCTGCGGGCTGAGATTTGCACCGGGGACTTAACGAATACGAAGTAATGCTGTCCATTGCACTATTGCGGCAGATGAAGCAGCGCTGTTAAATCAGCCGTACAACAACAATAAAATTCTTTTTGTGTTTAAACACCACGCCATGGAGAGTTACAGATCCACCGGTTTATAACTTCGGCACACAGTGGGTGTGTCGTTTGCTTTGCGCCCCGGCTGCCTTTACTCCTGAGGAACGAGCGCCAAGTAGCCATGTACCTAGTATTTTATTATCTAATAATATAATGGAGACAAATAATTCTTACTAATTTTCATGCGGTCTAGAGCCGACCAACGAATGGGGCAAACCCCATACAGAGGCTAATGATATGTGCCGAAGGATGTAGTTAAATTCCTTCCAGACGCCAGCAGGAATGGTCTGCATTACAATTGGTTAGGACCTTGAGATATCTTGAGAAATGAGTTAAACAACCGAATAGTGGCAATTCAACGCTGCAGGCAACTTGATTCTCTCGAAGCGATAGTTTACCCGCTCCGCTCACTCGACCCCTGTGGTCGTGCTTCAGCTCTTATCCGTGGCCGCTCATGAATATATTTTCCCGCGACCGCCAAAACACTCCCTTATTTTTATAACGAACAGCCGTCCGCAGTCAACCAAAGCAACCCTTTACGCGCGATACGCCTACCTAATTACGCGAACTGGTGTTTGGTTCGTTATAATATCCCATATCGACTCAACAGGAGAAAAGTTGTAAAATTATTAAACATCAAGTCGAAAACCAAATTAATTGATCGTGTTTCATACGAATCCAAATTCGGTACTATTACAAGTAATGATTTCACAGTTGAAAAATTTTTAAATTACAATATGAAAATTTGATCAGACCAAGTCATGTTTGTTCGAATGAAGTCACATTAAAATCTGTTTTGATACGCTTATTGATGTGGTGGTATAAGCCTGACTAATAACCTGCCAGCGGACGTTCTTTTTGCTATACTTCCATACACAAACCCAAACTTCAAAGACCCCCGCTTTTACAACAGCCAGTGGAACGTCTTCCCGCTTATGCACGGACTGAACTGATGGACGATCAGCTGAGCGCCAGCTGTTGGTATTTCAGTCTAAGTATATTGCACGGACTCCACCAATCAGATGAAGTAGCGCTTCAAAATACCCCCTCCCCCCTCTTTCCCCTCTGCAAAGAAATTCCAGCCGTTGCTATGTTCGGCTCTGCCAGCGGTAGTGCTGAGACGTGTGTGGTGGTTTTTGACCGTTAGCAAAGGCAAACTAGAATTCCCGGGTTTCTTATTGTCAGTATTAATTAACTTTTTGAGGAAGACAGTTGAAAGTCTGTGAAATTTGCTGTGAAGTTTATGTTAAGTTGCTAATTACGGGAATGGGTACAACTTAGCGAAGAACGCATTGTATGAATGAAAGTGCTGTGTATGGCTTGCTATACCTGAGGATCCTGTAAGTAATTTTGATCTGCTGTTCTTATGTGATTGAATGTGTGCATGCCATATTGCATTTTTCGGTAACATGTTATGCAAATAACAAGAAGGGTGTCCGAGTGCTGTAATTTTGGACTGTTTATGGTGCTTACGCTTCAGAGTGATGGTACTTGCAGATTTCTGATGATGAGCCTTGCGTGATCTGCATTTCATAAATAAGGCAGTTAGAATGGAACTTTAAGGGCGCTGTGAAAGGTTATACGAACAAAAATTAATAGTTAAACTTTATACGGGTGTATGGCCGGGGGCACCCTGATGCCGCATTTTCGCGCGCGATCCTCACATGGAGGGAACTCTTAATATAACACTTTTAAGTGCAGAATGTGTTTACATGGGTTCTGTAAGTGGTAAATGGCATGCACAAAGCCCTACTGAAGCATTCGCAGTTACGTGGGAGTGAATGTTTTTAAGTTTTATTTGATGAATTCCAAGCCCTTCAATTGCTCTGGAATTCAGGCGGGATGGAGTTGGTATTATGTGGCGGTAACTGATAACATAATGGTCATTTATCGTAATATGAATCATATTATAATGACTGCAGATTCTGTTCCGAGCATTTCTTTATTTGGATATCCAAGCACTGTTAGTTACCTTGATATCAAATTGAACAAAATGTCTAAAAAATTCCTAAGATCTTTTCAGGTGCCCTCGAAAACAGAAATACTCTCAAGACATAAATGTTTTTCGGTATAGCTAGCAAGATTATAGTAATATTTTCGCCGTCGTCTTGTACTGATTTTGGGATAAATGTGCTAGACTACTTCGTTTGCGACTGCTGTGTAACTGCTTGGTTATGACGTTGTGAATTGGAATTTGTTAGCGTGATGTGCTTCAGTATGCTGGACAGAAATTACTGTTTTTATATTAGATGCAGAACGAGTTGCCTTAAAATGAACAAGACATTATGCATGAAAGTGATTAAGAGGCTAATCCCATTAGTCCCGCTCTTTTTTGGCTAATGTTTAAACTACATTAGATGCAGTAAATTATTTGTATAATTCCTTCAATTAATATTTAATTTTTTATTTTATTTATATTCAGAGGGACTTGCCATGGTTGAATAATTTTAAGTAGTACTTCGTAGGCTTGAACATAAAATGTAATCCAAAGCTTAATTTTGCTTTAGACAGTTCAAGGAAGTCAGGGAGTATTCAAAGTTAAGCTGATGCTGTCATATGTTAGTGTATGTACTGATAAATTTTTGAAGGAGTAATATACACACCTGAGGAGGCCGAGGCCCACCCAGAGCTGTAAAGCTGAAGATGATGATAATAATACACACCCATTAGAACTAACATGTTTTGGTGCAGAGATAAGTGTAAAAATCAACATGTCCGTAAGATTTGAGGTTCACTGTGACTGAACTGTGAAAAATACTGTCTTCTGGTATGAGACACTGTGTAGTCTCAGAAATTCACCAGTGGCCTATGCCGGAGTGTGCTTTTATAATGGAAGGACAAAAGAAAGGTGTTAGGCTACCCTTAGGCATGGAACGGAGGGATGATGGAGCCTTTTGCTTTTATTGTTTACCATCCTTTGTGAGAAGTGCCTACAATGAAAATTAATTATTTGTAACTCATAGACTAAATAGCAGACTCTACAATTTTTAGTCAATCAAACTGTCCAACAATATCTGGTATTGTAACTATAAAATGCAAATTTATTTTTCACTTCCTACATGTTTTGGCCATAACGGCTATCCTCGGGGAACCACACTAGTTCCTGGAAGTAGGAACTGAAGTGTTTATGTTCCATTAATTATGATAAAACTCTGAAACCTTTAGAACATATTCATATGTAAATTAAAACTTAAAAATGCCCAGTATGGCTGATATGCCTGAAAGATGTAGGAATTGAAATGTATATTTGTAATCTAAAAATAGTGTACTTTGTTGGTTACATTATCATATAGATTTGGCAATATTTTTAGACTGAGTCACAAGACATGGTATCTGCATGACAGTGTTGACACAAGGAAGCAGAAGTTTAGTGGGGTAACTGAACATAGAAGCAGTATGCTGCTTTAACTGACAACATGATTCAACCTTCAGTTAGACTGTTCAGTATGTTGGCAGGCCCTGCAGTGCCCACTGCTGTTCCACTTTTACATGAGAAGGAGCTATGCATTTTAGTTTCAATGTGCTGCAGTTAATAATAGGATTCTGTCACCATATTTAAAGAAGTTGCTTGGAATGTTTTTCTCTGCCTTGCAGAAATACATCATATCTGACACATTCATTGCTCATTAGAGTTTTATAGGTTAAGTGAGCTAGCAGACTGTGACTGTAAAAGAGTTGTGAGATAAAATAATGTCCCTATGCTTGAAAGAGCAGTATCAACATTCCAAGGAGATTTGCTCTCTATTAAGACGGGCGATAATCTGCCAGTCAGTTCCATGCTTGGTTCATCCGCATTGATTCTTTGTGACTACTCAATAACTAACTGAATATTATTTCACGGAGTTTGCCATGACTTAATGCCAAGTTTTTGCATTCTGTGCTAAGAAATTTCATATATTATCTTTATTAAAGTTTGTAGTTCAAAACAAAAACTTTTTCTCAACAAACAATGAAAATCACAATTTGGACACTAAACAAAGAAATAATTTATACCTTCCTCAAGCAAACTTAACCATTTATCAAAAAGGAGCTTATTATTTGGGGATAAAATTTTTTAATAATTTGCCCTTAGAGATCAAGAATGTTGCTGGTAACCAAAAAAATTTCAAAATCGCTTTGAAAAAATTTTTACACACTTACTCATTTTACACAGTTGAAGAGTACCTTAGTCAATTGTGAATTATGTATTGTGTCACACGATTTTTATTATAGTGGTACACTGATTTAAGGTTCTATTCACATTATGTAAGTACTCTTGGACTGTTCTTAAGTTTAAGGATGGATGTATTAACATCCAAAACATATTGAGCATTAAATAATGAAATAATAAAGCAAGTGACATCAAGTTGGTCTCTCTTTACTCAACTATCAAGATGATGCATGGTCCAATAAACATAATATTATGATATATATTTTATTGTCTAGACTCATTCTGTACTATGCCTGTTGTTATCTTATGACAAGTTCCATATCCACTCTGGTGGATCTCTGGAATACTAAATGAATGATGATGATGGTGATGATGCTGATGATGATGTATTTGTCTACTGTGTCTCCTTTATGTGAAGTTGCATTACAACTATATCAGTTTACTCAAAACAGCTCATCATGCTAAGAGTGAGCAAGGGACTTTAGAATGTATGTTCCTTTGTCTGTCACAGAAGGACACTGGGTGCCACGAAGGGTTCATCATACTTCAACTTCCAAGCCCCAGGACATCATACTCACCATGCGTCATGAAAGGTAAAACACTTTTGTTTAAATGAAAGTATTCAAATTTTGATAAAGGTTTAAATTGTATTTACTTGCATGGAAATAACACATGATTTGACTTGGTTAGTGTGGTTTGAGGGAGAATTGAATTTTGAAGTCTTTTGGGATGTGCCTCTGTTGTTGGTCGAGCATTGTGACTTTTGACGATCACAGTGCCTTTGTCTTAAAGGGTCTTCTTCTGCTGCTTGGTAGTGATAAAGAAGGTACCACAGTCCTTTAAAATATTGGTAACTATGTGCCCAGTGACACAGTGTTACATCCCAGGATACATAATTCTGCCGGAACACCACATTGAGTACCTCGTGTCTCAAGTTGAGTTTGGTTTTTCCCTCTCCCATGGCCTCTTTCTTACACAGGAGTGAAGATGGGGGATGGCTGAATGGATGGCTGTCAAGTGTGTGTGTGTATGTGTGTGTGGGTGTGTGTGTGTGGGTGTGTGTGTGTGTGTGTGTGTGTGTGTGTGTGTGTGTGGAGCTGGATTGCTTTCTCCAGTTTTTATGATTTATAAAACATTTCAACAAGTTGACGTTTATGTATGAAGGATAGTCAATAAATAAGGTTCCTTATAAGTCATAAAAATTAAATGAGAAGTCTGCAGATTTAAATATAGCTCTTTTGTTCCACTCAGTTGTTATCATTATACAACACAATCCCCAAATCCACTGATGCATTCACCACATTTTGACGTGAATCTAAACATTATGCCACAGTGTAAGTTGGGCCCTTGTCAGGCAAAGAGATTTGGGTGCACCATTTCACTTCTCCAACAGGAGATGGAAGGCAGTTTTGGTGACAGAAGTAACACTTGCGAGGGTGCTGATCCCTCAACGGTGAGGAAGTGGAACCGGGTGTTACAGTTGTGAGCGCGAGAGCTTGACTCCTACTGTTGCAGAATTATCCAGATCATACTGAGGTGGAACAAATGTGTATATATGTTTTGGGATTCTGCTAAATATTAATGGTACTTTTGTAACGTAAATATGCTACATGTGACATTGTGATGACTTCTTGTTTAATTCTTATGTCCTAGGAAACTTTAGTCATTGTACACAGGTCATATAACTCATAATGTACATACTGTAACACCTGCCATATTATTCAGTGGCATTGACCCATGCCAAAACTGCTGGCATTGAAGAGATCTGAGGATAGTTTTTAGGAATATTATCAATAGATGGCACTGTGAGTGTTTGTTGTGAAGTGGCATGGAAGGTGTGTAACAAATTAGTGAGAAATCTTTGTTACAGTGGTCACCAACCGACTCGGCCAACACTGTTGAAGCGGAAGCGGACAACTTCAGAAGATGAGGTGGGTTATCTATATTGTATGTGTACTTTTACGACTAACATCATGGAGCAGAGTTCTTGCTCTCCTAGTCAAATTCCTTGTATATTATAGACTACAAAGGTTTATTACAATATGTAATACTTAATTTTAGCTTGTACAGTGCTTTTATTTATTAATCATTGCTCCAGCATGTTTTGGCCTCCCTTCTTGGCCATTATCATGGAGCTGATGGTTTGTTTGATGTATGCAGTTTGTGTGTCAACATATTTGGTAGCAGTACAGCATATTCATTCATAACCGGAACACAAAATGTCTGAAACCAGATTCTGGGACTATTTCATTTGAAGAAAGTTTTAACTCAGATGTTTGGACACAATAAATTACATCAGTGTCTACTTAATACAATGTTATGTTGTGTAAACTAATTTTATATTGGAAGAAAAAAAACTGGTGTTAACAATGTTAATATTTCAGTTTTAATTATAATTTTAATCATATATGTAAACTGCTCCCAAATAAGTTGACACATCAGCTGCACACATGAAAAAATCACAAGCTCCCTGAAGATGGCCAAGAACTGAGGCCGAAACATGTCAGAGCAATAATTAATAAATAAAAGTGTTGTGCAACAAGTTGGTATTATGTATTACATATATAATGTATTTGTGCAGAATATGTACAGTATTACATTTGCAGAGTTTATTACAGTGTTCATGACATCTTCGCACTGGTCCATATGTTGTTTGAATTATGTCTAGACCCTCCCTTCCACCCTATTTCATCAACATTATCTTTGCTATTTTCTTCTAAATGCCTCAGTCTTTGAAGTGGCCTCTTCTGGTTTTCCCACCAGAATCCTGTATGTATTTCTTTTCAGTGCATGCTTTCAGTTGTTAGGAAATTTCATAACTGTTTGTTTCTTCTCCGTTTAGTCTAAAGACTGGATACACTCAGCCTGCAAGAAAATGTCATGTGGCTTAAATTTTCATGTAACCAATACTGCAGTTGTTTCCATAAGCAGTGCAGTTTCTGTGTTTGTGAAATTCATTTCTTATAATAAAACCAAGTAGATACACTAATTTCTCAAATTTATTTTTGGAATAAAACTCTACATGATTTGGACAGTTCGTCAGTCCATCAGGAGTTTTTCACTGTACACACAACAATGGTATATGTCATACAGGTTTGCTGACAGCTTACGAGCAGGATCAGGACAGAACTCCATCCTGATCCTGCTCGCAAGCTGTCAGCAAACCTGTGTGACATATACCATTGCTGTGTGTACAGTAAAAAACTCATGATTTGGAGAGGAACTGTCTAAAACATGTAGAGTTTTATTCCAAAAATAAATTTGAGAAATTAGTGAATCTAGTTGATTTTGTTGTAAGAATTTATCATGATGCACAGTCACCTGAATTCGAAATTCAGTGTTCAGGATTTCAGCTCTTTGTGGTCACCCGTTTAATATGCTGTTTCATCCCAACATGACTGGTTCTGTTGAAGTGGGATGGCATGACACGGGTCATGATTCGGCTTCCCCACCGTTCTGCTATGGCACTGATCATTCTCATCATAGTCCAACTCTGTCCTCTTTAATTGGGGTTAATTGCTTGTGTATTTTGTGGAATGAGACTTCCCTTCGTAGATGTAAAGTATTTTGTGCTTACAAGAAAAGTTCAATTCAATTACAAATAAAGTTTTATGGTTTGTGGTTTTTTGGTTATTTTATGTTTTTATGATTGGTATTTTTTGCAAGTTCTTGGAACCAAGTATGCATTTTACATCAAAGATGGATCAAGTGTTTTAATGATTTATTTGTTCCAGTTAATTGTAAATATCAAGACAATTGCAGGGGTTTACAATTCCTGGGTGACAGCTTGTCATAGCAACAAAATTTTGTATTGGGGCACATAATATTTGTGGGTCCTTAGTGTGGAAATTGTTACTGGTGCCTAGAATTTTGATAAGGTTTGTAGATTTTTGGAACATTTTTGGACACTCAGACTACTGTATTGATGTAACTGATCTTGTGGTGTCAGAACACAAGGGTTTGCCATTTTGCATTTATCACGAGCCAGGGTTGAATGTGGTCTGAGGTTTCAATCCCAGTTGGGGAGAGATTCTCATCATCATCCAGGCCAGTCCTGGGCCCCACCCAGTCTTCTGTGCAATGGCTACTGGGTCCCTTACCCGGGGGTAAAGTGGCTGGGGCGTGGCATTGACCATCCATCCCCACCTAGTGCCGAGGTTAAGACAGGAGTGGAGCTATACCTCTATGCCCCCTCTGGGCCTTTGTGGCAGGTTACAGGTTGAACTTTACCATTTGCCAGAGTTGAATGTATGGTCACATCTGCTTGTGTTATGTCTTGTGTGGTTTAATTGGATATTATCTTGGGGTGCCAGTGACAGTTTATGTATGGCAATAAAACTGTGAAACTGGTACTATGGAGATGGTGGGAATAGGAACATTAATGCTTCTAGTATAGTATGTCCTTGTGTAATGGAGTGAATGGTCCCGATAATTGCAACATAGTGCTGAACAATGTAGAATGGAGCGTTGGTTCATACAATAATAAACAAAATCCAAGAATCTGGTTATTGAAAGTCCAGTAAACTGCCAGTGAAAACAATGTTAATCCAAGTCTGGATAATGCTTGTGGAATCTTTGGTCTTGGAATCTGTTAATGTTAGAGTAAAACAAACTTCAAGGCAATATGAAATGGGGACTGTCTGTACTAAGGGACTGGCAGCCATATTTAACTCATGACAAGTTATTAGTACTGAAAAAAATTGTGACCCTTGGCTAGCTAGACCTTATGCATGTGCTGTTGGAGTAATGCATGACCCATTACAGGTTAAAAGACACTTGGCGATTGCTGTTGAACCCAACACCATTTGAATTTGACTGGTTGAGTTTTAAGTTCTTCTGGGATGTTAATGCATCATTGCTAGTCTCTTGAAGGAAACAGGGGTAATAGGATGTCCTGAAACATTGGTTTCTAACTACCAACTGATGCTGAATAACATGCCACAAGAGAGAAGACTTTATTTACACTGTGGTGTAAGCCCAAAATCACACATGACAAGTTGAAGTTTTAGAATCTCTTTTGTCTACCTTTGTTCTCTGTATTAGGAAGTGAATTGTGATTTGTTGTAATGTTGTTTTCCCATATCTGGGTTGGTGCTGTTTGTACCTGGCAGTTCTTAAAATTAGGGTCTTCAGCGATGTGTTTCCGTGGACTTCGGTAAAGTGGTACCAGAGTTATGAAGGACCCTGCTGCCTTCATCTTTTAGGTTCTGTTCTCTGAAGCTGGAAGTAGCACCTTCCTCAAAAATGTTGGTATCTGTCTAGACCTCAAATCCAGAGTTATGGCTTATGCTCATAAATACTGCTGTGTCCTGTTGGATGGATGGATGGGTTCACTTTTTGAACAGAGAACAGACCATTGAAGCTGGCTGGTTTGTTGCTGGGATTTGTGTAGGATATTTCATTGCAATTTAAGTACAGGACTACTGCTGTCTGTTGTGTCCCATGATCTGGGTTGCTGTGCTCATGGTTGTATCATGGTAAAGGATGGTGGTGAACAGGTGGTGTAGTCAGCAGATTGATTTTGGGGAGTATGATATTATTGGAGTGTCACTGGGTGTTGGTTGAAAACCGCTACAGATGAATAGCTTACCATGGATTAAAGCTGGTATATTGCTTGACATACAGATAAATAGGAAATGTTCATAATCTGATACAGATACTTTATTTGTTGTGATTTTATTACATATTGTGACATGTTTAAAAGATTTGGTTCATCACGTGCTTCCTTAATTTCGGTTAGGTGGTGCAGAGTGCTTGGATTTCAACAGTGCCTCAGTACAATACCTCAGTGAATAGAAAAGACTATACAGATATTAGTTATAGAGGCTAAATGTAGCTGCTTGTATGATATTATTAGTATATTTCCAAAATAATAAAGTGACATGAGTGTTGTGAAATAGATTTTATGTGGCGCTACCTGAACTCCCAACTATAGATATAGTCAATGTTGCCCCTTGTCGCATAGAACGCTGTGTGCATCCAGAATCTTGTGCAGGGATATGTGTCTTGCAGTGTTGATATTGCTAGGTGTCTGTCACATGTTTATCATTTTTATTTCATCCCATTTCTGCTGTGCTGCTTTATGATAAAGGTATAGGTATGTATTATATGTGGGCCGGGTAGCTCAGTCAGTATAGTGACTGACTACAGGCTGGATGGTCCGGGATTGAATCCCGGTGGGGACGAGATTTTCCGCCAGTCCAGACCGGTCGTGGGGCCCACCCAGCCAACTGTAAAACGGGTACCGGGTCTTTCCCAGGGGTAAAGTGTGGCCGGGACGTGCTGCTGACCACTCACCCCCTTCAAGTGCATTGGTCATGGAAGAGTAGAGCTATGCCTCTACCCACCCTCTGGGCCACACAGGGCCTGTAACGGGATCACTTTACCTTTACCTTTTTTATGTATTATATATAACACCAGATCTCTTGCCCGTGCATGTGAATGGCTTTAATGTTGGCAGGGTTGTTACAGGGAAGTCAGACTGTTAGATGTTCTTGGCCAGTTGGCACTATTCTGCATGTGTACACTGCTGTGAATTGCAGTCATTGTATGTGTCTTGAGCGTGTAAGTTAATACTGTTATGTTCTGTTTGGATGTAGGCATGCATAGATTTAATGTCAGGCTTGATATGAACTGAACATCTAACAAACAGTGAACAGTAGAAAGTGATGGATGCAATGTCAGAGACATTTGTGAGAGAACCTACATGTTTCCTCTGCAAGTTGAGCCCAGATGTAATGAACTCTACTCCGACTGTCGTGGTCAAAGCAGTTTTTGGCAGTCGAGGGCAGTACTAATATTCTGTCCCCAATAAAATACTGGTGTAGCCGAGTTCATATAATTGGGTACGCTAATGAATAATGATAATAGCATAGAAAAAGAAATGTAAAGACGTATTTTGGCCGGCAATAGAACTTATTTTGCCGCTATAGGTCCCTTCAGGAGTCGACTTTTATCCAGAGCCACTAAAATTATGTTATATAAGACACTAATAAGATTGGTAGGAGCTAAATGATTTGTACTCCTCACCCAATATTGTGCGTGTGATAAAATCGAGAAGAATGAGATGGGCTGGGCATGTGGCGCATATGGGTGAGGAGAGGGGGGTGTATAGTGTCTTGCTGGGGAAACCAGAGGGAAGGAGACCACAGGGGAGTCCTAGGTGTAGATGGGTGGATGATATTAGGATGGATCTCCAGGAGGTGCGATGTGGGTATATGGACTGGATTGGGCTGGCCCAAGATAGAGACAGATGGCGGACACTTGTGAGTGCGGTAATGAACCTTCGGGTTCCGTGAAATGCAGGGAATTTCTTGACTAGCTGCAAACCAATTAGCTTCTCAAGAAGGACTCTGCACCATGGAGTAAGTGAGTAAGTATTGTA
>Ga0123355_10015071_pt1 | contig 12131 bp, 14 predicted proteins | sample TergutEmb28metaG_3_FD_89872 | JGI IMG/M metagenome (GOLD analysis project Ga0123355, IMG submission 89872) | Embiratermes neotenicus P1 segment gut microbial communities from Petit-Saut dam, French Guiana - Emb289 P1 | ecosystem: Host-associated > Arthropoda: Insects > Digestive system > Gut ... | reverse complement strand
TAGTAATAACCGCGATAGATTGCTTTTGCTCCTGCTTTTTTTAGCTCTTCTACTATGTTCATGCGATTCACCTCTGCAGGATTATCTCATGTGGGACTTATTTCCTCAAATCAGATTGCCGTGGCCCTTATTGTTTTCTTGAATCCTAGATGAAAATGCCATATACTATTTAACGAAGGGCAGATTGCAAAGGAGTTGATGCAGTATGACTAAAGTAAAAGAGCAGGCTATAGGGCTATTGCAGGGTATGCCAGATGATAAAATTATATATGTGTTAGATATTTTACGTGGACTAAAAGGTCTTGTTGAATCCGAATCCGACAGCAGGATTGGTGCACAGCCTCCCCTAACCGCTATGGGTATATTAAACGAATACGCAAATGCTGATTTAATACCGTTAGAAGAGGATGCTTGGCGTAGAGCAGTGGTAAAAAAACATGCTGATTCTTGATACCAATGCAATACTTAGGTATATGTTATCGGACAACGCAGATATGGCTGCAAAGGTTAATGAAATAATCACTAACAATAGAGTCATGGTTAGATACGAGGTAGTTGCAGAAGTTGTTTATGTGCTTGAAGGCGTATATTTATTGTCCCGAGAAAAAATAAAGGACAGTATAAGCGTTTTCCTCTCTGTACCTAATGTCAAAACGGAATCAAAAAATGTTTTGTTATTAGCATTAGAGACTTAAGAGACTTATGCAGACAAAAATATTGATTTCGTTGCTTGCCTGTTATATGGATTTAAGGCATTGCAGGGTTATGATGTTTTCACATTCGACAAGAAACTGAATAAGTTGCTAAACACAATAGTCCAGGGCTGACAGCAGGGGTATTTGAAATTTATCCCGCAAAAGAAAACCCACGCAAATTTAGTTGCTACTTAGATACCAAGCTTACGCAACGATACCGCACTACACAAACAAATTCAAGGGACTATAGTCTTGAAGCGTTGGGCATTGACGTGAATAAGCTAACACATGCTAAGTTCAACACACCGCTTCAGTGGTATAAAAAAGGATATCTACCAGAATACACTGCTGTGGTAGGTGGGCTTCTTACGAACGGTAATTTAACAAGCGAGATGATATATAATGACTATATTTCGTTTAGTAATAAAAACCTTAAACTCAAGAGTCAGTAGAGACTCATAATGATTATAGCTGCCTATGCGGGAACAGGTAAAACAACTCTCGCAAAATTGCATCCGGATAAATTTTTAGATTTTCCGGTTATGCCATATAAATATCATCTAGATACGTTTGCCGATAGCGAAGATGCAGAAAAAGCGAAGGCCAATCCTTACCTAGTTATGCAAGAGTATTGGCCTGAAAACTATGTTGAAGCGATAAAGGAAATCATGTACGCTGGCAAAATCATTCTTATCCCATCAGCCTCTAATGTACTGAGGCATCTCGACAAAGAAAATATCCCATACATTCTTTGCTACCCACAAAGAAGTGCAAAGGAAATTTATCGCAAGCGATATATTGACAGGGGTAACACGGAGGATTTCCTAAATATTTTCATTGATGGCTGGGATTACTTCTTAGGTATACTCGAAAACAACCTTCACGGCACGCACATTGTCATGAAGCCCAACCAATTTCTGAGCGACGTTGTGTATATGTAACCAGACAAATTACGCACAGTTCCTTATAAGACACACTTTCTCAGGTATTTACTTAGAATCGGTATTAGCTCAAAAATGTGCCGCAAACGCCATAGACTAAACAAATATTACATATAACATGATATCATTGCTTTTGGCATTTTTGCGATACACAACCTTCCAAGCGGAAAGGGGCATATTATTAAAGGCATTTTTGGCACATCTTTTGCTGTAAGATTTACCTTAGCATTAACGAATTGGCGGAGCAATCTAAAAAACGTATATGGAAAATGAAGTCTTTGTCGAGGGATAGAGTATGCTGGGTGACGACACCCCTGAAATGCGATTTTATCCAGTGGGATTATTTGCGGCAGGTAAGCTTGCCGATAGGAGGATATATGAAAAACAATGTACGCAAGTTACTGGCAACAGTGCTTTTAGTTTTTGCAGGTATCGTTGGTGCTACTATTATGGGCAGCCTTGGTATCTTATCGTCATATTCTACCTTATATGCCGCGCCCAACACCCGACCTGTTCCTATATTTCTCGACGGAGAACAGGTTACTTTCACAGGGCAAGAACCTATAATGGTTGATGGGCGCGTATTGGTCCCCATTGAGTTATTTGAAAAAATGGGGTATGAAATCGGCTGGGCCGATGACGAAACATATCTTATGATATCTGATGGCTGGCGCTATATCCTTTTACATGTAGACGAGCCATTGTTCATCGTAGAGGGTGGCGGCATGGTTTACCCGGATGTGCCTCATCAGATAATAAACGGGCAGTTGATGCTGCCATTAAGAGCTATAATGGAGGCCTTTTTATGGGGTGACACGGTCCACGATCCTTCTATAATCGAAGAAATAAGAGCGATACACATGGCGGCGGGAGAAAATCTGCCCTGGTGGGACCCCATAGAAAGAGCGGTATACCTTTGGGCACTTTCGCCCTGGCAGGCGCCCTTGCCATGGATAACACCAACCCATGGGACGTTTGAGCCTAATCAAGTTATAGGCGACCCAATAGAAACATTGTATTCCATCCAAGAACGCTTCCCCACTGTATCCGGGCTGGATAATACTTGTGAGCCGCAATACGGCGGTATTTTGCGGGTGGGGCTTGCTTCAAATAATCATCTTGCCGGCTCATATAATTCTATATTTACCACTGGCTCCCTGGAGGCGGAGCTGATGGCCTGGTTTGGGGGCAACTCAAGTGTGTTCAGCACAACTCCCTATCGTACATTCGGGCAGTCCGGCATTGTGACCTGGGACTATTGCCTGGATAGCCGAAGTATGCACCTTATACAAGTGGCAGATGTGTATTGGCATGATAATCACCCACTTACCTTGAACGATCTGGTATTTGCTCACGAAATGATAGCACACCCGGATTATCTTGACGCCGGGGGCACTCGCTGGTCCAACGCGCAGCAAAACATAGTGGGCGCTTGGGAATATCACAAGGGCGAGGCGGGGTATATTTCCGGGTTAGTGCTGTCGGATGATGAGCGGGAGTTGACGATATATTTCATAGATTTTCCACCGTCAATCCATCATTTTGGGTTTTGGTCGACGCCATATCCCAGGCATATTTTTCAGGATGTGCCACTTAGCGAGCAGCGCTTTCATTATCATTCGACTGTAAGACCAATTGGCTGGGGGCCGTTTATCGTAGATTACTATATTCCTGGAGAAGGAATGATTCTTGTTGCAAACGACTGTTACTGGCAGGGCCGGCCATATGTAGACTCAGTTGAAATAATGGTGGTGCAGTGGGATTTAATACCGTTCATGATGGAAGCCGGTTATCTGGATATTGCCCCAATGGGCACATGGGGATTTACGACTATACCGGAGCCGGAGAACTTCAGTTACCTGGGCGTGGTTGACAATTTTTTCTCCAGCTTAAATTTCAATTTAGGCTACTGGGACGAAGCAACCAGTCAGGTTATACCCCGCGAAAACACGCGTATGGGAGACGCCAGGTTGCGTCGCGCAATGGCTTTTGCAATCGACGAGTCTTATCTTACCGCCAATTTATATTCGGGGATGCGGGTACCGGCTACATCCATTGTACCTCCGCGGCACAGACAGTTTCATATACCCGGTTTTGCGGGATTTTACTATGACCCCATTAGGGCAAAAGCCTACCTGGATGAAGCAGGGTTTATGGTTGGGCCGGACGGCTGGCGCACAGACCCGGACGGCAATGAGTTTATTATCCATTTTTTAGTTCCTCATGGTCCTGATATGGAAGTAATATCCGGGCATTATCTTTACTCCTGGGAGTCTATAGGCCTGCAAGTGTATCTGGAAAGAATGGATGCTTTCATTTATAACAGCGAGATGATTAATACCCACAGCGAGCGAAACTTTGATATAGCCCCTATGTCATGGATAGCCGGGTTTGACCCAAACCCGCATACTCTTTGGGGCCATTCGGTGTTTAATATTCCCAGATTCATGAGTGAAGATTTCCAGCGTGTACTAGAAGGCTTTAACTCCCCCGAGGCATGGGATTTGGAATGGCTGACAGCTCATTTCCATGAATGGCAGCGGCTTTTTTTCGAATCTGCCCCGGCGCTGCCCGGTATGTGGCGGGTTTCGCTAACGGCTGTAAACAACCGGGTTGTAGGCCATGATATTTCTGGGGTGCATGAAGATGATTCTGGCCCTCGGGGTGGGTTGCATCGGATTTGGGTAACAGAGAGATGAAAGCAAAGCGATAAATTTTGACACATCAGTCTGGAAATGTTTTAAAACGGAGGAATATAATGAATGCAGTCGGCACATGAAATCACATTCAAATACTCTGTAAAGAAACTAATCACAAGAAAAATTATTGCTTGTGTTTGCTTGCTGATATTTGCTCTGCTAATAATAAATGAGCCCTTTTGGCATTTACGCTCATACGTTCCGCAGAGCGTGGCTTATATCTTAAATGGCCCGCCCCGGCTTGAGCATTACAGTCGTTTCGTTTTGAAATGAGCTGAAGCAAGCTTGAAAATGCCGGCAGTTGGGCATTTTCAAGTGCAGTCGGAAGCTCAATTTCAATCGAAACGACTATATATGAGCCCCGACGAGTTGACCCTGTTTAGAAATAGGGACAGAAACACCCCTTTAACGCAAGGGGAGTCAGACGCTATGTGGGCTTTTTATGCAAAGTACGGTGACCTTCGCGTTAGTATCTGGTATTTAGAAATTGTAAGAAGATTTATCATTATCAGTTTGCTTTGGAATGCTCTCCCTCTAATTATCTTTGATTTATTTTCCAATAAGAGGGTATTTATGCGATTAACAAAAGAACGAATTATATACTATGATCCATGGATATTAATCCCTGTTGTTACCGAGAAATTCGTAGATTGGGACAATGTTACAAGCATTAAGCTAAAAAAAGGTGCTTTGACAGGTAGCCGAATCGTTATGTGTTATACATGTACAGATGAACATGTTAAAAAAGAACAAATCCTGTATTTTAATTATAAATGTTGTGAAGCAAGCAAAGATGAAATGTTTTGCGGTATTATCACATTTTTTGATAGGCATAATATAGATAGGAGATAAAACAGTGAATTTATTTGATATCCTAATTTATGCCATTGCTATGTATGGCGCATTGCTTGTTGCCGGTCTGGTACTAAGTTACCCTTTAAAACGGTTTTTTGATTCCAAATACTGCACCAGTCCTCAAAAGGCATATAAGCGTATTATGTGGTTTTTGATAGCTGCCGGCGTGGTTGCGTTTATTGTCGAGATTCTGACCAGAAGATTCGCCCCGTCCCGCAGCTTTGACACCATTCCTAACATTGTACAGAGGCACCGCTTCCGCCTCCCTTTTTATAGTACTGCCGGCAGGATCGTCCGCAGAGCGGCATTGATGGTTGAAGCTTATCCAGAACGGCTTTACACCATATTTGTAGTTTTAGTAGTTATTGTAATACTTTATACCATAGGTAAAGTTAAAAACGAGGCGTATAACGAATACTCCAAGATGCATCACTCGCTGCTCGGCGGCCTGATAATAATTTCCTGCGTCTTATTTTTTAACGCAAGCACAATCGGCTGGCTCACACCCTCCTACATAGCAGAAGCGCCGCGTTACACGTCATGCGGCAGATGGAGCTACTACATGCAATTTATGCGCCGGCACGATAGGCGGTACGAGCCGGTACTGGTTGCGCGGGAAGTTGAAACAGATAACGTACACAAGGTTGAATTTTGGTTTTCGCGGGTAGATTCCCATGACGGGCCGGACGGTACATGGGCCGACCTAACACCAACCGATGAGTCTAACACTTACATTTTGACACGCACAAGCCAAGTTGGCGGCGTTTATCCCGAGTACGAAGTTATTTTATGGGACTATTGGTGGCGTGGAAGTACCCGCGCACGCCTTGTAACTTTGCCAAAGCCCATAGCTACAGGGCCGTTTATGTACACCTGTAACGGACGGTTTAGATACAGACTCGAAGACACATATATAAAAAGTGGATTTAATGCGTCTCCGGTAGGGCCTGCAATCCAACTACATGTACAAGATACCGAAACAGAGGCAGAGCATACATTCCAACTATTCATCGCCCGTGACGATGATATAAGGCATGGCACACTGCACGAGCCAATACAATTAGAGGCTGCAGATGCCGCACATTTGTACATTGTCCGATTCGCAAACGGGATTGACTCCTTTTATATAGACCTGGCAGAGAGTACCGCCGAAAGAACGGGGGATTCCCTTTACAGCTCATGGCGTATGTCGGAAGACGAGCTAATAGCGTATAGGATATTGATATCAGGCCGCCTAAATACCGGAGAGATTACGTCATTAATTTGGTATGATACCTATCTGCAAATGAAATGCGTCAATACCAATACTGAATTAGTTGTTAGCGAGAGAATTAGTGAAGTTGCGTTGCGCAGATACATTTCAAATAGCCAAACACTTGATTGGGTTACGATAGAGCCCAGGCAGATAAGCCAATGGCGGTCGGCATGGGAAATTCCCGAATGGTGGTACTATGAAGGTTTGCATGAGGTTGAATTAAGATTACCCTGTGGTTACCCATTACATCCGGGCTATAATCTAAACTTAGTTGTTGATATTAATAATGGAGAAGTGCTAGGACGCCGTTTATTTTGGCGATAAAAATAGGCACTGGTGCGGTTATCTATCTTGTAAAAGAGCGATTGCCACTTACCGATACTGTTTGGACTTTGCTATGCAAAAGGATTGGCCATAAAATCAGGTGGGAATACCAATAAGCACGCTCGCAAATGGGCGTGCTTTTATTGTCGAACAGGTAGTAAAAAAGTGACATTTGATACCTATTACATAACACGTAAAAAGGCTAAGATTTATTCATATAGTCGTTTCGATTGAAATTGAGCTTCCGACTGTGCTTGAAAATGCCCAACTGCCGGCATTTTTAAGCTTGCAACAGTAAATGCATGGCATGTGCTTGAGTCATTGCTTAATGAAAGCCTGACAAACGCCGTGAAACACGCCAAACCAACATATATTACCGTGGAGCTTGATGCAACAAAGCACTTAATCAGACTACAAATTCAAAATGATGGGGTTATACAAAAGGATACACCTATCGGAAGCGGATTACGCAATTTAAGATATCGGACAGTAGCCGCGGGTGAGAATCTAACAATAGATAAATCCGACATATACAAGCTTGTATGTGTAATACCGATTCAATAAGAAAGGATAGTTTGTATGAGACTATTGATTGTTGATGATGATACATTAATACGTGAAAGCCTTTCGCTTACCTTATCTTTGGAGGACGACATTGAAATAATCGGCGAAGCAGAAAACGGCAAAATCGCACTTCAGATGTGTAAAGAGTTAAGCCCGGATATTATATTGTATTAATGGACATTAGAATGCCGGGCATTGATGGCATAAGCGCAACACAACTCATAAAAGACAAGTTTCCTAATACAAAAATCATGATGCTTACAACGTTTGCAGATAAGGCTCAACCGTCCGATACTTAAATTACAAACCGAGCAGGATGACAGCAATAATGGACCCACGCAAGTTTTTTGTTATATTGAGAAATGTTAAAAAGGTCTAACAGGCTCGAAACCAAATCAGGAGCCAACTCATTTAATATTGAAACAACCGCCAGTAGTGGAGAACCAACAATTCTATCGCTCTTATCTTTAAGAATAGAATAAACTACGGAACCAGCCACCTTTTGAGGTGTAACCTCCCCAGCGATTTTTGGTGCTTCCAATTTACCATTTGCCTTTTTTAGCATACCGGCATACATACCCGCACTAGAAACATAACCGGGGCTTATAGCTGAAAATGACACACCACTACCCTTAAGCTCCCGTTTCATTCCCAATGCCCATTTGATTAAACCAGCCTTTGTCGCAGAGTATACGGACTGATATGGAGACCCCAATTTTCCCGCTAAGGACGAAACAACAACTACATGGCCAGATTTTTTCAAAAGCATATCAGGCAGCAGCTTCTTTGTAATCAATATCGGTGCAAGCAGATTAACGGCTATTGTTTTCTCTATTACCTGCTCGGCTTGCCGTTCAAAAATACCCACGCTTTCTATTGCGGCGTTGTTTATGAGAATGTCTATTTTGCCGAACTCACTTACTATCTCTTTTACAACACCGCTTATTTGCCGGCTATCGGACAAATCAGCGGTAAATGATTTTGCGATGATATTAAGCTTCGCAAGCTTGGTTTCAAGGTTTTGAAGGGGTTTTAAATCCGAAGGCAAGGCAAGCAAGGCAACATTTCCGCCTTGTCTTGCGATTGCATAAGCGATATAACGCCCAATCCCCCTTGATGCACCGGTAATCAATACATTCTTCCCTTTAATCTCCATTGTCTACAATACCTGCCTTTATTGTATCCCTCTATATTGTTTTTTAACTTTTCCAGGTATTATCAGAGAAATTGCTTTTTGGGGGCATTTATTATTGCACCGATAACACATAGTACAGTTATTGTTATGTTCAATTTCCCCGTCTACCATTGAAAAATTTTTCATAGGACAAATGTCAATGCATAAACCGCATTTCGTGCAATCCCCATCAATGCGGAGCGTGCGCTTGGCTCGCCTTTCTATGGCTCCTAAAAACACGGCCTGCGGAAACCCCAACATGCATGATCCAAAGGAAAATCCACGCTTTTTGATTTTACCATTTCTAATATTATTGCATACGGACTCCATCCTCTTATTTTCTCTTGCAAGGGTTTTTTTGATGCTTTTATCGTTCGCCACCGGTAACAACGGTATATCGTTCATGTTATTGGGCATGAAGAAATGCTCTGTATATATCACATCAACGTAGTTTTTAGGAAACAACGCCGCAAATCTCCTTGTCCCATCGCCGGAATGCCAAAGCTGCGTACAAAAAATGATAATCTTTTTCCCTTTCAGAGTTTTAATGTGCTGCGTCACAAACTCCCGCATTATTCTTGGGACGCATGACATGTATATAGGATAGCAAAAACCTATCATTTCCTCCGCATCAATAATTTTCTTAAAATCGATATCCTCCTCAACCGAGTGACATGGGATACTCATTTTTTGACTAAACAACTCCGCAATGTACTTTGAATTTCCCGTACCCGAAAAATAGAGCATGACCATAAGCGCAACCCCTTATTTAGACAACTGTTGTGTTTTTAGACGTTTAGCATTATATTAGATGAATGTCTGGATATCAATAATCAATTCTATATAAAAGTGCCTGGTAACAGACATATTTACACAAATTTGCCGGGCAGACAGGAGTTAATATGAAAGATGGTATGAAAGAGGACAGACGTGTCAGAAAAACAAAAAAAGCCCTCCGGGAAGGTCTTGCGGAGCTTCTTATGGAAAAGAGCATACAAAACATTACCGTGAAGGAGCTGACCGATAGAGCCGATGTACACAGGTCTACCTTTTACGCAAACTTCAATGATATCTATGATTTATATAATCAGGTTGAAGACGTCATAATACAAGAGTTAAAGGATATCCTTTCCGCCGAGTACAACTTTGACACAAAGGCTTTTTTTGGGGTACTGTTCCGGTACATCGCAGATAACAGGAAGGTATGCCGCCTGGTTTTAGAGGGAAGCGTAAATACTACGTTCTTTAACCGGATTTTTGATTTGCTTAAAGATTCGTGCATCAATTGTTGGCGTAGGGAATACAATCTTACAGCCTCGGCAGAAGTATTAGAGCCTTATGTCTATTTTTTTCTGACGGGCAGCTTGGGCTTGGCTGGGAAATGGGCAGCAAACAACTTTGAACCACCGGCAGATGAGTTATTGATTATGCTTGCCGATATAGAAGATAACTTCAGGCTGTTTGTAAAAGATAAGTTTGTTTAAGGGAATGAATTATGCTAACTATTGTCGGCAATGCTTTATGCCAATTTCCTCGCTTGTATTTCATGTTCCATGATTTCTAGGAGATGTGGATTTGCCTCATCATTTAAGAAGAATGTAAAACTCATGTGACAACGGCATTTTTGCTGGCGTTCACCATCTAAAATGAAATCAAAGCCTTTCAGACAACGAGAATTGCAAGCGGTAGGGTCAACTAATCTACTGCAATTCCCTCCTTTTCGGATTGCATCTTTCATTGAATCCGGCCACTTGGATATGTTATCTTCATAAGAAAGTACATTATCCGCATATACACGTAACATGGGCATTTTATTTCGGAAAACATAGTTTGCGACTGTTCGCTTGGTGGGTTTATGAATATATGCCACAACATAGCCATTTGCCGCCTCTCTGATTTTCCAAACACAATCATTTTCTTGCAAATAGGCGTGTAATTGATTAATAAAAGTTTCATGTGAAGCCCCTGCCGCGATTAAAAAATCACGAAATGGAATAGTTGACTTTGTCATAGTTTTCTCCTTGCTAATCAAGCGTAAGTTTAGCACTTTCTGCATATATGAAACTATATGCCGAGCAATGTTTCTTTCTTTAAGTCGTATTCGTCCTGGGTTAAAACGTTGTTGTCAAGCAGGGTTTTAAGCATTGCAAGTTTTTCATCAGCACTTAAAATATGAGTATACCCGGTCATTTCTTTTTTCTTGAGATATTTCTTGGTTTCTATTGCTATTATGATTACAAGGTATATAATACTGCTGGAAAGAAAAATCCCTCTCCAAGTCATATTTTGAGAAAGGTCAAAAAACATCATTGCCCAAAAATAAATGATCAAAACCCCCATATACAGCACATAATCGATTATATGCACTATAACTTGATTCACGGTATTACTATATTTTGAGATTTTTGATGCTACAAACTTCTCTGTGTTAAACGTAAGAAGTATTATCAAAATAATTAGCATATCTTGGGTGAGTAATCGTGTAAGCAAGACTTCCCCCATAGCCCACAAGCCGCCTTGATTGAGTGCAGAGGCAATGAATTCAAAATAATATATAACTTTTGAGACTACAAGGTATGAAAATAATACTTGCCAGATTGCTTGTCGCTTCTCTTTTTTTGCGCTCATAAGTATGTTCCTTTCAGCCGCTAACAATAGATTCGTCAAAGTAGACGCTTGGGCATGCCATTGCTTTCGCCATATAACCGTGCATCCCTAAGCATCACATTGCAAAATCCACTCCCGTATCGGCAAGCACATCATTGCGCACATAGTTTTTATTATTTTCCTCTTGGTACAGGTCAAATGCGTGATATACCTTTCTAGCCAGCGTGATATACTTATCCGTATCGCCAAGCATAAACAACGCTTTAGCCTTATACCACGCTAATGCCCTGTAGTCTAAGTATGATTTGCCTGCATGGCAGGCTTTCATCCCCTCTTCGCATATATCTAAAAGTTCCTGCGGCCTATTATCCATACACAGCACATGGGCCAAATTCCTTATCGTCATCGTAATCCTTTTGGAGCGCAGATGCACATCCAAAATTGATTTCTCTTCATTTGCCTTCAAACGGTACAAAATATCGATAGCTTGGGAAAAGCGTTTTGCATACCTATGGACAAGCGCCAAGGTTAATATCATACTTTGGTCTGTTTTAGTTAGGTGGTACTCCTCAATCCTTTCCGCATCAAATTTGGGAATGGTTATATTCAGCGCTTGATAAGCCAGCTTCGCCGCATTTTCATCATCTTCCAGATAAAAGGAGAGTATTGCTTTTTCCTTCAGGACAAATTGTTGGTTGAGGGGTTTTGTCATATACGCCTTATCATTTTCAAGCTTTTGAATCAGTCCTGTTACTTTAGTGCAATATTGCACGTTAATCTCCGTCTTATTTCGTTGAATCGTCGTTGTCAGCATAATCAACTCATCCTCAATATGCTTAATATCGGCCTCATCCGTCGTCAAATAAAATTGAAGCAATTCCTCTGGATTATATCCCAGTCTTTCAAATAGCAGCATCATCGTCTTTGTATGGGGGGCAACTTTGCCGTTTTCGATTTTAGACAGCGTTTCCCTGCTTATTATGGGATATGCAAGCTCCTCTTGGCTCATCCCTTTTT
>Ga0123355_10015070_pt1 | contig 12131 bp, 14 predicted proteins | sample TergutEmb28metaG_3_FD_89872 | JGI IMG/M metagenome (GOLD analysis project Ga0123355, IMG submission 89872) | Embiratermes neotenicus P1 segment gut microbial communities from Petit-Saut dam, French Guiana - Emb289 P1 | ecosystem: Host-associated > Arthropoda: Insects > Digestive system > Gut ... | reverse complement strand
TGATGCGTGACGGTTGCTCCGAGACCACGCAGGCGTTCGGCGAGCCGAGCACCATCTCCTGGTGATCTCCGGCTGTCCCTCTCGCCGTCGATGATCAACACAGGCATGCCGCTGAGCCATGACGGCGGATCACTGGTGAACGGTGAAAGTGGCCGGAGCAGGATGGCTCCTGCCAGGAGCGTTGGCCGGACCAGGAGCAGGGCAGCGGCCATAATTGCACCATTGGAGTATCCGACGGCAACCGGCGGGGCCGCAAGGCCATAGCGCGTGCAGCAGGTTTCGATGAAGTCGGCGAGCACTAGCGCACGAACCGATATATCCGCCTCATTGATGGTTCGATCAGGGAACCGATGGAAGAAGGCGAACCCGCCGTCGATGCCGACCGTCCCACGGATGGAGAGGACGGGTACCCCCGGTGCCAGTAGCTCGGCCAGTGGTACGAGATCGCGCTCGTCGCCGCCCGAGCCATGCAACAGAACCAGGGGCGTGGTGCCTTGGCCAGCGCCTGCAACGAAATGATGGACGTGGACTTCGTCAGTCATGGCGGTGGCGATGGGCTGGCTGGTGCGAGACGAATCTATCTCACCTGCGCGCATGGCCAAAACGCGCGGCTTCGCGGGGCACTGGCCCAAGGTAGCGCGCATGCGCTTGGTGATCTCTCCAACCACGCCGCGACTGGCCTTGCCAGCGATCTGCCTCTGGATTTGGCGAATACTGAGATCAGTCGACGTGGCAAGCGCCTCGATTTCGCTGACGATGCGTTGTGCGATCGGGGGCAGCCGAGATGGCGGCCACGCGCCTCGGCGGCCTTCATGCCAGCGGTGCGGAATGCCGCGTTCGAAGCGATCGACGCACAACCTGCGAAACGACGGTGCAACACAAACGGCTCCACGAAGAACAACATGAGTATGAAGATCGTCCATATCAGGACTATTGCGAGCATCCACCAATAACCCGGTTCCACAAATCGGTACCACGCGTTCATGCGCACCAGCATGTAAAGACCGGTCAACCCGGCGACGATGACGCTGATCCGTGCCTGCTTGCCGAACCGACTTTCCACAGCTTCGAACATGGCGAGCCGTTGGGCAGGGTCCGGCATGTGCCGCAAAGTTGGCAGCACGACCGTCGTGACCAGTCCTACGCCACCGATCCAGAGAACCACGGCAAGTACGTGGCGCATGGGCCACGGCCACATCCCTCATTTTTACCACCGAAAACGGCAAGCGTCGCCGCTCGCCTTCCACCAGATGCCCGGTATGAGCTGTTGATGCACCTGGGCGGGATATCTCGCCGCTCATTGATGAGAGGTCGAGCCGGACCGCATCACCAGGCGGTCCCTCGCTGGCCGGGGGCATGCGGGAACTTCGCGACGTATCCGGCTCGTCGGACGCCGTATCACGTTCGACCGACGCGCACGGCGTCGTCTACGGACCCTGCCTGCCCGGATTCGGCGAGAAGAACTGTTTGAATTTCTCGCCAACATCCTTCCAATCGTCGGCATCGGGCGGAGGTTCCCCCTTGCGGGTGATGTTCGGCCACTGCTGTGCGTAGGTCCGGTTAAGCTCCAACCAGGCAGAGGCCGCGCTGTCGCTATCGGGTATGATTGCCTCCGCCGGGCATTCGGGCTCGCAGACACCGCAATCGATGCATTCGTCCGGATGGATCACCAGCATGTTCTCACCCACATAGAAGCAATCGACCGGGCAGACTTCAACGCAATCCATGTACTTGCAGCGGATGCAGGCCTCGGTGACAACGTAGGTCATCATGCCACCGCCTTGGACTGCTTCGTGCGGCCGATCTCGACCCGCCACACCTGGGGGCCCTGCTCAAGATAGCGCCACGAGAATTCGCCCCGATGCTCTGCTTCGAACTGGTAATAGAGCGGCTTCGGGTCGTGATCGTTGACGAGGATGAACGCCCCGCCCACCGCCAGCCTGTCGTACGTCACGAAAATCGACCGATGCCGCTCCGCCGGGATGAGCGGGCAGACATCAAGGACCTTGGCTTTAGCCACTTGTAGCTCCTGTTCTATCGTGTGAAGCGATTGATAGGTTGCGCGTCAGGCGGTGCAGTGCTGTACTCAGGCGTTCGGCCTCGCGCGCGTCATTGTGACGCAGTACCGACCATCCTTGCGCTGCAATCCTGCACGCGTTCTCGGCCTCTCCTGCCTCGGCCAGGGCAATCAGTGCGGCGATGAACAGCCGGTTGATTGCCGGCAGGTCCTGATAGAATGGTTGCATCATTTGCTGCGGCCATGTCCGCCGATACGAAAGTGCGCTTTCGCTACGGCCGACATCAGATCCGATGACCACGTCGGATCCCACACCACGCCGACGAAGATGCCGGTTGTGCCACCATGCTGCGCCAGACGACGTCCTACGCCATTCACGATGTGATCTTGTGCGGGACAAACCGGTGTTGTCATCGTCATCCGCACATCCACGATCCCGTCCTCTATTGCGATATCATAGACAAGCCCGAGGTCGACGATGTTGAAGCCAAGCTCCAGATCGATGACGTCGCGCAGAGCGGCACGGGCCGTGACTTGAGTCAGAGCAGGAGCGCTAGAGTGCATCGTGGTCACGTTCGAGTGGTACCAGGGATCGCGCTGAGCAAATGGCCTAGCGCGAGATCATGCATGGCTGGCACGGGTGCGGTCATCGGCGTGGTTCGGAATGGGCTGGGAAGCGGCGGCCTTGTCCACAGCGGCGGCCACTTGCCGCTGTGGATAATATCCCTCCCAAGCGCGCCAATACTCGTGACCCAGTAAAACTGTGGCCGCAAACATGAGAAACACTGACGCGCGTACGAGCCATGCAACGCCGAAGAGAGCCGCAGCCGTGCCCGCTGCCACGGCAATGTAATAAGCGCTGAACATGCGCACGGCCCTTCGCTCGTTCACAAGGTCTTGCACCCGAGGTATCGGTCCGGTGCCGAGGCGACGGCCGAATTGCGACAGCCAGGACAAGAAGGGAATGATTTTGTAGAGCTGCGAGAGACCAAGGCCGCTTAGCCAGCCGAAGATCAGCAGAAAGACCCGTGCAGGTGCCGCACGTTTCAGTTCCACCACGATGGCTGACGCGACCGCTATAGCGAGCGCCACGCCCAGACTGACAAAAGCGCCGACCGCAGCCCGGTTGTGCAGTTCGATCAGTCGGCGCCTGCGATCATGGTAGATCCGAGCGACGTCGATAAGGTAGAGAATGATAGCCAGCGCAATCAGGACCCGGCTCGCCTGTTCGGCCGCTCGGGAGACGGTGCCAGGCAGAAGGGGCAGTGCAAAGCCGGCGACGAGCGCTGCAACCAGGCCTGCGCAAGCTGTCATGAATACAGACTTGCCCCATACGCCACGGTCGTGCGGTGCCAGCATGAACATCGGCAGCAGTTCGTAGGAGACGCCAATTGCCGTTAACGTGAACCAGCCACCGATTCCCGCGAGCACATGGCACTCGACCCCGCTGGCAATGACCGGGCTGAGCGTCCAGGCCAACGCAGGGATAGTAAGTGCCAACGCAAACGTTAGTCCGAGAATAACGGTCACGAGCACGCCGTCAGCCTTTGGCGCCGCCGGCCAACTCGCGCCCGCGACAATCAGCAGTTGGGCAAGCCCGAAGTTCACGAGTGCATAGGGACAGATCGCCGGGGTCCAGCGGGAAACGCGATTACCTGCCGACGGAACCGATACCACGTCCTCGTTCCTCCGCCGTCCCGCTATGCCAGTGAGCCAGTCCTTGCAGAGGACGCCAACTCTGCCCGCTCGGCATACCGAAACGCCTGGTCAGTTCCGCAAACGCTGTCATCAGTCGCCTGCGTCACGACCAAAAGCCATACCCACAGTCTATCTTATAGGCAGTCACCTTGAGCGGCGCAAGGTCGGCCCCGCCATTTTCTTGTCGCTGGTTTTCAGATCGTGGCGGCACCGCGAAGCGCTACGCTCGCGCATGCGAGCTAGACGGCGACTACTCGCGTACTTGCGCGGGGCCGCCGGCCGGCCCGGGGACTGTGCTTTTGATCCGATGACTGAATATCAAGAAGCGCCAATAGCCTGCGCCGTGGGGCAACCAGGTCGGCGAGCGTGTAGCGATCCAACTCGGCAAGGAATGTCTGCAATGCCTTTTGCATGGCCTTCTGCAATACGCATTCCGGCTCAATCACGCAGCTGGCGTGCTCAGCGAAGCAGGGAACGATAGTCAGGTCCGGTTCTGTTCGTCGCACGATCTCGCCGACCCGAATAGCTTCCGGACGCCGCGCGAGTCGGAGGCCACCACCTTTGCCACGAATGGTCTCAATGTCGCCGGCGACGCCGAGTTCGTGTGCGACTTTCATCAGATGGGTCTCAGCAATGCCATAATGCGCGGAAATCTCGGCGATGGTCGCGCGGCCCTCGGTTCTCAGCGCCAGATAGATCAACATGCGAAGCGTATAATCGGTGTAGTTGGTCAACCGCACGGGCGTTCCCTCTGCCGGCTGTTGGAGATCCACAACATCCACTGTTCCGTGCCAGCGTTCAAGCTGGCGGGACCAGCGGCAGCCCTTGCGCGCCGAATCATCGGCATCGAGATCGGCACGGTTATAAGATGGATTGCCGGTATTGCTTTTGATGTCAATCGGTGCCAGATGGGCACAGGGTGTCGATTAACCAGACGCATCACGACAGAACGAGACCATGAAAGACTTGGACGGAGTGCTGGGGCAGCGGGCGAAGGCTGCGGTCGGACGAAAGTTTCGTGCCTGGCGTCAGCAGGCAGCTTTGTCGTCCAGCGCGGCGCAGCGCTCCACCTGGTGCCTATTAAGCATCCGACTGTCCTGCTGCGACCGCCCTTTTTGCGAAGGATCTGAGGCATGAGCAGCACAATCAGCGACCATACCCTGGCTCAGGCCAGTCATGGTCAGCGTCCGGATTTCGTGGCGCGCTGGCTGATGAGTACCAATCACAAGGACATCGGGACACTCTATCTGTTCTTCTCGGCGTCTGCCGGAATCGTCGGCGGTGTCCTCTCGCTTATCATGCGGACACAGCTCCTGCACCCGGGGTCACACATCGTCACGTCAGGTCAGGAGTGGAATGCGATCATCACGGCACACGGCCTAGTGATGATCTTCTTTACGTTGATGCCGGCGCTGATAGGCGGATTCGGTAACTGGTTCATACCACTGCTGATCGGGGCGCCCGACATGGCATTCCCGAGGCTCAACAATATCAGCTTCTGGCTGCTGGTGCCGGGTTTCGGCATGATCATGACCGGCCTTATGCTCGGAGGCGCCGGCAGTGGATGGACGCTCTATCCGCCACTATCCAACAGCGTCTATCAACCCGGCATCGCGATGGACTGCACACTGTTCGGGCTGCACCTTGCGGGTATCAGCTCCATCCTGGCCTCAGTCAATTTTATAACCACGATCTTCAACATGCGCGCCCCGGGACTGACGCTTCACAAACTTCCGTTGTTCGTGTGGGCGCAACTCGTCACTGCGTTCATGCTGCTGATCACTATCCCCGTACTGGCGGGCGCAATCACCATGCTGATTTGCGACCGGGACTTCGGAACCTCGTTCTTCGATCCGGCCGGTGGTGGCGATCCCGTACTGTTCCAGCATCTGTTTTGGTTCTTCGGTCACCCCGAGGTCTATGTCATGATCCTGCCCGGCTTTGGCATCATCAGCCATGTGATTTCCACCTTCAGCAAGAAGCCGGTCTTTGGCTACCTCGGCATGGTTTACGCCATGGTTGCCATCGGCGTCGTAGGCTCGGTCGTGTGGGCACATCACATGTTTGTCTCGGGCATCTCCGTTGACACCCGTGCTTACTTCATGTTCGCCTCGATGGTGATCGCTGTGCCCACTGGTATCAAGGTGTTCTCCTGGCTGGCCACGATGTGGGGCGGTTCCATTGAGTTCAAGACCCCAATGCTGTGGGCGCTGGGTTTCATCTTCGTCTTCACCATTGGGGGCGTCACGGGGGTCGTATTGGCCAACGCTGGCATTGATCAAATCCTACACAACACCTACTACGTCATAGCGCATTTTCATTATGTTCTATCCCTCGGCTCCGTCTTTGCCATTTTTGCTGGCTTTTACTATTGGATTGGGAAGATGACGGGCCGTCCGTACCCGGAGTTTTGGGGAAAGGTCCATTTTTGGGTGACCTTTATCGGCGTCAATCTGACGTTCTTTCCCATGCATTTTTTGGGTCTCGCTGGTATGCCACGCCGCTACCCAGACTACCCGACGGCGTTCGCTGGCTGGAACTTTGTCTCTTCGCTCGGCTCGTACATTTCCGGCTTGGGCCTCATCATCTTTCTCTACGTTGTGTACCGAACGTTCACTTCGAAGGAATCTGTTCCAGCGAACTACTGGGGCGAGGGAGCCACAACACTCGAGTGGACACTTTCATCACCACCGCCATTCCATACCTTCGAGGAGTTGCCTCGGGTCCGGTGAGACCTCCGCATCGGTGCAGCGGGGCCAGCTCCGTCTTGCGTCGTGTCGCCGTGCGACCCTTGCTGCGCTGCTGGCGTTCCTAGGCCACCGCCTACAAAGCAGCGCTCCAAACCGGGGCAGGTCGCGCCGACGCAGCCTCCGGCCTCGTCTCTTGGAACATCCGGACTGGTTACCAAATTTGAGGCGTTACAACAACGCCCGCTGTGCGAGGGCCTGCTTGATCAGGGCAATTGCCTTCGCGGGATTGAGGCCCTTGGGACAGGTCTCGGTGCAGTTCATGATCGTATGGCACCGGTAGAGCCGGAATGAATCGTGTAGTTCATCGAGGCGCTCCCCGGTCGCGTCGTCCCGGCTATCGGCAATCCACCGCCATGCCTGCAACAGCACCGCTGGGCCGAGGTACCGATTACCAGTCCACCACCAGCTCGGACAGCCACTGGTGCAGCAGAAGCACAGGATACACTCCCAGTAGCCGTCGAGGCGGGCACGTTCGGCGATTGATTGTGGCTGCTCGCGATCCGGCGGTGGAGGCGTCTCAGTGCGCAGCCATGGCCGGATCGCCCGGTGCTGAGCCAACAGGTGGCGCTGGTCTACGGCCAGGTCCTTGATCACCGGGTGGTGGTTAAGGGGGTAGACACGTATGTCGCCCTCTATGTTGTCGATCGGCTCAATACAGGCCAGCCAATTGCGACCATTGATGCTCATCGCACAGGAGCCGCAGACTCCTTCTCGACAGGAGCGGCGAAAGGTCAGTGTTGAGTCGATCTCGTTCTTGATTTTCATCAGCGCGTCCAAGACCATTGGTCCGCATCGGTCAAGATCGACTGCGAACACATCGAGTTCCGGATTGCCGCCGTCATCAGGATTCCAACGATAGATCTGAAACCGTCTGATTCGAGCGCCTGCCACCGGCGCCGGCCAGGTCTTGCCCGGACGCGGCCGGGCGTTGGTCGGAAGCCAGAAAGCTGCCATGGATCCAAATCTTTTTCAGTGCGGCCTCACACACGCGCCGCGCTACACTTTGTCAGCATATCCACCATTTGCACGCCAAGCAAAGCGCCGTCTGCTGAATCCATGTGCGGGCAAGTCGCCGATTCGCCCCTGATCCTCTGGTAGGAATCACGGAGCAACACCAAGTGTGGTCGGACATGTATGACGGAAATCGGCTGACCGGCAAAGGAGGGTCCTACCGTGCCGAATGAATACGACGATCCGGTGCACCCAAACGCCATAGCGTCGGCTGTTGCGCTGACCATCGAACTTGCGGCGCAGTACCCGTTCCGGGTCACCGACGAAGTGGCACGCCAGGCAGTGGACGCAGTATTTTGCACATGCGTTACCACTGCTTCGGACGCTGTCGCGCAGGGTCAGGCACCGGTGCATACCGCATTGATCAGTGAAGTCAGGCAACAGGCGGAACGATATAGTATGCATGGCGCGTCAGACGGGGCTGGGAGCGACATGGTCGATCGCGCGTCGGAGCAATCATTCCCTGCGAGCGACCCTCCCGCATGGATCTGGCGCTGACCCTGGTCCGATCACTAAAATGCTGAAATGCCGTTTGCATGGGCGCAAGGACGGGTCGTCCCGGATGGTTATGCATGGCCGCTGATTCGGAGCCCGACCGCGATGCCAGAACCAGATCCGGCCGAATACGCTGCAGCTCGGCTTGCTGCGGGCGGCCCGGACATTCCTATCGACGGCTGTGCCGTCGATACACTGCGCGAGCTATCGCATGACCTGTTTATGAGCAGCTTCGACGTGGTGTGACCCCACAACGCGTGGAGGGCGACCGAGGAGGAAAAGGCAGCTGAACCTGTGTCCTTGGAATGTGCCACTTTTGCACTTTACCCACGCGTCTACGATCCGGAGAATAACAGAGGGTGGGTCAAGGTCGGCCAAGAGTGGCGGGAGATCAACTACGCTGACATCTTTTGCAAGACCAAGGTCGCTTCAAAGGCCGAGTTCGATCAAATGTTCCCTCAACTCGCGATGCCTCTCTGACAGCCTCCGGCGCGACCTGGGTCGGTGTGGTCCAGATCAAAACCTTCGTGACCGACTACCAGGCGTTCTCCCGATGCCGGACGTGCGCATGCCGTATTTCGAAATCGACAGCCCAGCCAGTAGACGATTCAGATCAGTGGCCTCGCTGAGCGCAACACGTCGGTCGCGGTCGTAATCTTTGATGCCCGCAGCAAAAGATGAGACTGTATTTTGAGACGAGCGTCCAGGATGGCAGCTCGCACGATCGCGACGAGGAGGATCTTATGCGCATAGCGACGATGGAGACCGGCTTGCATCGCATCCGCCTGCCGGTGGCATTGTCTGACTCGACGCACGGCACCATCACGCATTTCGAGTTGGTAACAGTCCGGTTGCGCGATGCCGATGGCGCCGAGGGTGTCGGCTACACGTATACCGTCGGAGCGGGCGGATCAGCGGTGCAGGCTCTGCTCGTGGACGGACTGCAGTCCGTGGTTGTCGGCGCCGAAACGGATGAAATCGAGGCACTCTGGCAGCGCATGTGGTGGCGACTGCATTTCGGGGGACGCGGCGGATCGGTCAGTCTGGCCGTCTCGGCCGTGGACATCGCTCTCTGGGACCTGAAGGCAAAGCGCGCCCGATTGCCGCTATGGCGGTTGCTCGGCGGGTTTGATGCAGCGGTGCCATGCTACGCCGGCGGTATCGATCTCGACTTTCCGTTGGATGCTCTGCTGCGGCAGACCGATAATAACCTTGCGAAAGGGTTCCACGCGATCAAGATGAAAGTCGCCCGCCCACGCCTCTCTGAAGACGTCGAGCGGGTACGGGCGATGCGCGAGCATCTCGGCGCGGATTTTCCTCTCATGGCGGATGCAAACATGCGCTGGAGCGTGGACGAAGCGATCCGCGCGGCGCGACAATTGCGGGATCAGAATCTGATCTGGCTGGAGGAGCCGACGATCCCCGATGACATCGCCGGCCATGTGCGCATCGTTCGCGACGGCGGCGTGCCGATCGCGACCGGCGAAAACCTCCACACCCTGCACGAATTCACCCAGATGATCGCCGCCGGCGGGGTGACATTCCCGGAACCTGACGTGACCAATTGCGGTGGGATCACCGTCTTCATGAAGATCGCACACCTGGCCGAGGCACATAATCTGCCCCTCACCTCGCACGGCGTGCATGACCTGACGGTTCATCTGCTGGCAGCGGTGCCCAACCGGTCCTATCTCGAAGTGCACGGTTTCGGGCTCGACCGGTTCATCGCTGAGCCACTGGTGATCCGAAACGGCAATGCCATTGCACCGGACAGGCCGGGGCACGGCGTCGAATTTGACTGGCAGGGATTGACGTCGCTCCGAGACTGACGGGCCGAAGGATAGAACGGAGACGATGGTGAGCAACAATCCGTTAGCTCCCGCGCTGCCCGGCGCCGATGCGATCCCGTCCACGCTTTGCGTCATCCTCAGCTGACGAGCCATTGGAATAACCGATCAGCCTGTCGTGTCGTGTCATTTCCCTTGTAAGGCTCTATCCGCCAATTGGATCGTCTCCGCCCGCCTTCCGATGCGATGATCGCTTCGTATAGCTGACGCGTATCATGAATGAGGATTGATCAACCGCCCGTTCCTTGGCTCGTTCGCCTGGGCGCTGCCAGCCATTATCATCGCAAACACGCGGCGGGTCCTGGGTTTCTATATGATCGTGCTGCTCGCCGGGTTGCAGAATATCCCACCGCATCTGTACGAAGCTGCCCGCATCGACGGCGTGCCTGCCCTCGTCCGGGTCTGGCGAATCACCCCGCCGCTACTTCGTCCGTCGCTGTTTCTGGCCGCGATCATCGGCATCCTTAACTCGTTCTCGTGTTTCGACCTGGTTTACGTGATGACACACGGGGGACCGGGCCATGCGACGGAAATCCTCATCACCTACATCTACAAGGCCGCCTTCCAGCAGGCTCGCTTTGATTATGCCGCCGCACTGACCGTCGTGCAGTTTCTGGTGCTGGTTGCACTCACCGCCGTGGCCAATCGCGCGGCCGGGGGCAATGGCGGAGCGATCGAATGACGATCAGCGGTCGCGCGGTGTTGGGCCTGCGGCACCTCACTCTGGTGGTGTTGAGCTTCCTCATGCTGGTGCCATTCTATTGGGTGCTTAAAACCAGCATCACCGATGAGAACATCTTCGCCTACCCGCCGCATATCCTGCCAACCGATCCGAACCTATTCAGCTATGTCGATGTTTGGTATCTCATTCCCTTTCCTCGGTTCCTGTGGAACAGCGTCGTCGTGTCGCTACTCGCGATTGTCGGCAATCTCGTGCTCAACGCGCTGGCGGGCTACGCTCTTACGCGTGTATTCCTGATGGCACAGAAGGAATTCATCCGCGGTCTGACGTCAGGGGCCGCCAAGGGATGAAACGGTGGCACCACATTCTTGCCAACCGCTTCGTAATCGGCCCGGGAGTCCTCGCAGCTATCGTCGTCGGATGGAACGGCTACGTCACGCTGCATGCAAACGGCATCCTGACCGGACAGGTCGTGGATGCCTCCGGCGAGCCCGTCGCGGGTGCCGAGGTAACGTTGTACCGCCTCAATTTCATTACTGAGGTCAAAGCAGGGCAGACCCGGACCGACGCTCAGGGGCGATTCCGGTTCAGCGATAACCGGTCGCACCTGATCGAACTACAGGCAGCCTCCCGGCAAGCAACCTCGCCGCGCGTCACGGTCCGGCTATGGTTCCGCGCCCAAGATCGCTCGCTGGACGCGCCACTGCGGCTCTCCGATGGAAAACGCGCTTGAGCCGCAAGCCTGAAGGGCTGACCAGTTCATCATGTGGCTGCCGCGAACTGGGGGCCGCGCGTATGACCCACCGGGTCCGGGCGGCGCCCTCAACGGGCGCGTGAGCGCACCATTGGGGTCGACCGCGGCACGACGCATACGCAGCAGCGAGCCAACACCGACCCGGACAGTCTGACCAAAATCGAACTGCCGAAGAAGCAGACCTTCGCTATGCTCGGCCAATGAACGCGGCGTAGCGCCGATCGATGATCGGGGCGAGCCGGTCGTAATTCTCCCAACTGTCCTCGACCAGGGCCGTGTCGTCACCGCCTTTCAGCGTTGCGATGAAATCTTGCAGATACGACCCCTCCCCCGCGCATGGCCCGTCGGCTGGCGTGCCGTAGTACTGTCGTGCGAAGCGGTTGCCGGCCTCGGTCAGGTCTGCCTCAGCGAGGCAGCCATCGCGGTACGCGGACAACCAGTCCAATGGCCGCGTACTGCGCGCCTTCAGCGCGGCCGCCGGTGTCCGCAGTCTGGCGCTGAGCAAATCGTGGTTGGCCGCCCAGGCGACGAACAAACCAAGATGCGTGGCACCCCATTCAGCCTTGGATCGTGGGTCTTCAGGTTCGCTGGTGTGGTAGTCGGCGTTGTCGTAAACAGTCGAGGAGCGATGCGGCCGCGCAGCAAGGACCGCGGGTGGGCGTTCGTGCGCGCCGGAAATGCAGTCCATCACCGCCAGCTTCATATCATTCGTAATTGCATAGCTCGCGGAGCGGCAACTGGCGTACGAACCGTCCGCGATATGCTCCGCGTGAAAGACGACCGCGCTGTTCCCGCCCTCGGCCGGCCGGATGACACAAGGTTGCCGGTACGACGCCATCTCCCGGTTGCCGCGATCGAGGTCCAGTGCCCAGCGATA
>Ga0123355_10015069_pt1 | contig 12131 bp, 9 predicted proteins | sample TergutEmb28metaG_3_FD_89872 | JGI IMG/M metagenome (GOLD analysis project Ga0123355, IMG submission 89872) | Embiratermes neotenicus P1 segment gut microbial communities from Petit-Saut dam, French Guiana - Emb289 P1 | ecosystem: Host-associated > Arthropoda: Insects > Digestive system > Gut ... | reverse complement strand
TTTTTTTTTTTTTATTTAAAAAAAAATATTTTTCTTTTTATAATTTTTTTTTAAAAAAAATTTTTTTCTTTCCCCCCCCCCCCCCCCCCAGAAATGCAAATGTACAGTGCACATTGTTTTAGATGCTGTTTATGTACTTTGTGTAATGCATATGAAACTGATTAGAATGGTCTTAGCACAGGCAGATTTCCAAACCTTTGGTTACATACATTTTGCCTTAGAACTGCAGTTCGATGTGATGTAATGTTGCTGAATGTTGTATTTCTCACGTATGTTGTACTCTTGGTTAATGCATGTAATGCTTTGGAATAGTGTTACTGTTCTGCAAATACTTCTGTAGGGTTTGATCATGGTGGTGGTGGTGGTGGTGGCAATGGCAGTCGCGTAACAAATTGTCCCTGTGCATGCCGTGAAGGCTTAACGGTGGAGGAGAGGTACAGCTGCGCCCATTCTTAACCTGTTTATTACAAGTGTATATACTGCTGTCATTAATGTTATTTCACAGTGTGGAATTTTAATACACAGTACATTTATTGTACCATTATATGTTCATCCATTTCCATTATTGGAATTCCTCTGATAAACATATGAGGTACATCACTTATTTATAGATTTTGGGGAATCCCATGATTGAGGTAGGAGTGAGGTTTGTGTAACATTTATGATGGAGTGTGGTGTACCCATAACAACAACAATAATGATAACAACAACAATAACAATAATTGGCTCGACAGCCCCTGATGGGCCCTGGCCTTCTTCAGAAGCTTTGCCCATTCATCCCTGTCGACGGCGACCATCTTCCAACTTCACCTCTAATATTCTCATGTCTTGATCAACTCCATCTTCCAATCATGGTTTCGGTCTTCCAACTCTTCTTACTCCATCTGGTTTGGTGTTGAATATTTTTTTAAGAATTCTATCATTATTCATACGCATCAAGTGCCCAGCTCATGCTAGTCTATTGAGTTTGATGTAATTAACAATGTTTGGTTCATTAAATGCTTCATTTTAGTTCATAATTGTATCTTTTTCGCCATGTTTCGTTCTCTTGTTTCGCTCCAAAGATACATCAAAGAGCCTTTCTTTCGAACAGACTTAACCGCCGCTCATTTGTTTTAGATAGAGTCCATGTTTCGGAGTACCCATGACAGTTGTTAGGTTAAATCTTAATGTGCTGGATACAGTGCTGCTACAACTGGCTAGAGAGAATCAGGTTCATTAGCAACTTTGATAATAGGGAAAGTTATGACTACTGCTGCCTCATTTATTGTCATACTACAGCGTATGTATCTAATTTCTGTTTTATGTATCTTTACTCTTTAGTCTACACTTTACCATCAGTCCTATGTAAAATCTTTTTGTTGGACATTTGACCCTTCAAGATGAGAACACTGTGTGCTGTCTCAAAATGTCGGATATCTTTCACCCAGTGGCACGACACCTTATCCCAGAAGAATGGAGATCTGGAACAGAGAATAATTATTACAGTTGGTCATAGAAGTAACCTTGCTGCTGTTATAATTCTGCATAGCTCCTTGCAGCACCAATAGTGCTAGAACGGGAGTACTATTGTCAATTATGCACTATGCAGAAAGGTTTTCAGATGTACCTTGTATTTGTTTGGTAGCTGGAATAGTATAGTCAATGTAGTGACTAAGCTAAGGCTAGACTGTCCAGAGTTTGAATCCTGGCAGGGGCAGGAGCTCTATCTCTCCTCCAAAATGTACATAACGGCTCCGAACTCACCCAGCTGCCTGTTCAGTGGGTGGTGGTGGCTGTTTCCCCCGACTTAAAGCGGCCAGGGAGTGAGGCTGACCACTCCCATCCAGTGCCAAGGTTAAGAATGAGTGGAGTTATACTTCCACACCCCCCATATACCTTCATGGCTTGTATAGGGACAAATTTGCCTTGTAATTGTTTTTAAGTGCAGTGTAGTCCCGAAGTGGGATAATGCCCCTCCAACTCTGGTATATTTGTTACTACACTCCTTCAACCCATCATATTCTGAAACACATGGAAAACTTTATCCACACTTGCTATTAATGTAATATGTATTCAGGAACTTGGCAGCTTCCACACGCTGCTTTTCTGGCATTCATATTTATTACTTGGCTCACTGTGCAAAGACAAAATGCGTGTTCTTTGAACGTTATGTATGTACATTTGCTTTGCAACATATCTTCCTGTTCAATGGGTACAGGAGTCTCTTACGCTGGGATAAAGTAACTGGCACATGAAGCTGACCAACCACTCATCTGCAGCTAGTGCTGAGGTTAAGGACAAATTGTGCTATACCTCCTCTCGCCCATATGACTTCAAGGCATGCGTGATTATGTTCTCCCTTATTATACAAGCTGCATTAGAGAGACTGGCATATTGTTTAACTGATGGAATTTCAGTATAATCTGCAAAATAACATTGGAACTTTTTGACACTGTTAACTACAAGTCAGAATTTAGCCTTAATTTTGTTGTCTGTGGCATTATATCTAGGATATACTGAAAAATGTGAATGTGTATGGCAGTTTCATTTTGTAATATTTCTTCGAGGTACTGAAACTTGAAAAGCTTATCCTTCCCTTTATTAGCTGGAATTAAGAATGGTGTTACTTCCATACCTTACAGTTTATGTTTAAATAACTTCCTGTATTTTCCTCATACCCAGACAGGTGCAGGTTTGCAGTCAGGGGAGGGACTGGTGGAATGTGTAGGTATCTTGTGACTGTAGGTGTTAAAAGAGGTGGATCACATGATTGTCTGCTGCGTATGTTGTGATAAATTGTAATTTATAGTGATCAGAATGAATAAAGCAGCCAAATTACAGTTGTGCAGCTGAATGAATATATATTAACACAGCAGATATGTATAATTTTTTTATTGAATAAAATATGGCTGTAAATTTTCCTTTCTAATTTTTAAGACTTTATTTCAGGAAGTTGTCAGACTTGTCTTGAATTCAGGTAACTGTGTTTACACAGCCAACATATGTGCTTCTCATCTCCTGTAAAGCTTTGTATTCCTGCTGTCATGCTGGTCAATGAGAAGTGCAGTAGAGCTAACAGTTGTACTACTCAGCATGTTGGTGTAGTGGCAAGGGTCTATCTAGACGTGTATTCAGGGTGTTCTCAGTTTGAACCACAGCTGAATTACCATTTATTTTGACAGGGGGTTTTTGAGGCTTTGCTGAGTGTACCCAAACGCATTAGTAGACAGTGTTGAATTTTGTCATAACTGCCTGCTTTACCACCCTATTTTACTCACCCTTCATGATAATCATTTGTCTCATTCTGTGCTGAGGGGTGGCCCTAGACTACCTGCTAGAAAATGGTGGCCAAGGCAAACCATACACTCCCTTCCACCCTCCCACCCCATTGGGGGTTTGTGGTGGGGGTCTTAGCTGAGGTTTTTAGCAAATAAGGAGAAATTTTGCAGCTGTTTGCTAGTTAATGTTGTTAAAAATATTTTTATTAACTGAAGCTGTTTATTTGGTTTGTCTTTCCAACCTATGTTTCTGAGATTAGATATACTACTAACACTGTATGAGATTGCACATCTGGAAGCAGTGCCTTGTTTTGGCAATCAGTTTGCCAATGCAACACCAAAGTTAAAAGGCGCACAAGCCCCAGCTAAAGCACTATGGAATGAAAACCATTTTAATTTGATATCTTCCCTCAAATGTGGTGCCCCACTTAAATTGTTGGTGGCCTAGTTCATATACAGACGGGCTACTGTCAATGCTATATAACATTTTTGATTATAACATGGTTGTGAAGTAACCCAACAGTTAGACTGTAGCTGTAGCAGTAGCAGTAGCAGTAGCAGTGGCAGTACATTGGGAGGCTCTTCAATGGCTGTGGTTGTTAAAACTCCATGGGCTACAGCTGGCAGGGTGCAGTAAAACAAAGTCATGTTCCCTGCATATTTTACTGTAAAATTCAGCATCAACCAGCAACAGGTTTAAATTGTACTCGGTTAAGGACTGAGTAACAACACAAGTGGCTACATAAATTCAAGTAATGGTAAATTATTTCTCAGGTACTCTAATTCAAAATAGTAAAGTGATGAATAATTGACAGTTGCTCATTTGAAGCTGTTTTGTGTTTTACAAAAGTTGTCAGTTGACCCTTCTCTTGCTAAACTGCGTACTATATTTTGTGCAAATTAAAGGCACGTCGCTTCTCGATTATTCTAACCAGTTTCTGAAATAAATTGAACTGAAATAATGTACTTAATATTTATAATGCCTGTAATATTGTGTAAGTGATAGCTTTAGTTTTGTTTCAGGATATTTTTATTGTTGAGAATGGTACTTTATCCACTATAGAAAATTACTCCTTTATCAGCCAAGAGCTGTAATTATAAAAACATATACATATTAGTTCATATTGTGTCTTGTGATCAGTAACATTGCAAACAGTTCTTGAATGTAAGTGAACACTGATGATAGTTATGCAGAATTGTTTAATCCATTTTAAATGTTTGTCATGTGATGAATCATGCAGTAATATATACTAGTTTCACAGTCAAAGTGCAGTGAGGGTTATAAGGCACTTAAATAGTTACCAGTTGCATTATTTAGTTAGAAACAGCAATTATTAGTTACCAGGTCCTCATAGCGCTCCAGCAATGTAGGTCTTCAATTAAGTACTAAGAATTATTATGTTTAATTGTTTAATATTTAACTGCCACCTGGGCTATTTCTTGTAAGTGAAGTTCACTATTCATCATTACTTGGTAAAACAATTAACACCTCTTTTTGCAAGAAAGAACACAGTGACTTTTAAACTGATAGTTTTATTCCAGCAAAGGTCTGGATCAGCGGTAAAGCCTGAACAAAAGAACCAGGCCATCACAGTGTCTTGTGGGACACCTAAGGACATTGGTGGATGTGACTGTAGAGCATGATCTAAATAATAATTCACAGGGCAAAAATCAAAGTATTTGGAGAGAAACTTGTCCTGCGGGTACTGTCCTGCGATTATACTGGGTCGAAACTAGCGTCAAATTCAGCTGAGGTGTGCCATGTGGGTTAATCACAGTTATTAAATGGGGAGGGAAATGCTTGTTTGAAGTTCAAGACTAAGAGATGTGTTCGAATTGACTGTTCCAGTATTTTACATTTCTACATTCCAAAGCTGGAAATTAACTTGATAATGTGCAGTTCTGATAATTAATGCATGATTGTAATTTCTGACTAGTGATTGAACTGACTGATGGTTACATGGAAGTAGTAATGGTGGCTCAATTTTGTTGCATTTTAAGATGATGCTATGTGTTATGTACAGGGGCTGAGATAGCATAGTTGGTGTAGAGACTCACTGTAGGCTGGACGGTCTGGAGTTCCAACTGCAGTGGAGGCAAGATTTTTCCTACCTGTCCAGACTGGCTCCAAGGCCCATCCAGCCTCCTGTACAATTGGTACATGGTCTCTTTCCAGGGGGGTAAAGGGGCTGGGTATGGTGTTGACCTACCATGCCCATCTAGTACTGAGATTAAAGAAAAGGTACAAGTGTCTTCCCTCCCTCGTATGTGGTATGTGACAGGGTGAACTTTATTATGTTGACACATCTGTATTATAGTAATATGCAAGTCACTGTACTTCTGTAATAATAAACTGCCTTGCAGTACAGCTTCATTAACGTCCTTTTGTTTGCTGCATATATTCAACATGGTGTCCATGAACTTGGCATCAGCATTTATACACTTCAAGGAAGTGTGTGATTCAGTTAGTCTTGTATAACATTCTTGCTGAGTTTGGTATCCCCAGGAAACTGGTAAGGCTGAATGTCTGAATGAAACCTATGGCAGAGTCTGGGTAGGCAAACATTTATGTGACAAGTTTCCTGTTAAGAATAGTTTGAAACAAGGAGATGCTTTATCGTCATTGCTTTTCAACTGCGCTGTAGAGTATGCCATTAGGAGGGTTCAGGTAAACCAGGATGGCTTGAAACTAAATGGTACACCAGCTTTTGGTTTATGCTGATGATGGTAATATATTGGGTGGAAGCATACATAATATAAAGAAAAACACAGATGCTTTAGTAGTTGCTAGTAAGGAGAGTGGACTGGAAGGAAATGCTGAGAAAACTAGTATATGGTAATGTCTTGAGATCAGAATGCAGGATGACATCACAATATAAAGATTGATAATAGTTACTCTGAAAGGGTGGAAGAGTTCAGATACTTGGGAAGAACCTTAAAGAATCAAAATTCTATTCAGGAAGAAATTAAGAGCAGATTGAAGTCAGGGAATGCTTGCTATTATTCATTGCAAAATCTTTTGTCTTCCAGTTTGCTATCCAGAAATATAAAGATTAATATATACAGATCTATAATTTTGCCTGTTGTTTTGAATGGGTGTGAAATTTTGTCGCTCACACTGAGGGAGGAAAGTAGGCTGAGGGTGTTTGAGAATAGGGTGCTAAGGAGAATATTTGGGCCTAAGAGGGATGAGGTAGCAGGGGAGTGGGGAAAACTGAATAGTGAGGAGCTTAATGATTTGTACTCCTAACCAAATGTTTCAGGTAGAGAAGAATGAGATGGGTGGGGAATGTAGCACATATGGGGGAGAGGAGAGGTTCATACAGGGTTTTGGTGGGGAAACTTGGGGGAAGGAGACCACTTGGAAGGATAATATTAAGATGGATATTCAGGTAGTGGGGTGGGAGCATGGACTGGATCGATCTGGCTCAGGATAGGGACAGGTGGTGGGCACTTGTAGACATAGTAACGAACCTTCAGGTTCTATAAATTGCATGGAATTTCTTGACTAGCTGAGAACCAGTTAGCGTACATTAGTAAGTCCATAAACTTGCATATATGGAAACATGTTGCAGTTCAACTTAGTAGAGTTTGGTGGTGGTGGTGGTGGTGGTGGTGGTGGTGGTGGTGGTGGTGGTGGTGGTGGTGGTGTCTTTCTTGGGGTTCTTAATATTCCCCACAAATAAGAAGATTGCAAATGGTGTACTGTGGGATGGAGTACACAGACTTTCAAAATATCAGATGGTTTCGTGGTACACACGTCAATGTAAATTTAATTTAACCCACAACACAAGTACAGCTTTCCATGTCCCGAGTTTCACCCAGATCAGCTAGTGAATGTGAAAAGTATGGCTAGAAATTACTTCACTGCGTAAAGTGTGACTTAACTGCACCACTTTGTATGAAATTGACAAGCACTCAAATATGTGTGAACATCTCCTGTACAGAAATTAACCCAAAATTATGAACAGCATAGAATATATATGGGCAAAACTTCATTTATACCGTAAGTAAGTTATGCCTTTCACAGATTTTTATAAGACTGACAGTGCTGACAAACATTACATGGAGATGTCCTGTAGTGAACTTCAGCCCCCCCCCAAAAGTATATCATTTATGGGTACAAGTTCATTTATACCCTAAGTAAGGCCTCCCTTCTGCGACACCAGTTTTCATGAATATCCGACAGATGGTTTAGTCACTGAAACTATGTCACAAGCACACAGATATAATCTCCACATAAGGAATTCTGTTTTACATCATTAAGAACACCTAATACTTGAAAGGTGAAAGATCAGGGGACCGAGCACCACGTCACATTCATAGACACTTGAGCTCTGTACACAGTAAGCAGTAATAGTAGTCCTCAGAACCTGTGCATTGAATGGATAAAGAATCTATCATTGTTGATGCAGTTTACAAAAATATAGGTATGTTTGTACTGTTTCTTGATACAATTGGTTCACCAGACCTTAGTTCATCGACAGCTGATCTTGTTTCACAGAAGTTACAAATTACCTGTCTTGTGGCATTATGATAGCTGTACCTTTCCTTCATTGCATGTACACCATGTATTTGCCTTCATTTCTAACACAAATTGCCTGAAAACGTCCTAGCTTTCGGAGGCAGAACCATTTTGATTTATGAATTGTCAATCCATGGAAATAGAATTGAAATTTATTATAAATTTTACATTTACATGAATATTAGTATTTAATGGCACATGACATGTTAGAATATAATTCTGTCCTTATTTAACTGCAAACAAGACGTAGTAATTTAAATTATTATAAGATAACTGTAATTTGTTTAGTATTGATGATGTCTTTTTGATCATCCTGCAAAATTTGAGTGCTCTAATGTGGAAGGTGTAGCATATTTTCATAATTAATAAACTAATTATCTGGTAGTATAACCCAGGGTTTAACATTGTCAGCCCAAAGTCTGCCTTGCAAGAGATGTTCTGATCAGTATTCTGTATGTGCTTATCTTTCCCATAAATGCACATGCCTGTACCATGTCACAGTCTGACAGTACCAGGTGACTTATTTGAATCACCACATTCTTATTGTGCTGTACCATAAACTGTCCACTGACCCACAGACTTTTGTCTTCCATGTAAACAACCAATTTCCTGAGCATAATATTGTCATAACATGTGCCATTTTACATGCCTGATTTTTAAACCAGTGATTTACAAGTGCTGCTATTACATATTTTGATGAAGAAGGTACAAGCAACTCAGCTGAAAACATCAGGTTTTTTTGGTGTCTTAAAAATTCATCCTGCTCATCCTATATAAACTCAATGTATTTATTTTCCATACGTATAGTATTTGTGATACTGAATACCTAATTGACTTGATAGCTATTGCACAGGTCTCCACACATCTGTTGTTAAGTTAGTCACACTGTGTAGAACCCCAAGCCACTTTTTTCTTGCATTTAATTCCTTATTCACCTCTGTGTGTGTGTGTGTGTGTGTGTGTGTGTGTGAGAGAGAGAGAGAAAGAGAGATTTCTGTAGAAGCTGTGAACATTAATGAGGGTTCTGTTTAAAGTTGTGAGCCAGTGTTAGGTACAGTGTTTTGTTGGCAAAACTGGTAAGGTTTAATTTCAGCTTTGTAAAACAGAAACGTTTATTCAATCATTCTGAGCCACTGTTAAATCCACTTGACCAACTTGTATTGTAGAGTGCAAGTGTCAGTTCAATCAGAACCCATTCAGTAGTTTCACAGATGAAACAAGCAAGCAGATAGGCTCAGCCTCCCAAGAGTGTGACTGTTTTATGCGCTTATGACGAATGTGTAAAAAGTTATATTAGAGCATTCTGCACTCTTCACACAGGTTTCATCTATAATTAATGCAGTATTTTCATCCTTTACTGAGAGAAACATTTAGAGTAATAAGACTCGCGTTGAAAATCCTTGCAGTAATGTTCTACTCGTCATAAGTAACCAGTCGATGTAAATCACGTATTTATTTGCGATTTTTAGTGTGTGTATTGTGTACAGGTGATACAGAGTAGTGTTTCTCAACCATTCAAGTGAATATTAGATTCCTAAACCATAGAATTAAAAAATTAATTTATTATTGAGCACTGGCACATTCACAATGAAAATTACTAACATGGAAATTTTCAAGCACCCATTTTGACACCAGTGTGGCGTGTTTATTAGAATGACTCGCCAGGTACACATGAGTGATGGGAGTTTTTTTATTAGCTGGTGGTTCCCTGGTTTCATATTTTAATCTCTGCACTGCCCACCTGACATCTTATGGTCAACCAGCTGAGAAACACTGACCTATAAAAAAGAGATTAGTAACCTGAGACCAGTGCCATATTTTAGATTTTTCCATGTGAAATCTCGGTCTGTACTTACAACATGATGGTACTTTGTAAGAGTTACAGCCTTAAGATAGTTGTTTTGAGCTACTTGCAGACGTGTTTGTTGTGATTCCTATACTGACTTTTAAAATTCCTTGGTTACTGTTTTGTAAAACAGTCAAATTATAATCTTGGGAAATAAAGCTCAGCGGTTGGACTAAAGTGTTCAGGTATTTCAGTAGGTTGTAAAAGTAATGATGAGATGAGCTGGTAAGCCATTTTGTTATGTATGTTGTGTTTGTAATTTTGTAAATTGTAATTTATTTTTAATGAAGGCAGACGTTGTGTTTACTGATAGAATATAATTTTATAGTTCCTGATATGTATATGGTTTGAATAGTCTGGAGTCCAAGGTGCCAAGCAATATGTACTTTGTGTGCTTGGCTGTATGGGCTCATATGAGTTGTAATAGATCTGATGAAATTCAGCATTGATGTGCTTCAGCAGTTTGTTGTAATTCATTGTATAAAATGTGTTCAAATTGTTACAGTGAGGAGGCCAGGGGTAATGTACCTTTTGTTCTTACGATTTTGATTTCCACATAATTAGTGTAATTGCACTGTAATGCTATTGTGTATGATAAATGACTGTAAATAACAATTTAGAAGGAAAATGTGAATGAAACTTGTGTGTAATCTGTGTGTACAGATTATCAGAGTGTTGGGGCATAATATGTAGCAGTAACTACTGAAGAATGTAGAAAAGTTACAGTTACTTTAATTTATGCAAATGTTATAATAAAATACATCATTGCTGAAAGATTGTCGTATTATAATTAAATTGGAAACGAGGAATAATAAGACATCAGCCTCTTAGCAACCACTGGTGTTCCACAAGAACAGCACGGTTGGGAAAAGTGCTGTTAGTAAAGTCGAGGCTGTAGTCGGACAGGTGGGTTGTGTTCAACATTATCATAGCATAAGTTGTCTGTTCTTTTACCAAATGATACATATGAAGAGGAATCCATATCACGTCTACAAATTGGACATAAAATTTCAAAACACTGTCTTAAAAATACACTGATATGGTATTCTGGAAGTTATAAGAGTGGTGCCAGAGGTCATAATGGCTCTGCCACCAGCTTATATGGCTACACCAAAGGCAAGGATAAACCGAGGACAAATGAAAGTAAAGTCCATGGGCTCTTTTGCAATGGTGGGAGTCAAAGCTGATAGTGGTTTAGGTAGTCAAAAGTCTCTGCCTTTTGTGGCCATAAACATGTTGCAGGCAGTACAATATCCTCTCCATACTCATTTAAGATGCGTTTAAATCGATTGCTGGTTTCTTTTGAACATTTCGTAGCAAATATTCTTGTATGAGGGCGTATGCAACTTGCGTACCATGTAATGGACCCGTGTTTTTAATCAAGTTTATCGTCCCCTTGGCGCTCAGAGGATTTAATCAACCCTCCCATGGCATATGCCAGCCGATTTTATGAATCCACCCGTGGCATGACGTCAGGACCATAATGCAATGTCGCTGCCTACTCTGATCCATGGTCGCTGCGAAGTGGGAGAAGGATGGTGTGCGTGGTTCGTGTGTTGATGGCTTTGCAAAGCGAGAGAAATGCGAGCGGTAATACTTGTGTTGCCTTCTTTTATATATATATATGTAACGTATAATCCCACGGAAGAGTATGTAGCTGATTTGAAGTTGCAGTTACGAGGTGATAGTGCAATTTGCTGTGATCTGGAATTATCGTTACGGAAGGAAGCGACATTGCATTTTACTGAATGACCTGATGATGGAAAGTATTGTATGTGAGTGTAATGAATCAGTGCACAGCTTTTAGCGTTGTTGTTTATTCTTTGGCGAGGAAAAATTTGGTGAACTAGAATTACAAAATGGCAGCCGTCCGCTGTTCGTCCTGCATGGCAGAAAGCTAAGGAATAGAATATTTTTAACGCATTACTGCATTTGTTTCATATACAAATACGTAATGATAATCAGTGCACGTGTGATGCAACCAACACCGTTATGATTTGAACATTCCATGGTAAGGTGGGAGGTTATTGAATAGTCTTCATTGTAGTTTAGTAAACTTATTTACTTGGGTTATTTTTCCGCACATACGTGTGATATTTCTTGTGTCTATTGTGTATGCATGAATTGCTTTAATAATGTTTGCACGCCGACAACAGTTGGCAGTATTGAGATTGCGTGTGGATTGACGGGAAAGGTGAAGGAACTACTGCAGGATTCTGGGCAATGTGGCGGTTGGAGCAGCAAATCATACCTTACTTACTCCATGGGGCAGAGTCCTTCGTGAGAAGCGAACTGGTTCTGCAGCTAGTCAAATTCCCCGCACTTTATAGAACCCGAAGGTTCATCACCATATTCACAAGTGCCCGCCACCTGTCCGTATCCTGAGCCAACTCCATCCAGTCTCCACCCCCTCCCACTTCCCAAAGATCCATCTTAATATTATCCTCCCATCTACGTCTAGGTCTCCCCAATGGCCTCTTTCCCTCAGGTTTCCCCACTA
>Ga0123355_10015068_pt1 | contig 12131 bp, 2 predicted proteins | sample TergutEmb28metaG_3_FD_89872 | JGI IMG/M metagenome (GOLD analysis project Ga0123355, IMG submission 89872) | Embiratermes neotenicus P1 segment gut microbial communities from Petit-Saut dam, French Guiana - Emb289 P1 | ecosystem: Host-associated > Arthropoda: Insects > Digestive system > Gut ... | reverse complement strand
TCAGGTTCAGGCTCAGGTTCAAGCTCAGGTTCAAGCTCAGGTTCAAGCTCAGGTTCAAGCTCAGGTTCAAGCTCAGGTTCAGGCTCAGGTTCAAGCTCAGGTTCAAGCTCGGGTTAAAGCTCGGGTTCAGGCTCAGGTTCAGGCTCAGGCTCAGGCTCAGGTTCAAGTTCAGGTTCAAGCTCAGGTTCAAACTCAGGTTCAGGCTCAGGTTCAAGCTCAGGTTCAGGCTCAGGCTCAGGCTCAGGTTCAAGATCAGGTTCAAGCTCAGGTTCAAGCTCAGGTTCAGGCTCAGGTTCAAGCTCAGGTTCAAGCTCAGGTTCAGGCTCAGGTTCAGGCTCAGGTTCAAGCTCAGGTTCAAGCTCAGGTTCAGGCTCAGGTTCAGGCTCAGGTTCAAGCTCAGGTTCAAGCTTAGGTTCAAACTCAGGTTCAAGCTTAGGTTCAAGCCCAGGTTCAAGCTTAGGTTCAAACTCAGGTTCAAGCTTAGGTTCAAGCTCAGGTTCAAGCTTAGGTTCAAGCTCAGGTTCAGGCTCAGGTTCAAGCTTAGGTTCAAACTCAGGTTCAAGCTCAGGATCCTTATTCTCATCAAGAGTATTTTAGCTTACGAATTTCAACAACAGTCGAGCGTGAGCTCCTGGTCATGGGAATTCAGCAACTCGGTTGACATCTTCAGCATCGTACTTACGAAACTTTTGCGCTTGCCTTAATACTTGTGTCAGGAAGCAAGTTACTCTACTTTCCACCGCCCTTGCGTGCTGCATGTTCCGCTTGCCTACGCTTCTTGAGTTGATTGCCCGAGTAATACAGAGAATATTTTTACCGCGTCCGTGACTGCAGTAGGCGTCACGGAAGCATTTTCGCGTAGGATGCCTGCATTGGCCAAAAATTTAGAGTCCGTCTTCTCCCATCAATTTAACAGCAGACACAAATACTGACTTCGTTTCGCAGACAGCTTAACACCCATATAATAAACGCGAAGAACCTGTTTGTGTTGTAGACATTTTGTCTGCTTAATCACTGATTTTGAGAGCCGTAAAAACAACAAAAATACATCCTGTGGGTGGGATGAAGTATTTTCTAATGTTAAAACTGGCGGCATATATAGTAACTACTGAGTTTTAAGGAGTACTTACCTCGAACGCGTGGGGCAACAAAGCCGAGATATTTCAGTTATCATAAATAAAGATACTGACTGGATATCTCAGGTTCGATTCTAGGGGGGAAACCACATCCACGCTTATTCTCAACCGTACCCATTACTCTGTGAAGAGGCTACCGGCTGCTCTTTCTTCGGGAGTTAATCCGCTATAATTCGAAGTTGATTGTTCATGTCATTTTAATATGCAGATTCTAGGTAAGGATAAACGTCATTGATTAATGAAATGCGGACAAGTTTTGTGTTCTTACATTTAAACGTAGAATGTTAGAGCTGTAAATTGTGAAGTTTGTCGTTATCTAATTACTCATTTCCCTCTTAGTTCTTCTAATAATATAAAGTAGTTTCACGTTTTAATCTCAGATACTGTGTCGAGTTGTAATTAATTTTCCTCCCCTGCTTTTGAGTCACAAGATATGTCTGTACAGACTCAAGCTAATCAAGTTTGCTACCCAGTACGCCAGAGACACTGGCTTCTAGAAATGATTTACAGACGGACAGGAGTCCACGTAGTCTGTATATTACACACAACATTTGCATCATCAAATGTTCATGCCAGAGTAATGCGTCTATGAAAATTAATGCTCATTGGAGACCCTGTTTCGGAGATAACGTTCGGAATCAGCATCGTGGCCTGGGCTATGATGAATATTCGCTGAGCAATCCGTATTGGTTTATTGGCCGAACTCACCCCCCCTACACCCCTCAACAGCCCACTATCATCTCTCGCTCCATCCCTCGTACAGTTTTCCAAAGCGAGCGTTGTATATGTAGTGGCAAACTGAATGAATATTCCAGTACGCTTAAATACTGCAAACTAATAAAAATCAACACTATAAAATACTCAGTTTAGAGATTTACGTAATACTTGTCTGTTACATCACACACAAACGAATAATTAAGAAACTGATAGTCAGTTACCTAATAAGTTAGTTTCCCATCGTGTATGGAGCCGGAGTAGTTGTGAGCCGGAAAGCGAGGAATCGTGGCTCGATTTGCGGCAGTAGTTGTTTCTCTTCCCCAGGTCGTCCGGACGACCACTGGGGCCCTTCCAACTTATTGAATGCGTAGCGGCGGCCCAAATTCAGAAGTAAAGCATCATGTGCGTGAAGCTAACTACTCACCTCCGACTAATACCGAACTGAAGAATGAGTGGATGTATACCTCCACTCTGCTGTGTACTTTTATGGCTTGCACAAGAACAAGTTTACCTTTAACTTTTTTGTGAAACCGAGTACCGTCGCCATTTTCACAACAGACGGTTGTTGGTCCGCATCCGGAGCCACTTAAATTCCGTTCGCGCCGTCTCTCTGTACTTCCTTTAAGGTAGGTCTGAATGTTGTCCTTCCATCTACGCTTAGGTTTCCCCATTGAAATCTTTCATTTAAGTTCTTCTACTGAAATATTGTAGTAATCCGACCATGAAAATCTGAACAGATTTATATGGAATTTATTGATTACTGTATCGACTTTTTTACTAATTCCGTGCCGCAGAATCAGCCCTAAAATATTTATATTTAGTCAAGTGATGAACTTGTTGCTACAGAAATGAAGATTCATTTTCATATGCACGAACGCTGTTTGTGTGACACCATTCGTAGCCAGTTTCGTCCTTATCGTACTTTTCCAAATTATTCTTATAAAAGTGCATTTTATTGCTTTTTCTCCGAACGCTCGTAGCTGAGCGAATGTACTAGTAGGATGAAATAAAGTGAAATGCCAACTTGATGCAACTAGGTAATTTTATTGATGTATTCTTAGCTCGACAACTTTCGGGTACATACGCCCATCATCAGGAGCATTAGATGTTGAGTTGCAGCATATGGTTTTCTGTACCGAGTTTTTGGATGGGTGGTGGTCTTGAGAGCCGCTGCGTAGGTCGTGTGTACAGTGCGGATAGTGTCATGCGACTGCACAGCACCACTCGCACCGTACACACGACCTACGCAGCGGCCCTCAAGACCACCACCATCCAAAAACTCGGTGCAGAAAACCATATGCTTCAACTCAACATCTAATGCTCCTGATGATGGGCGTATGTACTTGAAACATGTCGAGCTAAGAATACATCAATAAAATTACCTAGTTGCATCAAGCTGGCATTTCACTTTATTTTATGAGGAAGATGCACGGTCAAACAACCCTCAAGTACTAGTAGGATGTCAGTGATTTAAGTATGGAACGAACTGACGTTATCCATTTGCCGCCAAAAGCATCTGGAGTTTGTACTAAATTGCCAAAAAATATTCCGTAATCCTGTCTTCCAATTTGCTTAAGGGTACCGACGGATGAGGTGACCATTGACTTACTCCGACTTTAGAATACGTGGAAATGCAATTTTGCCGCCTCCTTCCACCTTCGGAGGAGATGTTAACACTGAAATAGATTATTGAAAGTTTAATAATAGTAATAATAATAATAATAATAATCAGTAGCAGTATCGGTAGCGCTAAATTAAAAGCAGGAAGTTGGTAGATCTAACTTAAGATAAAATAACAAAATACACTAAGCAAGATACAGTAAAACAGATCATAAAATACACTTCACATTAAGTGACAACTCCTACATGTTTCGGCATCAAGGTGCCATCTTCAGGGATTTTATCAACAGCAAAGGATCGTAAGCCCAACACGCATTTCAGGTGTCAGTCACCCTCTCTTCCTTCATAAAAATTATGTCTTGAAGTGTTAAAATTCCAGTTTAGACATGTCAACAAGTACAAGTCCACAGTGCTGCAACAACAGCACCACACAGCACGGTAAAAGTAACATAGACTTCGTTAAGTACCTTAGTTTGATGGCGTCCAAACTGATATAAGAACATTAGGAATTAGGGGATGGATGCGTGAAGCTCAAGAATTGCCAGAATGGGCGAGAATCAAAGGGAGTCTAAGGTCAAACTCAAAGGACCGTAATGCCATAGACTAAGAAGAAGAACTAATAGAAATGAAAAAAGTAGTAGTAGTAGTAGTAGTAGTAGTAGTAGTAGTAGTAGCAGCAGTAGTAGCAGTAGTAGCAGTTGAAGTATCAGTAACAGTAGCAGTAGTAGTAGCAGTTGCAGTAACAGTAGCAGTAGTAGTAGCAGTTGCAGTAGCAGTAAGAATAGTAGCAGTTGCAGTAGCAGTAGTAGTAGCAATTGCAGTAGCAGTAACAGTAACAGTAGCAGTAGTAGTAGCAGTTGCAGTAGCAGTAACAGTAGCAGTACCAGTAGCAGTAGAAGTAGCAGTAGTAGCAGCAGTTGCAGTAGTAGTAGCAGATGCAGTAGGAGTAGCAGTTGTAGTAGTAGTAACAGTAGTAGTAACAGTAGCAGTAGCAGTAGTAGTAGTAGTAGTCCCAACGCTTCTGCAGTGACGTTCGGCTAATATTCGCTTTTGTCTTTCTTGTTTCCTGTAGATATTAGCCTTTGGACTGGGAGATGCTTTGTTCCAGTGAGTGTCACCCACATGTTGAGGTCACAAAAAGTTCCTATTTTTGGAAAGCACTGTAAATCGAAACAGGTCGAACTGCCCAATCTTTGGTGTAATAACTTAGTTCTTTGATTATTTTTATTAGCTCTCTGATTCAGCAGCATAATGCCCAAATGATAATCATCATAATTTCTTATTAGGACGTTTTCGGTTGTGCAATATGGATATACTGGAAGTGTAGACATAAATTACAGTTTTATTGCGGTTTTTAGTATCAGTTATATCGAGTCTGTATTTATATCAGTCAATATTTCCTTAATATCTAAGTACGAGTGTATGTGGGTTAAAGTTTTAAAATAGTAATGTTTAAACGTCTGCATATAGTACTGACTTTATTGTATGACTGTTATAAAATTTCCGTTAGTATTTCAGGTGTGAAATTGCTTTTGGTTTTATTATTCCTTATAAACCTACATATAATTCGTCCTTAGAGGAGAAATTGTGCACGTTATAGCTAGTCTGTAACCTCACACACTAAAACAGTGAAACAAACACACCCTACTCCTTTGCCAACAAACTTTTTTTGAACCAGTTAAATGAGCGTTAAATTAAACGTCGACATGAAAGACATCCAGTCCTTTTGAGGTGACATCACACGAATAATTTAACACCAGCGTTTGTCCTCGCACGTTTTGTAAAATTGTGGCTAAGTTTTAAGTCGTTAATATTCTAACTCTGTAGGTGTAAAGTAATGAAAATGACATAAATGTAAAACTTACTTTACACACTATGGCTGTGCCGTAGGAAAGTCAGCACCGGTAACATTACGAATAGCCTACCGATTCAAAGTTTAATGTCGTATAAAAATGTAATGTATTATATTCACTAAGAAGTTTCCTTACCATTCATTATAGAACCCTTTACCTTACCCTCAAGTGTGTCTTACCTAAACTCTTGCAAATTAAAAGACACAAAACTTCGCTTTCACCTATTTGTTAGTATGAGACGTGGCATCTCAACCTAACAATAGAAGACAAAATGAGGGTGCTTCAGGATGAAATACTGAAGAGAGTGTCTAGACCAAGAAGAGCGGAAGTAAAAGGAAAAGGGAGAAAATGCATAAGGAGGAGTTTCTTAATGTGTACATCAAACATCAGTGTGACGAAGTGAAGAACAAGGAGAGTTTTAGGATCCAATACGCATGTGGGACGTAAGAAATGCTTACACGTTGTAGTGCAAAATATAAAGAATGAACAAAAAAAACACCTTTAAGATCTGGTCGTAGCAGATACGTACTTTTGCCTAGTGCTGGGTTAAAGAATGCGATGTATCGTACCTTCACATCATGTCATTTGGACAGAGGAATAACTGTTACATTTCCTGAACTTCAGACTAAGTGTATAACGATGTAAGTAAATTTAAGTAAAGTAATCCCGTTGTATTCATTAAATTAATGTCTTCTGTAGTTCACCGTCCAACGCAACAACATAAATGTTCCAACATTCATTTATATCTCATGCAAGCGACATGTTTCGACCGACAGTTTCAGCCATCTTCAGGCTGTATTACAAAAATGTAAAAGGTAAAATTTGATATAAGTGAAGAAGAGGCTTTCCCTTTACACTATTATTCAAACCTGAAATAATTATATTTATGCTGAGGAACAAAGAAATATTAAAATATCGCATTGCATCAGTAGCTAAAATGTGTATATAAAAGTGTGAGTAATAACCGACTACGGACATACACGTGTAATAATCTGTGAAACAATATTTAAATTAATGAAATTTCCTGGAAGTATTAATTAATATTACAGGATCAACCTACTGTTTGTTAAACTCCATCTCCAAATGTATAGTTGCATTAAACGATCTTCCTACAGTATGGTTCGTTTAATATATCTTTTTACCACCCTATGGCGTGACAAGGGGAGGGGTAAGTACTTCCTATTTTCCGACGTCTGGATACCTGTACAACGTTTTTTTTTCTTAGTATTTATGTATAACCGTGGAATATAACGTCGATGGCAAACTGGTTGCATATCTTTAAGTAGTCAATTTCGCTTCAATTATGTACACGTAGTGGTTTGGCTGCATAACGATATGCAACCGATATACCATACACGTTATGTTTCACGCTTATATATAAGTGCTATCCCAGGTAGGAAAAAAACGTGCAGGTGTGCAGACGGCGGAATTAAGAAGTCATTGCCGCTCCCCCTGTGACGCCATAGGGTGGTAAACCGAAATATTAACCTTTTGGCGCCGGAATTATTTTTTTTTAATTTTAACACACACTGTATATAAAATGTGAATAATACAGGAAGCAAATACTTTAGAATTATGAAACAAACTGCATTTTGAAGAGAAAAAACGGAGAGTATATACCATGTTTAACATATTCATTACCTATATTTGTTGAATAAATATACAAAATGCAACGTTTAGAGGTTAGCGGTGCGGTACGACCACCATAGGGGTCGTTAGGCGTCAAAGGGGTAAACCTCCCTGCTGTACGAAGATACGAAGAGCGTTTAATTCAACAGTACAGTTGGAGATGGCGTTTAAGAAATAATTCACCCCACGCATATGTCCACAGACGGTTGCTTAGCGTTCTGCCACCGCTCATTCTTCTATTTACATATTTTACCTTCCATACACTGCGACATTTTAATATTTCATTAATGTTGAGTATAATATAATTAATTCAGTTTTGAATAATATTATAACGGAGGGGCCTCTTCCTAAGTTTTATCAAATTTTACCTTTTATGTTCTTATAATATCGCCGTTGAAGGCCGAAACGTGTCGTGTATGCGAGATATAAATGAATGTTGGAACATTTACGCCGTTGTATTGGTCGGTTAACTATAGAAGACATTAATTGTGTAAGCACTTATGCACTTACAAGTGTTAAATCGGACTGAGCAGCAACAAAGACTGCCTGGTGAGAAAGGTCTTTATCGAAAATAATTTCGAATGGCCGGTAACACGCCTAGGCACTGAGATCGTAAATGTTTTTTTGAACATTAGGTTTTGTTTTTGACACCGTTATTAATAGAAATGAATTGGCCATGTGCTGTATAATGTTAGCTCCGGTCACTGTCAACCTCTGTACCAGGATATCATATTGAGTTATACCCTTGTTGCCAAGCACTGTGGAATGTTGTACTGACATGACCCATATTTTCTATTGTTTGTTGCAGGTGAGTGACAGAGAATCTTAGGACAAGTGGCAGTTGAACTAATATGGATTCAAGGTCAGTAAAACGTTTGAATTTTTAGCATACCCCTAGTTTGATTTTCAGCCATATCTTTGTTGCGTTGCCATTTAAAAGTTTTTAATAATTTCCAGTGATGTCTCGGTATCATATTGCTGATGCTGTTGGCAGGAAAGAAAGATGAAAAATAATTAGAAATAAGGAAGAGAAGAAAGAAAGTAAATGTTGTTAATGATGTTAGTACCTCACTCGCCAAATAAAGAAATAAATTTCCTGTAGTATTTTGATGCTGCTGCACTAGGAATCATTTGCTTTTTTTCGGTTTTTCTGCCGATAGTAGGAATGAAGCCACTTAGTTTAGGAATAGCATTTAGAATATCTTTACCCGCCAGGCCCAGCTGAGGATTATGTTTTAATCTTGTTCTTAGCGTGAAGGCGATGACAGAACCTGTCCCTGAAACGCTGGGTTTATATTTTTTACAGAGTAGGACATGGAAGGCGACATGATGCCTGATTCCAGACAGAGAAAATTTAAATCAATCTTGCAGGTCTGATCAAGACGTTCCTCGTGCAGGAGCTATGTCTGGTATAACAGCGTTAGCTAATGAATAGGGCGTCACCAATTGTATGATCTAGGCTTATAAAACTAGATATTTATTGCTTCCAAGGTAATAATATGAACGTTTTCGTACTGATTCTGCCACTGGTAATATTAATGTCTAATTATATATCGTCACCAATTTCCTAGTGACATAAGGTAGGGTGAACGAAACCAGAAATTGTCCGCACGTGACTGATTTCTGTCGATCTGTCACTGTGACGCATTATATCTGCGGATATGTCACTGTGACGTATTACCTATGTGGCTGTGTCATTGTGATGCATTATCTCTGTGAGTCTGTCACTGTAAGGCATTATCTATGTGGGTCTGTCACTGTGAGGCATTATCTATGTGGGTCTGTCACTGTGAGGCATTATCTATTTGGGTCTGTCACTGTGAGGCATTGTCTATGTGGGTCTGTCACCGTAAGGTATTATCTATGTGGATCTGTCATTGTGAGGCATCATGGCATTATCTCTGGATCTATCACTGTGACGTAACATATCTGTGGATATGTCACTGTGACGTATTACCTATGTGGCTCTGTCATTGTGATGCATCATCTCTGTAGATCAGTCACTCTGGCGTATTATTTCTGTGGGTCGGTCACTGTGACATATTATATGTGGATCTCGCACTGTGAGGCATTATCAATGTGGAACTGTCACTGACATCTCTGTGGATCTGTCACTGTGGCTTGTTATCTATATGTATCTGCCACTGTACGTATTATCTCTATAGATCTGTCACTGAGACGTATCTCTGTGGATCTGTCACTGCGGCTTATTTATCTACATGGATCGGTCACTCTGGCTTATTATTTCTGTGGATCTGTCACTGCGACTTATCTGTGTGGTTCTGTCTCTGTGAGGCATTATCTCTGTGGATCGGTCACTGTTACGTATTATCTCTATGGATCTGTCACAGTGACTTACTATATCCGTGGATCTGTCACATTTCGAAATTTTTGCAAATTTTGTTTGTCTCTCTCTCTCTCTCTCTTTAACTCTGTAATTCTGTCTCTGTCTACGGTATCTATCGCCGTTGATTAACGCTTTTCTGCCTTGCGCACGTATTGTCAAATGGCGTTATAATCCTGGTGACACATTTTGTCCCAGTGCCACGACATACGAAGCTAATGTCATTACATTTTAATACCGAAAGCTGTTAGTATTATACGCGTGAAACATCGGGTTTTAATCCTTACTGCCTCAGCTAACAATATTATTAGAGTATTAGTGTAAATGTTACATAAATGTGCAAGCGTATCGCATGAATCTACACTGACTGCATGGAAAACAGAAGTGTATAAATCGGTTTATTAGGCATTGGTGGAAAATATTTATTACGTTAACTTTAATTTATTTGTATTTGTACAAAAGCAACACATGCCACATGCAGTACGTTGCATTAAACATGTGCGGTATTACGGCTTCTGTTGGGTCTGTTTATTAACTGGGTCTTTGTATGTTCTGTACGACATACAGCGGGTGCGAAAAACAGAACGAACGCTGTAACTTAATCAGTTTTCTTGGTTGTTAAATATCTGAGATTAAATTAAATCAAACCCTTAGAAATTCGTACTTGATGCTTCTGTCAGTTGGAGGGTGTTGTCTAATGCAGTTGCGCAGACCCCGTATGTCTGCACTGCACAGAATATTCGTTGTTGTGTATCTCTCAGTTGTTGTGTATCTCTCAGTTGTTGTGTATCTCCCAGTTTTTGTGTATCTCTCAGTCGGTGACTTAGTAAAGACATTTCCTGCGCGTACCAAGCACAGAGTGTATCGCGGGTTTTCCCAGAACGTTCCTAGTCCCTAGTCGCAGACCAAAAAACCCAGCTTAGTCTGTCAAACCCATTCTTAAAACCCATATCCCATCGTCTCTTCTAGGCTCCGGACTCAGAAAAGTTCTGCTACCGTAATTATCCTCTGACTGTCTTCTTTCAAACACATATAATTTAATGTTTCCCATCCCGAAGTGTTTAACACATATATAAATATACACTGATACAATAAACTTCGTGAAATAAATGACATCAATACGCCTTCACTGTCATTATAGAAATCCAAACACTCGGCCTAAATTTCGTCAAGAATATAATATCAATATAGGGAAGATATCACTTACGAAGCGCAGCATTACTGCATAGTTTTTTTTTAAGGTTCTTAACGTTTTAACGCTTATATATATTGTAATTAGCAACAATATATATAACAATATCCAAAGTTCTATAACAACACATCAAATACATACGTGTAACCTCCTTCATATGTACCAGTTAAAGTTTTAGAAATAAATATCCTCATTGTACAATGAGAACAAGACGACACATACATTTTATACATAGTTATATCAAGAATGTAAGAGTTTTGGATCCCACAGCGCATTTTAAACGTAGCAAAGTAAGGATCTGTATCTTAGAAGGGCCTGAAGATGATTCTATAAGAATCGAAACATATTGCCCTATTACAATAATAAACATAATAAAGTTTTGTTGTGTTTCCCTGATACATCATTGTATATCTACATACAATTTACCTTAATTTGAACACAACAGCAATATATGATAAGCAATAAAATGTGATAATTTTAACTTTATAACAAAACACTAATTACAAAAAGTACATTTTGTGAAACTGAACCAAGAGTGTCACATAATCCGATTCTCATTCAAGATTTGTCGGAAATTTTGTGTTTTGTGAAGGCAGTATAGCGAAAAACAGCAAGTGGGTTTTCATCGTAAGAATGCAACTGGCCGTTCGGTCTAAGGCATGGGTCTGCGGCCGTTCCCTTCCTGAGATTACGGGTTCGAATCCCGCCGTGGGCATGGATGTCTTGTCTCTAGTGCATGTTGTATGTCTCGGGTAGAGGTCTTTGAGACGGGCCGATCCCACATCCAGAGAAGTTCTATCGTGCGCGAGCGCGCGTGTTTGTGTGTGTGTGTGTGTGTGTGTGTCCTTGAATGTCATTAGATGCAAAAATAATCCTCTGCATCTACCATTACTAAGTAGAGAGAGGTCAGACTGAAAAAAAAGGAATGCAAGTGCAATGACACGTAGCAGAATTTATTAATTTTTGTAACTGTAAACATACCTTAAACTACTTACTTTCAAGCTTGATTTTGAAAACAATTCATATTGCTTGTACAAAATCATAGGAGAGACAAGGGTAATAAAAGGGCCAGAATTACGTCTAGTTTGTCAATGTCTGCCGATCCCGATGGCGGCGCATGGGTTTGTGGCCGTTCGCTCTTTGATACTGCGGTTTCGAATCTTGCCTGGGGCACGAATGTCAGTCTCTTGTGAGTGTTGCGTGTTGTCAGAAATCTCTGCGACGGGCCGTTCCCTCGTCCAGAGGGTGCTACCAACTCTATGTATTCGTGTGTATTTGTGTGTGTCTGTGTGGTGTGTGTGTGTGTATGTGTGTGTGTATGTGTGTGTATGTGTATGTGTGTGTATGTGTGTGTGTCTGTGTGGTGTGTGTGTGTATGTGTGTATGTGTGTGTATGTGTGTATGTGTGTGTATGTGTGTATGTGTGTGTATGTGTGTGTATGTGTGTATGTCTGTGTGGTGTGTGTGTATGTGTGTGTATGTGTGTGTATGTGTGTATGTGTGTGTATGTGTGCATGTGTGTGTATGTGTGTGTATGTGTGTATCTGTGTGTGTGTGTGTGGTGTGTGTATGTGTGTGTATGTGTGTGTATGTGTGTGTATGTGTGTGTATGTGTGTGTATGTGTGTGTATGTGTGTGTG
>Ga0123355_10015067_pt1 | contig 12132 bp, 5 predicted proteins | sample TergutEmb28metaG_3_FD_89872 | JGI IMG/M metagenome (GOLD analysis project Ga0123355, IMG submission 89872) | Embiratermes neotenicus P1 segment gut microbial communities from Petit-Saut dam, French Guiana - Emb289 P1 | ecosystem: Host-associated > Arthropoda: Insects > Digestive system > Gut ... | reverse complement strand
AGCGCAATTCCCAGGAGAAAGCATATATTAGATTACACATGTAAGGTGTATGGCATCTGGGACGTGGCAAAATGTAGATTTCTCCCTTCAGAGATGTGACAGTGATAGAATAAACATTCTTGGTGACGTTTTACATGTGCATGACTTTCCATAGTGACGTGTGTGATAATTTCCGGGCTTTTTAAATAAAGTGAATGTAATTATACAAATTATGTTTGTATGTTAATAAATGTAAATGTATAATGAATGATGCCGAGTAACTGACCAATTATAATAATTTTATACAACTGTGTAATGTGTGGTCGCGACAAGGAAATAAATATCTTCTAATCCGACGTAATCCAAAAAGCTAGTCTATAACCAATGACAGTGTGGCGTTATCTGTTATGTCCATTTACACCTATCTCAATTTCATGTTCTGATTTTAATCAGAGTTTATGCACATATTTTGTCCAAAATCAAACATGCTTCTGAAATAAACTCCAGGTAGCAGAATACTGTACAATTTTTAAGAAAAGAAAAAATATTTTCTGCGATACGATACCATGGCGTTTCTGATCGGTATGCATCTATTAGACTACACAGGTCAAAACCCAGTGGACCACACATTAGTTCTTAATCCTGAAACCCTAACATACTATAAAAGAGTATTCTGTTCTATTAGTTTATAATGTTGTTTTCTACATTAAGCACTTTCCGTACATTAGAGATAATTTTGCACGGTAAGCTACATGATATTCCCGGAACCAGCAGAATTGTACTCAATAATCCGATTCAGGCAGGTTTTCATTTAGTCCAGTTTCTTAATTTCTACCTCCTTCTCACAGATTGGTTACCCGTGTCCATTTCGTCGTTTAAGCTGGGACTAATTTAGTTACGTTAGTTTACGTATGAAGAATCTTGTGTTAAGTGGGTTAAATTATTGCAAATATTTAGTTGATAATATGTGGTTTTCCTTGCGTACTAACTTAATACAAAACCATAATTTTTCCCTTTGCTTTGTACGCGTGTTGGACCGTCTTTCGCAGCTGTACAACTCCAGCACGGAGGGGAATATATTCTGCACAAATGGAAAGTATTCGCAGTTTTTTGAGTCGCAGTTTAGCGATTTGAATTGACCAATTACAAGTGGCTGATCAGCCCGCGTCTTTCCCATGATTCTTGGTGGGATATACCGTAGATAATCTAGGTGTATACCGTACGTTCTCGTGGTGCAAGCGTGGTTCAATTTGCGGAGTGTGGTAGTAAATTTTTGAGAATGCCGGCCAAAAGGGATAAACGAGTTGCAGCTAAAGTTCCCAAGGAGTTAGAAGAAAATGAGAGCAACGCCGAAGAGCAGGAAACTGAAAAACAACCGATTAAAAAGAAAGGTAGGGTGCCAAAAGTAAAATCTGTTCCAGAACAAGGTGAAGCGTCAGAGAAGAAACCGGGAAGGGGAAGGAAGAATAAGAACGATCCTGAAACTGAAGAAAATGAAGGAGTTTCGAAAGATGAAGGTGGGGGAGAAGCCATTGCAGCTGTATCTAAGCGAGGACAGGCATCGAAAAAAACTGAAACCGAAAAGCCGATGGATATCGGTACTGAGGCAGAGGATGCGCAGCGTAAAGGGACCATACGAGCCACGAAAAAAACTGCAGATGTGGTTGAGGAAGGTGGTGAGAAAGAGCAAAAACCTGGTAAAGGAAGAGGAAGAAAGGTCGCTGACAAAGGTATAGAGAGTGAAGATGCAGAACCTTCTGTTAAAAAGCCACGAGGTCGAGCCAAAAATAAAGAAGACACTAGCGAGACAACACGAATCCGTAAAGTACGGCAGCAGAAGGGTGTCCCGAAGGGCAAAGTAGTGACTGAGAGCGGCGATGGTCTCACAGAAAATGGTGGCAGTGGCCAGAATCTTGACAAGGATGTTGGAAAAGAACTTAGAGTTAATATTGAGCATTGGTAAGTTATAATACAGTTGGTACAAATTACATAATGCTGGCAAATGTTTAGGTTGTTTTAATATGTTTGTTGTGTTTTCAGCAAATCTTGACAAGTTTTCCGTCGTCGGGCTGTAGAGTTGAGTGATGCTTTGAGATCTCTGTGGCCTAATATTGAAATTACATTGAATTCAAAAGTGCCTAGGAAAGGAGCCTTTGAATTTGTTCTCATCAAAAGTGATGGTTCAGGTATGGGTATTGAAACAACACTAAAAACATTTTATAACAATTCTTTAGTGATTGAAGGTGATTTCATGTACTGAGTTTGGCCAAGGAAAGAAACAGGACCTTTGCCCCCCTCCCAGGTGCCTATCAGCTGTCTCCCTTTTACTTGCTTTCTCGTACCAATTGTCACATGTATTCTGGCCTTCATGTCATCTACAGGCACTGTTGCTGCATTCTTGGTTTTCATTGGGATATCTGGGTGTGATGTGAATTTTCTTGGAAAAATCATTTGTTTTTATTAAAGTAAGTTAATTGCAATATTTCAGTGTTGGTTTATTGATCCTCTGAATAATACATCATACATGATTGTATGTTCATTATTCACAGTATTTACTACGAAATGTTCTGACCAGTAATTACAGCCATCATGGGGTAGAACTGCAATTACATAAAAGGGAAGAACTGAGGTAGAGGCCACTCTTTTACAATTAAAATAATGTCTAATTTTATTATGCCACATAGTGGGATAATGTGTATATATATCAATAAAATCGGTAAAATAAACAGGTTTCAATATACTGGTAACATACCACATGTCAGTAGTGGGAATATGGGAATTCTATTTGTAACCGTCTTTCAAGTGTAGTCATACACGTGTTGTCTATGACGTTATAAATCCTTGTTTATCATCCAACAGGCGTAATCATAACATGTAAATTCAATTGTAATGTTTATTATGCACTTATGTGAGTAACTGGTAGCAATAGTGACAGCCATGTTGGACCATATTGTTAAGTAGTCATAAAATTTAATGTTCCTGTTCTAAGAAAGGGACGAGAGCCTGGGCTTGTGGTGGAGGGGGTTTGCAATAAGGTGAGTGATGGAGAAAGTGGCTGACTTGAAACCAGCAACATTTATTTGTTCTTTCCTGACCTGGGTGCAAAGCATTGTTTGGTCTAACGATATGATGAGTGTAGGCTTGCTGTGGGACTAATCATGTGTTGAAGTATTGTCATTTTGTGACATGTATAAAAATACAGTTTTAATAGCTCACCTTATTAGGTGAATTGTCTGTGTTTGCAGCACCCAGTCTGGATGTGAGAATTTGTGATTAAGTCATAGATAGGGATTTAAGTAGGTTTGCTATGTACAGGATGTTGGCAAATCCATTTTTTGTGTAGTCCTATCAGAAGATCATATATGGTGTGGATGTAGATAATACTGTGGTTCATTGATAAGAAGTTCCCAATTCAAGGTTTTCCTGTGTAAGAAGTTAAGATTTTTGTAAGTCCCTCTGAAAATGCCATATGAATAATATTAATTCTTTCCATCTGTGTTGTTTTACTTCAAAACATTTTCCTGCTTTATAAATAAGTGTATCAGAACTGTTTCAGGAAGGTATGACTTGCAGTGTAGTTTCAAAGATTTTGTTGCAGTAGATAATGTGTCATGATATAACCCTTTTGCACCAAATGTTATATAATTACATCTGCTCATTTGCAGCCTCCCTTCAATTTGCAGTCTTTTGCAGATTACTTTGAGCATTTGATTCTGGTGCCAAAGGGTTAATAAATGTTGAAGAGTGTGTTGAGAGTGCTGATGTGGAGGACACGAGAAGTAAATGAAAAAGGTGCCCATGCCAACAACAAATGACTTTGGACTCATGTTTTTAGGTGGTCCATTGTGACTTGTGTTCTGTGAATTTTCTTTAGCAATAAAGTAAGAAAGCAACTCTGGGGTTGCACTGTAGGGTATTTCCAAGTTGCCCTTACAGTGTACATGGTGCAGTAAAATAGTTTGTGGATGACCATGAGATGACATTGTTACTTCTAGCATGAACTTCTACCAATAGGTTTAGAAGGAATAAAATCTGCTGAGTTATTGCCTGCTTGGAATAAGTGTGCAGCACATGTTATTAGTGTTGAGTAGTGTCTTGTTAACTACAAGTGTGTGTTCTGTTAGCGATTTTGGCATATCTATAAAATGACACTGTGTTTGCATAAAATTACACTTTGGCTGTGGAAACTTCTGAAATGTTGAAAGGAGCTTTTGGAGAGCAGATGGTGGGAAAAACAGGGGTTGTTGAATGGTTTTCAATTCTAAATTGTGGGTCTACTTTTGAAGATTGTGAACACCCAGAACATCTGTTAAGGACCAAAGCATGAAAATGTTGATTGGGTGAGGGATCTTATCCCAGAAAATGGAAGAATTGCTGTCCATGAAGTTTGTGATGTATTGGGGAATTTCATTTGGTTTAGTTCACAGCTATTTGAAAGATGGGCTGAATATGTGTGTGAATTGCTGTAAAATTTGTCCCCTGCCTGCTGAGTGAAGCAGGAAAAGAATTGTGTTAACATGGCCCTAGGTTTCCTGTGGAAGGTGATTGCAGATAATGAGACATGGGTTTGTGGGTAGACCCAGGTACAGTGCAACAGCCATCTTAGTGGAAGAGCCAATTGTCTCCATGCCAGAAAGAGGCAAGACAGCTCCCTCCAATGTGAAGAGCATGTACACTCTTTGTATTGTTTATTTTATCGTTTTTTGTGACATTCTTGAAGTTGGACTTCATTAGTTTCTTCCACAAGGCCAAACTGTAAACCATCATTATTACATTGGCACTTTACAATGTCTGCGTGAAAGTGTTTGGTGAAAAGAACATACCACACAAACTTTTGATGTGAAATAAGGTATGATGGTATGTACTGCTGTACTGGTTTCCTGTTCTTGGTAGTGTTGTGTACACGGTACTAAGAACATTAGTAGAGTGAAAACGGAATGTGGTGGCACACACGCAGAAACCAGATTTGGTCTTTCAGCGAAACGGACGAGTCCATTTATATCGGCGGGGGTGTCAGTTCAGTCTGCTGCTGGCAGCCGAGGTGTGCGCATCAGCGGTAGTAATGCCGGATAGACCGTGTCCGATACAGTGCAAGATTGCTGGCTACCCCCTCCATTTGCCTTTTTCCCCTTCACTACTCCACCCGTGCGTTTCCGTGTGCCACCAGATTCCGTTTCCACTCTACCTAATGAGATTCATTCATCTCCACTTCGTTTGGCTCCAGAAGCATTATTAGTAGCCACATGAATGCAAGGCACTTGTATTAAAATGGTGTGGATATTGTGTGATTTAAGGCTTCCACTATGGTGTAAATGAGGTCTTCACACTTCTGTGATATGCAGCTTTGATTGGCAGTTAGTTACTGATGTTTTGGGACAGCCTATTGGTCCCATCTGCAGGGGTCAAGCATTTGGCCCTTTCAGATGGGGTTGATATGCTGTCCTGAAATTTTGCTAAACCCAATCGAAAACCTTAACAACAGAACAAAACTCAGGATTAGGGGCAGTAGAAAAAATTTTCTGAGGGAGGGATGCTATTTGCTTGTGTTAATATAATTTTATCAGTAAAGAGTGCAATTTTTTTTTAGAAGTAACAAACATTTAAAGTCAAACATAAGATAGTATTTCAACAAATGGGCTTATTTTATTTTAATCAAGTCTGTGGAAGGGGGGTTGACACGTACACATGCACTGGGGTGTGCCCTATTGCTGGATGGAAAGCATACATTCTTGGATTGTGAAGATGAAGGAAGGCATTTCCAGGTGGAGTTCATAATCATATCTTACAGTTTTACACAGATTCACTTTCCCAGTTATGTAAATTCTGATTTGTGTAAACTGAATATTATGTATACTTTTCCACAAAGGACACGTAAATAGTTCATGGTACATAAGTATTTTGTTGTGCTCAGAATTTAAACTTATAGTCTTTTTTTTTTTTATTTATGTGTATGTATAATTAATTAATAGGTGTCTCAACTGAAGATCACTTCCCACAAACGGACATACCCTCCTGTAAGAACTTCAGAGACAGTAATTGTGGAGTTGCTACAAATCCATTATCTCTGTGTCTTTGTAAACGCACAGTATGGACACAAACTTAGTGCTTGGTACATACAGAAGAATACTGTTTAATAAAATGTTGTGTAAAGTTTGAGTTATATATTGGTTTGCAGAAAGAAACCCGTACTTGTTGGTACTTATGTTTTTTTGCTCATGTTGACTGGCAGTGTAATGGCAGATTCCACAATTTGATATAGTTGCTGATCACGTATGAAATGAACAGGATTTACTCAGAAATGTTTTATAAAATTGGATATGTGCCTGTTCTGTTTTCAGTAACTTTCACCTAAACTGCAATGACAGCATTCCAGAAGACAGGTGTCTTCATAGTGACTGCTGTGTATGTCTAATGTGATTCAAAGTGAAGCACTTTGACAAAAGTGTTAGTTTAGGAACATGAAAAATCACTTGAGCCCAAATCAGAAGAGCGCAGTTGATTATTCAGTCCTGGTGTTTACTTTCTTGCTAAACGTGGTGTGTGGAAGAGTATAGTGTCATGATGTAAAATTTACTTTATGCCATAGATTGGCATATTTGAATGTGTGCTGTGCTGTATAACATTACAGAACTAGGAAGGTAGAATACTTTTATGAACTCTTTTAGAGAAATTTGTAGTCTATACTTCCTTGGGTAATTCAAAACTAGATCATCATAAATTTGACTTGACTTGTGGAGACTGCTCTTGTGGTCTTGGAAATGGAATTTTTTCTGTTTTGGGTATTAGAATTTCATGTCTTTGAAATCTCGTTGGTCATGTTCTTGTTGAGTTGGGTTGGTTGATTCATGTTCTGCCATCGATTTTTTTGCCTTGATTTCTTTTGCATGTACAGCATATTGTCATCTCCATAGCCATTTTTATTCTGGGCTTACTGTGTCTGTGTACATAACAGTAATTCTCTTTGTGGGATATGTATTTGGATATTAGTGCATTACATTTATTTAAAACTTGTGTCCCATTAGCAGGGATTTTTTGTCTTTCTATGGTACTATCCCAGGTTCAGCATGACATCCAGTTTATGTGTTCATGTTGGAAACCTATAAATGAAGGTTGAGTGGATGCTGCCGACTGCTGGTGTATGCTAGTCTAGGTGTAGAGCCTCCAGTTGTATACACACAATTTGATCATCCTGTAAATAGTGTTGTACTCGTTCTGCCAGGAGGGTATTAATAGGGAAATGTAAACATAATATCGTTTGGCACATTCAGACTGTTACTGCCTCTGATTTCTTGAGCTATAAGACAATGTAATGAGTAATGTAGAATTGGCAGAAAATATGTGTTGGACATGACATTTTTCTTTACAACTTTTATTGGAACTGTTTTCTTGCTCTGATAAGTATTCAGGTGTTCTTAATGTGTTGGAAGTGGACTAATGTCATAAGAAGTGTGATGTGGTACACATAGTTTTGCCATTTGCAGTAAAATGTAGCAGTAGATGAATTTATATTAAGTAGCTTGACTTGTGGTAGAAAGATAATGGTATGGTATAAACGGTTACTAAACCTGTGTGGGATATTTGCCAAGTGAGGTCAGGAAATGTGAGTTGTACATCTAGTCTTGTATATTAAAATGATATATTTTGCATTTATATTCCTTATAAATTATTCAAAACAATGCAAATAATACACAGAAATAATATAAAAGTTAACATGTAGAAGACAGGCAGTGTAAGTAAAACATAACATTGAGGCATGTTCTAGCAACCATTGTTGCAGTGGAAAAGCAATAAATATTACATATGTAAGTGTGTGTTTGTAGCCTTAGGTATCCAGCATGCAGTGCACATGCGCCATTTGTCATCTGTGGCCTGCTTCACTCTACAATATTTTTCCACATTATTTCATAACCACATAATTTTTGGAAATGAGTTATTGAGCACAAAATGTGTATTATGATTTCTTCTACAGCTTTTGTCTGGAACATTTCTAATTCTCAGAAGATATGAGCAAGATATGGGCAAAAATGTGTATTGGTCTTCATATAAAGTACCTGTTATTCTTGTCTGATTTTAATGAAACTTGAAGTTTTTGGACAGTTTTTCGAAAAATCACAAATATAAAATTTCATGAAAATCTGTCCGGTGGGAGCCGAGTTGTTCCATGTGGACAGATGGACAGACAAAAAGAAAATTTACATTTTTCACAATTCTGCAAATGTGTCTAAAAATTTACCTGAATAACAATTGACCATTCTGGTTGTGACAGAAGCAAACTAGCGTGGCACCTGTCTGTGAACAGTTCCTATCATAAGATATATGTGGCAACAGCTACACAGTAAGGTTCATTCAGTGACTGGAACAAAATAGCTATACCATGCTGTTAACAGAGTTCAGTACATGGTATGCCAGTTGCCAAGAGCAGTGTTTTGGTTGTGTAATAAACCTCATAAGCAATTCACGTCATATTTCCATTCCCTATTTGTTTAATTGCATGCCTTTTTTTTCTGTTACAGATGTCTTACTTTGGAGTGGGATTGAAAAGGGACCTCCACGTAAAGAAAAGTTTCCAGAACCACAGACACTGATCAGTGCCCTAGAAGCTGTGTTATAGATATTTTGTTTGGGAGGTACGTGATTTTTATATACCTTTGGTTGTTTCCATCTTATGACAAGTTAAATGGAAAGAATTGTTCATTCTCAATTGGCTTTGATGTTAATGGGGTCAACATAAGGTTGTATAAAAATCACGCTCTTTAATCTTTTACCATTTCAGTAACTTTTAAATGTTCAGAAATGCATATGTATACCAATTCATTTTCTTTATTTGGTGTGTTGACTTTCCATTAAATGGTAATTATCACGTTCATTAAGTGGCAAGTTTCAAGGGACCAATGTTGAGTAACTGTACTTACTGGTGCTGTTTCTGTCAACTTCGTAACAAATTCATGTGGCAACCCAACAGTAATAAAGTTATTCTTATGTTTATAAGTATTAATTTCAGAAGGCTAAGGCTTAGTAAATGCCTGATGGAGGTGGTCATTTAGTTTTAATAAGCTCCTGTATTCCCAGTACATTTATATGTAGTATTCATTGTATTTTGTATTACGTTTATCCATAAAGTATGTCACTGAGGTGCATAGCTTGACGAGAGTGTTAGTTGAGTCAAAAAGTTTAATGTCTTAAAACATTTGAGTAGTGTTATTAATTAACCTGCTGTTTATTTTCCACATGTATCTGGTTTTATAGATTGCAGCCTTGTTTGTTGTATGTATTTGGGCTCTTAGTCAATAAATCTGTTTACAGAAGTTGATACCATTTGTATTTATTACTTATGTAAGCTGATGCTTTTACCGAACTTCTGTTTTGTGAAGTAAATAATTTTGTATTTAGTTTTGTCTGCAATGTGGGGGTGTGGAAACCTTTAAGTGCTGAACTTTCTCAGGTAACATGCTATTGTAAGTTTTATTTATGCCCATCTTAGGACAAACAGTGGATAGAGCAGAGACTTGCAGCTTTTTCCAAATGCAGGACACTACAGAATGTATGGCATGCCTTATCACATTTTGTGTTTAACTTTGTTTTATTCCAACAAAGGAAAGTAGTAATGTGAGTTCATTCACTGTGTTGTCTGTGTGCCCAACCATTTTGAATCAGTTTGATTCATTTTTATGAAATTTACTTCAAATTTTACATTGTAAATCACCTACAGTTAGTAATTACAGCATAGTGGATGCCCAGACATGAGATGCAGGATGTCAAACTAGTGGCACTTCTAGGGTCTGAAGTGATATGTGGTAATAGACCTTAAAATTGTTATAATTTGACCAACAAATGCATACATTTTTAGAAGTTTAATTATGTTTTAATATGCAAACTCCTACTTGTTACTGGGTCATCATCAGGGAATGCACAGTTGTATAACAAAACTGTCTAACCCTTCTTGCTGGGGGGGGAGAAGTGAAGTGATCCTGTTACAGGCCCAGAGGGTGGGTAGAGGTATAGCTCTACTCTTCAATGACCGAAGCACTAGAAGGGGGTGAGTGGTCAGCAGCATGCCCCAGCCACACTTTACCCCCAGGAAAGACCTGGTATCCATTGTAAAGGAGGCTGGGTGGGCCCCAGGGCCGGTTTGGACGGGTGGAAAATCTTGTCCCCACCGGGATTTGATCCCGGACCGTCCAGCCCATAGTCAGTCATCTTTATGCAGGTACTTTGCAATTATCCATCTCTGTAGGTACAAATTGATGAATTTGTGACAGTTCCACACACACCGGGAATGATAAAAAAGCTGGACGATTGTTTTATACAAGTGTGCCCTCCCTGATGATGGGCCAGTAAGGCCCAAAACATCTAGGAGTTTGCATATTAAAACACTGTAATTCTAATGAAGTGTGTGAGTTTGTTGGTCACATTGTAACAATTGAATCATAATGCATGGATTGGAAAATGTAAAAAAAGACCTTATAATGATACTCAATTTCTCCTATGGTAATTTTTTTTAGAATGTAAAGTAACACAGAGTTGTGTGGACTCTTTCTTTTGGTGTTGTGGCAATAACATGAAACACTGAAATCTAGACTGTAATGTCTGGCATTGAGATGGATCGTGAACATGCGTTGCAATATGCGTAGTGCATGAAACATAAGACAATTATAAACATAGCATTTCAAAACTTTGAGGTCATGTCCAAATTTATTGTAGGTATACAGAATCTTTTTTTCGGTTTCTCACACACCTAAAGTGGAATAAAAATATTAGTAGAAACATACTATAAATGTATGCAGTAGGATAGTGGGGTGCTTGGTTCAACTTGTGATGTAAGTTCAGTTTATTAGTAATTATAATTAATTTTGTGTAATCAGCATGCAGGAAATTTTTAGATGCAATTGCAGAGTTGTGTAACATGACTATTAACTTTGTCACATCTGCCCATTTGCATGGATCAACTCAGCTCCCATTTGACATATTGTCATGAAATTTTGTACTGAAGGCTGTTATTAAGCTACATTGAGAAAATAATACAAACATTGGGTGTTTTACTTAAAGACCTAAGTACACTTTATGTTGACATCATAAAGCTCAACTATACAAAATGGGGCTGAACTGCATTTTTGTGGCAACAGTTTTAATATTTGTGTCTTGTTTCACTACAAAAGTTGTTCAGTCAAAATGACTGGACTGATATGTGTGGTAAGGAAAACAGAGATGCAAACATGCGACAATGTAATGTTAAATGTACATTTTCAATCATGGTAAACAATTCATGAATGAGGTTTCTGACAACAACTTCTTTCCCTTGGGTCAGCAAGGTCACCATTGGTGTTTTTAAGGAAGTTTGTTCCTCATTGTTAATTAATAAAGGCCATTTTTGGAATAAGTTCCATGTTTGTAACTACTTCCAAATAGTTGTGTATAAATGAGGAAAGTTGGTATTAAAAGGGCCAGAGCATGGAACATTTTGGAAAAGATACATTCACCTGTTATTTGTTCTCTGCTGTTATCAATCACCAAGCTGCATTTGAAGTATCATGGATATTATATAAACATTTATTTTAAAAGGTGATCCAAGTATGTGAAGAAGGGTTCATGTTTCTCACAGTCTTGAAACCCAGATGCAGAATCTCCCACATCCACAGTTTCAGTTGTATCTCCTTGGTGTGGAGAAACATTTTCTTTTCCAAGTGACTTATTCCCTGAAGAAAATTCTACCAGTTGCATCCCTTTCATAAGCATGAACAGCTGACCTTCTGTCTGTACATTGTATGAGGGTCACTCTTGTCTTCTGTTTTTTATTTAATGCTGTTTACAAATTAGATTCACAAAAATTCAATGGAACATCACTACACGATTGCTGAGCCACTTATTTTTCAGTATAGCCTCCATTTTGCCAATAGTCTTTCCACCTTTTAACAAGCCTTTGTTCTGTAACAGCCATTGGTGCATGGTGTTCTGCAAATGCCTTGTCATTCATATAATCCAAATCACCCTTAAATGCACATGTGTGTGGTCTGGTGTTGTCCGATTTTCTTTTTTGGAGGACGGGTAGGGGGGGGGGGGGGTGCAAAATGGCACAGAAGTGGGGGGTCACACTTGCAAATAAAACCTTATTTTGGGCTCAAGATGGTGGGCCCAAGTTTAACCCACTATAGCAGT
>Ga0123355_10015065_pt1 | contig 12132 bp, 12 predicted proteins | sample TergutEmb28metaG_3_FD_89872 | JGI IMG/M metagenome (GOLD analysis project Ga0123355, IMG submission 89872) | Embiratermes neotenicus P1 segment gut microbial communities from Petit-Saut dam, French Guiana - Emb289 P1 | ecosystem: Host-associated > Arthropoda: Insects > Digestive system > Gut ... | reverse complement strand
ATGGCGAAGATTAGCATATGTGGGATGGGTAAGTTTCGCTTAAAATTGAGCTTAGCCAAGGGTGCAACCAAGTGCTTAGAATGACCATGGACGCAATTGCTTGCAGCCCAAAACACCACTCTATTGCCACCTCTAAAATTTCTGCCCCGAGTGGGGTGGGGGAGAAGTAGTTCACTAATTAGCATAACACAGAGGGTGGGAACGAGGGGTAGAAATTTGGAATCATATTACCTAAGATTTTAATCACAAAATAAAACAAAAAGGATTGCTACTTGGCAATCCTTTTTGTTTTATTTTTCGTCTAGCTCCCAATTGTTGACGGAGTGTTCGAGGAATATGTTGATTAACTCATTACGAGACCTATTTGTTACTTGAGATATTTTGTCTAACTCTAAAGCGATATCATCTCTTAACCTTATGGAAAAAGTTTTATGCCCATCCTCACCCTTTAGGTTATCTTTTTTGGAAATTTTTATTTTTTCACTCATTTTTATCACCTCAACATAATTATAACTTGACTCTTGATTAAATAATATGATATAATTACGATTATAACATAATAATATGTTCTAAATTAAAACATATGTATAAATTAGAAAAAGGAGATGAGCTTGTATCATGAGCAACCTAACTAATACTGGGATAACCCGTAGGGTTGATGATTTAGGGAGGGTGGTTTTGCCTATCGAAATTAGGAAAGAGCTAGACATTACAACGGGGGATGAAGTGGCTATATTTATTGATAAGGCAAATAGAGTGGTAGCTTTAGCACCAAGCAAATCTAAGTGTATTTTTTGTGAGGAGACGGAGGAGCTGCTGGATTTTAAAAATCGCAATGTTTGTAAATATTGCGTAATGGCGATTAATTAGAATATGAAGGAGCGAGGAAAATGTATCGAGCTGTCATCCTGAACCTTAGGCAAGGCTTGATTCAGGACCTCCTCTTTTCCTGATGTGTTGGGGAAGGGAGGGGATTGCGGGTCAAGCCCGCAATGACGAATGATGATTACCAGCTCACAATGTCCGATCTCAGTATGATGAGTTTTGACCTAGCGATTATTGCTAGGTTTTTTGTTTTAAAGAAGTATCATTTATCATCACCCCTAACCCTTGGCAAGGCTTGATTGGGATCCCCTAATATTACTTACTTACCTTTAAGTGATTAGTATAGCGAGATCCCCAATCAAGTTGGGGATGACGGCGTCGGGGTGAGGGTCGCTAGGCGGAATTGGTGTTTTTATAAAAAAAGCTTGCATATACACCCCAAAATCTGTTAGAATAATAAATGGTATGTTTTAAATGCGAATGAAAACTAAAGAGGTGCTTTTAATGGGTATTTTAAATAAAATCTTTAAATCATATGGAGAGAAAGAAGTTGCTAGAATAAAGCCGCTGGTGGCGAAGATAAACTCTTTGCGAGAGGGCATGAAGGCTTTGTCTGACGAGGCACTAGCCGCAAAGACGGATGAGTTTAGAGGCCGCCTTGAAAAAGGTGAGACTTTGGATGATATATTGCCAGAGGCATATGCCGTTGTGCGTGAGGCTTCTTGGCGAGTGTTAGAGCAAGAGCATTATGATGTGCAGCTGGTGGGTGGCATTGCGTTGCACCAAGGGCGTATATCTGAAATGCGTACGGGTGAGGGTAAAACCTTGACCTCTACTTTGCCTGCCTACCTTAACGCCTTAACGGGCAAGGGCGTGCATGTTGTAACAGTTAACGAATACCTTGCACAAAGAGATGCGGAGTGGATGGGGCAAATCCACCGCTTTTTAGGCTTGACGGTGGGTTGTGTTTATCATTCTTCAAACAATGACGAGCGTAGAGAGGCTTATGGTTGCGACATTACCTATGCTACCAATAACGAGCTTGGCTTTGATTATTTGCGTGATAATATGGTGATATATGAGAGAGATATGGTGCAGCGTGGCTTACATTATGCTATTATTGACGAGATAGACTCTATATTGATTGACGAGGCGAGGACGCCTTTGATCATATCAGCCCCGTCGGGCAAGTCTACCGACCTTTACAAGGTGGCAGATAGATTTGTAAAGACCCTTACAAAAGGTCGCATTGTAAATGAAGATGATATCAAAAACCCTCTAAACCGTGATGACTTAAAGGAAGAGGGGGATTTTGTTGTAGATGAAAAGCGTAAAACCACGTCTCTCACCCAAGAGGGTATACAAAAGGCCGAGAGGTTTTTTGCTATTGAAAACCTATCTGACCCTGAAAATTTAGAGATTCAACATCATATTAACAATGCCTTAAAGGCCAACAACAACTTTCAAGTTGAGATTGACTATGTTGTGCAAGAGGGCGAGATTGTTATTGTTGACGTATTCACAGGTCGTATGATGCCTGGTCGCCGTTATTCTGACGGCTTGCATCAGTCTATAGAGGCTAAAGAGGGGGTTGTGGTGCAAAAAGAAAGCAAGACCTTAGCCACCATCACCTTTCAAAATTTCTTTAACAAATACTATAAAAAAAGCGGCATGACGGGTACAGCCCTAACCGAAGAGAACGAGTTTAGAGATATTTATCAGATGGACGTTGTGTCTATCCCCACAAATAACCCCATTAAGAGAATTGACCAGCCTGATTTGGTATACAAAACCCAAATGGGCAAATATAAAGCCATTATTGAAGATATTATAGCTTGCCATAAAAAAGGGCAGCCAGTGCTGGTGGGTACCGTCAGCATTGAAAAATCCGAATTTGTAAGCAGCTTGCTCAAGCGTGCGGGCATACGCCATAATGTATTAAACGCAAAATATCACGACAAAGAGGCAGACATTGTAGCCGATGCAGGTGCTTTAGGTGCTATCACCATCGCCACCAACATGGCAGGCCGTGGTACGGATATAAAGCTGAGCGAAGGCGTGCGTGAAGCTGGTGGTCTTAAAATCATAGGCACGGAGCGTCATGAAAGTAGACGTATTGACAACCAGCTGCGTGGTCGTGCAGGGCGACAAGGCGACCAAGGCGAATCTCGCTTTTATATCTCTGCTGAGGATGACCTTATGCGTCTTTTCGGTGGCGACCGTATGAAGATGATAATGAACACCCTACGTATGCCCGAAGACGAAGCCATCGACTCTAAGGCACTTTCAAGGGTTATTGAAGGTGCACAAAAAAAGGTAGAGGCTAACCACTTTTCAAGCCGCAAAAACCTTTTGGACTATGACCGCATTATGAACGAGCAAAGAGAGATTATATATGGCGAGCGACACAAAATCCTCTCTGGTGCTAATATGTATGAGCATATTATGGGCATGCTTAAAGATGTTATCGACCGCACGGTAGATAGCTTTGTAGATAGCGAAACAGGCGAGCTTGACATGGTGGCTCTAAACAAAGAAATAGCCCGTCTAACACGCCTTGCCCCATATAGTGCTGAAGACGGCAAAGACAAAGAGGCTTTGAAAGAGAAAATCCTAACCCACGCTACAACGCTATATCAAGCCCGTGAAGAAGAATATGAACGCCTAAAGCCCGAAGGTGCACCAGATATGCGTGAAATAGAGCGTCGTGGCATGCTGCGTGCCGTGGATAGCAAATGGATGGACCATATAGACGATATGGACCAAATGAAAGACGGCGTGTTCCTCCAAGCTTATGGCCAGCGAGACCCTCTAACAGAATATCGCTTTATGAGCTATGATATGTTTGACGAGCTTGGCCGCAACATCCAAAACGAGACCATCTACTATATGTTTAATATAACCTTTGCCGCCCAGCCCATCCAGCGTGAGCGTGTGGCCAAAGTGATGATGACAAACAAAGACGCCTCTGCCGTTAAAACGCCAGTTAAGAAGAAAGAAGAAAAAGCGGAGCGTAATGACCCTTGCCCTTGTGGCAGCGGTAAAAAGTTTAAGCAGTGTTGTATGGGTAAGTAAGATGAAGGGAATAAAAGCAAAGCACATTTTTCTTTTTATAACGATTGTTATTGTGGCACGTATCAGCAATGGCATCAGCTTCTCTTTGTTTTTGTTGATAGCATTGGCGGCCGTTATAGCAAACCTTGCCTTTGCCGTTGTTGTTTCTTGTCTTGAAAGCCGTAAAAATCCTTTTAAAGATAATGCCATCTTAAGGATAAAGGATATAAAGAAGCTAATAGAATACGATGATGAAATTTTAAAATTTCTAAATGATAATGACCCTGATATGTTTCTCCAAGAAACAGATAAGTTTCTTGGAGAAAATAAGCTTTCGGAAGGCTTTTTTCGTGGCGTATCTAGTAATAGAGCTGTTGCATATTTGCGAAGCGGTAACACGGATAAAGCACTTGAGATTTGGAGTAAGCTTAAAAACGATGAAGAGGAAATGCGAAAAAAACATAGAATCTATGATAACCCCACAAAGGCTACCATTAATCACAATCTCTGCTTTGCATATTTAGAAAAAGGTCAAATAGTCGAAGCTGAACAACATTATGCAACCTTGAAAGCTATGAGAGATGACGAAACCTTATCGAGAGAATGGATGACAAATACTATCGACATTCTAGGGGCAGATTTACTTTTTACAAAAGGACGGCACGAAGAAGCTTTGGATGCATACGAAACTCTTTTAAGAAATAAAACCGATTGGAATATTATAAATATTCATTTTAACCTGTCAGAAATTTATAGGAACATGGGCGATGTGGAAAAACAAAAAGAACATCTCAACCAAGTGATTGACAAAGGAAACAAGCATTACAAGGTAGCTATAGCACAAGAAAAATTGAACGAAATAGAAAACGTTAATAGATTTTAAAAAAATCTTAAAAAGGTGTTGACAAGTTGAAGGGGATGTTGTATAATAGCAAAGCAGTTGTTTGAAGCTGCATTGTTTGGCCCAGTAGTTCAGTTGGTTAGAACGCCAGCCTGTCACGCTGGAGGTCGTGGGTTCGAGTCCCTTCTGGGTCGTTTGGGTAAGTGAGAGCTTGCCCGCTATAATTTGGGAGTTTAGCTCAGTTGGGAGAGCATCCGCCTTACAAGCGGGAGGTCATTGGTTCAAGTCCAATAATTCCCATAAAAATCCATCTCGGTTGAGATGGATTTTTTGTTGTATTTTGTTAGAAATATGATATAATTAGAGGTAGTAAATATAATAGAGGGGGGATTATTTAATGTTTTGTTCTAAATGCGGGGGTCGAGTAGACGTAGGTGCCACAATTTGTTCAAATTGCCAAGCTAAAATAGAGCTTATGAAGTTTTGTCAAAAATGCGGAGAAGCCATGCCATAGAGTGCAAAGGTTTGCGGAGGGTGCAATACACAAGCGACCATTCCTTCATCTCCAAATCAATGGATATCTCTCATCCTTTCGGCTGTTGGCTTTGTGTTTTTTGGCCTTTTGGGAGGGGATTATGCAACACATGAGGTCAATATTTTTTGATTGGCTAACCATACCAGTAGCTGCCGCTGCCCTCATAACTGCTGTTTTAATGATTCCTAAAGCTCGTACTGGCCTTAAAGCTACTAGCATAGTTATTGCTGCTTTTACTCTTTTGGGGTCTATAGGATGGGTAGCCATGTAAGGCAGATAATTTGTAGGAGAGGTCTATTGACGCTCCTATTTTTTGTTGCATTTATTTTTGGATTGGTTTATAATATGAGTATGGATATTTATATTACTAGAAAGAAAAGTTTTACTGGCGGGCTTGTGAAGTATTATTGCGTTGTTGGTATGAGTAGAGAAGATTTTTTGAGGGATGTGGCAGAGCAAGAACACCCCTCTTTGTGGCGTGGAAACAAATTTTTAAGCGAATCTAGCAATGTTTTTCAAATCGCTTACAAAGAGACTGTTTCTATAAAAATAGAAAAAGAAAACACTACGATGTTTGTAGCCGCCTTTATGTCTAGTGCTGACGTTTTTAGCAATGAAATAACAATCGATATAAGCAACCCAAGTCAAAACTATATAATCGAGACAAAAGCTGGGTTTGCAGCTAATAGAATTAGCATCAGGAAAATTTAAGACCTTGGCTGATGTATTGCGATGCACTCTTTTGAGAAGTGGATAATCCGCCTTGTTTTACCTAAGTCGTCATCCCGTGCTCACTTCAATCTAATTTGCCAATTACTTAAGCTTGTCATTGCGGACTTGTTTCGCAATCTCTAGGTTCGCAATTGCTGCTTTTTAGTAATTAGCATAAGTGAGATTGCGGATCAAGTCCGCAATGACGCAGGAAAGAGTGCCCCGAGATGAGGAATTGGAATGACGGCAGAGGGGTGTGTGGGATGACGACGCAAATGAGACTCGTGCATTATACCTTTTATTTTTGTTGCAATACGTGGTTTAATGTGGTACAATGTAGTTGTAATTATTTTGGGAGTAGATGGGTGCTGGTGTGCCTCCTGGTCTTCAAAACCAGTGTTTGCGTGATGAGCGCATGGGTGAGTTCGATTCTCACATATTCCCGCCAAAGATTATTCAGACCGATTTTTCGGTCTTTTTTTATAAGAGGGGATTGAAAGTCTAGGGATGATTTATATGGAAATTGAATGTAAATTGGGGCTAATGAAGATCTGTAGCGATAGTGAAATTGAAAATATAATTTTAGAATGTGCCGCTGGCTTAGATGAAATCTTTATATACGGTAGTGATGAATACCCCTACTTAGCATTATTAGTGAATGGAGAAAGGGCAGTTCTACATTATTTTTCATCTAGGCAATGTGGGTCTTATCAGTCGATAGGCAATGATAATATCGATGAAGCAACAAAATTTATAATTTCTGGAGAAACGTGGACATCTCCAAATTATGCAGTTGTTACGCTAAACTCTGCAATTGAATGTGCAAAACAATTTGTTAATACACAGCAAATTCCATCTTGCATTGAATGGAATGAACTGTAGAATTATCAGACTTGTTCCGAAACTACTTCATGCTATAAATGCAGATTACTAAATTTATATAAGGGGGATTGAGAGATGGATAAAACCAAGTTTCAAGGCGGGGGATGAGGAGCAAAGCTTTCGGCTAGTTTGCTGAGTGAGATTGTTTCAAAAATACCCAGGCTTGATAGTGATGATTTGCTTGTTGGCTTTGACACGGCGGATGATGGGGCTGTGTATCAGCTAAGGGATGATTTGGCCATTATCCAGACGCTAGACTTCTTCCCCCCTCTCATAAGCGACCCTTATATTTTTGGGCAGATAGCTGCGGCCAATGCTTTAAGCGACGTATCTGCTATGGGGGGCGACCCTATATTGGCACTTAACATTCTTGCTTTTCCTGAAGATGGAGACAAGGGCGACCTTGAGGCTATTTTAGCTGGTGGGGCCCAGAAGGTGGCGGAGGCGGGGGCTATCCTTTGCGGGGGGCATTCTATATCTGATGCTGGTGTTAAATATGGCATGTCGGTTACGGGTGTTGTTCACCCTGATAAAATTTTGCACAACAACCGCTGCAAGGTGGGGGATAAAATAATCCTCACCAAGCCTTTGGGCGTGGGGGTTGTGGCTATAGCCTATGGTAAGGGTGAGGCTAGTAAAGAGGCGTATGATGCGGCTGTAGGGCTTATGACAACCCTAAACAAGCACGCAATGGATGTTGCTAAAGATTTTAACATACATGCCGCCACAGATGTAACTGGCTTTGGTTTTTTAGGGCATCTAAATGAGATGGTTACACCAGCTTACTCCATTGCCGTGGAGGCAAGAGACATACCTTTTACGCTGGATGCTTATGATATTGCTACGGTTTGCGAGCATAGTGGTGGGGCGAAAAAGAATTTTAAGCACGTAAGCTGTGATGTAGATTTTGGTGCTGTGGATGCAGCTATTCAAATGCTTATGCTTGACCCGCAAACGTCTGGCGGGTTGCTTTTGAGTGTTTGCCCTAAATATGCGGGGGAGCTTGTTAAGGGTCTAAATGATAAGGGTATTGTTGCGGATGTGGTTGGTGAAGTTATACCTCGAGCTTCTAAAAATATTTTGATATATTAGGGGTGATAAAAACATGAAATCGTTTGAATTAGGGCAAAAATTGAAAGAAATGTACGACAATGCTCCTGTTGGAGAAAAGTCATTACAAATTCATTTGTTTGGAATAAAATATTCTGATGAAATCAAGGATAATGATAATTCCATTAAAGATATTGTGAATTTTGCTGGAATGAGGGAATCTTACAAGACAGAAGTCGGCAAAGGAGTTAATCTAGCGAAATACGTCAGGATTAAAGATTGAGTGAATATCCCGATATCAAGAAGATGCTAAATCATGCCTACAATAACACTTTTAAATTCATAACAAAATCCCTCGTCAATATTGACGAGGGATTTTGTTATCTTGAGTAATTCGCTTTACGCCTTTAAATGGTTGCGGAGCGATATTCTTTGCTTTTGATATAAGATGGGCCAATTTATAAGCGTGAAACAGATAAGCATCAAGAAAGGCACTAATGTGTAGCTTTTATTATTTTTTCTTTCAGACCTGCACCAAGGGGGGCTTGTATGAGTAGAAAGCATTGGCTATCGTTGCCTTCGATAATTTGCACGGTATAGCCTTGCCCATCTTTGACTTGCGACACGGCCACGTCCCACCCTATGAAGGGGGCATGGGGGTAGTGTAGTGCAGCTTTTGTGCATGTGTCTACAATCTGTTGCCAGCCTGGTATTTTGATTCCAAAAATTGGTTTGCCCGTATCTGGGTGAAGTTCATATCGGTTACCTTTCTTATCCATAGCCTTATGTGATACAACACCGCTTTCAACATCAATTGCAGCCGCTAGAGAGCCTGCGTCAAAATTGTCAACTACCCTGCCCCCTGCACCTATACGCAATGTGGCGGCTATTATTGTAACTTTGGTTTTGCTTTTATCAAGCATTGTGGAGATTCGTATTGTGTTTAATGACTCTGAGTGCAGGTCGTTTATAACGTCGCAGGCAACCACTACTTCTTCTAAGAGAATGGGCTTGCCAGCATACATTTGGTAATTTTGCGTGCTTTTCTCATCTGAAGCTATTCGCCTTTTTACCCCTTCACCACCCATATCATCTACTGGTTTTTCAATGTAATGGGGATGTATTGAGCAAAATTTATTAAAATCATCCTCACTTGCCTCAGCCATATAAAGCCAATCTCTATGAATGAAATCAGAAAATGTTTTATTAAACATCATCTTATTTTTTAACTTTTGATGAGGCTCTTTTCCGTTTATTTTTCGGCGGTAAGTCCACCCTTCTCCTAAAGTAAAAAATGCTCTTCGCTGGGTTTTTGTTTTTTCATAAAAATCATACAAAAAATAATTGTTTAGCCTTGTGCCGTGAAACATGTATTCTATCAGGCAATCACATGCTGTTTTTAACCTTTTGAAAATGCCACAATTAGGAAAGTATCTATCAAAATACTCATTAAATTTTTTCATAATCAGCTGCCCCCTGCTTTATATATTAAGCCCAATACTTAAAGGCTTATCAAATCGACAAAAACCTACATAACCATTTTATCACTCACAACGCCCTGCGTCAACATTTTTCAAAAGTTTGGGAATATGCAACCGTATTTATCTTGTCATTGCGGACTTGATCCGCAATCCCCTTCCTTCCTAAACTATCTCGACTAGGAAGGAGATTGCGGGTCAAGTCAGCAATAGGCTTGTTGCGAAACCAAAAAGCATCAGACTTCAGCCTGCTCTGCACTTCGATACGTCGTCATCCCGTGATTGACACGGGATCTATGTATGATAGTATACAACCCCAACTAAGCCTGCCCTTCTCCAAGTAGATCCCGTGTCAAGCACGGGATGACGACGCTTGGTTTTGTTTCGCTACAAGTCTAATGGCGAGCGAGAGTTATCGGAGTATTATGTCCACTCCCCAAAAATTGCAAGAGCTATTTATGCAACGAATAGTCCTTTACAACTAACAACCCCACCAATATGCTTGATGGGGTTGAGGTTTAGATATTTTGTTTTTGCAGCTCAGCCTTTAGCTTGGCAACTTCTTCTGCCAGCCTTTTTTCTTTACGTTCTTGGACGCTTATAGAGTGATGCCTTTTGTTTTTGATGCGAGGCATGGCGAATTGGTATGCGTGTATCAAATAGGCCGTTAGGGATGCACCTGTGAAAAATAAAGGCAGATACATGTCGTTTGTAGTTATTGCAGAAATTAGGAACAAAAAGAGCCATGTGGGAGCTGCTACAATGGAGTGAATAATAAACCATTTTTGCTCGTCTATTCGCTTTTGAGCCAGCACTATCAGTTGCTCATGGCTTATGCCTTCTTGGGGGGAGGCCTCCCTCTCCCAATCCTCTACATCAGGTGCAAACTTTATGGCTGTTTGTTCTTCGTTTGCCCATGCTGCTCTTTGTTGCTTTACAAGCTACTTTGCCCTGCGAGCAAAAGTTTCGCCGATTTTGTTGCCTTCGGCATCGTACAATATAATTTTTGCTTCCATAATGTTAATCTCCTAGAGTTTATATTATGGATTGTGGATATTTTGCTGTTTTTACTCAAGCCAAAGGCTAAAGTCTATGGGTGCCGCCCCCTATACCTCAATCCACCTAGTCAGTATACCATGCTTTGATATATGAAATCAAGAAAATTATTTAAAATAGCACTATCACAGTAATTTGACTTGTTGACATATGTATTGCAAGCCTTTATAATAAAAACAAGAATATATAATACACAGGAGTGGACAAAACGAACACCTATCGTCATCCTGAACCCTTGGCAAGGCTTGATTCAGGATTCCCTTTCTTCCTGATGTATTTAGGGAGGAAGGGGATTGCGGTTCAAGTCCGCAATGACATTAGGCGTGCACTTTGTCCACTCCCTAATACACTTATTACAAATTAGAGGGGGGCTCTGCTTTGAAAATATTTAATAAATATCTTAAATTTGTGCTTGCGGTTATGTTGATTGGAATGTTGATGATCTTATATGCTTGTCAATCATATACCCCAAATAGTATAGAAGCGGATGAGGCTTATGAAATAGAAAGCTGCTATTCCTATGAAGAATATAAAGAAACAGCTAATTATTATTTTTATGAGGAATATGAAGATGAAATAGAGATTTATTATTCTGATGAAGGCTATGATGAAGAGGAAAATATTTCAGAATATGGGTTGAAAGTTTTAAAGGAGTTTTTGATGCAATTTCCTACTCTTTTTATGGATACGTCAAGCTCTTTTTCAGGAGGTCTTCCACATGAAGTTGGAGAAATTAGACATTTTGGCATACCTTTATGGAATGAGGATGAGCAAGTTTTTGAAACAGGGGTAACTCTGATAGAAAGACCTACTTTTGATGGAAGTGGCACTTTTCTTTTTCCTGAATGGATAAAAACCTCGCAAACACCACCATTATTTTTGAGACGAACATGGACAAATGATGGTCTTGATGGTTTTTATACCGCAAATGGGGAGAGGATTAAAAATGTGCCTTGGATGCTTGGAATTTTATATGCTACAGATTTTGAGTTGTATGATTTTGATGATAATGGCATCCCTAGTGTGATAGTACACTATTGGGGGCATTATTATGGTTCTACTGATGGAGGACCACCCTCTTCTCTTTTTAGATATGTAGATGGGGAATTTAGAAGAATGTACCCAGAAGCATCAGAGTTGGCATCATGGCCTCAGTGGTTCCCTTGGCAAGGTTATTACCTTGATAATGAGGAAAATTTGATCGGATATTTTTTTGGCATAGTTCATGCCATGCCTCGATATAGCTTTATAACCTTTGATGGACAAGAAGCTGATTTGAAAATGATAGTAAATGGGGAGTTGGATTGGGGAAGCTATGATTGGGAAGAAGGGTTTATGAGTTTTTATTGGCATAATCATATAACGGGGCAAAGTGAAGAGGAGTCGATCGAATATAGAGGAGGCGGCATAGGCAGACGAACAATACCTGCAACGGATATAAATATAAGGCCTTTAAGACCCATGAGAAATCTGCATGATGAAATAACAAAGTACATATATGAAACAATGTATGAAGGCGGAATATTTGATGATTGGCTTCATATTTTAATTGCAACATCCACCAAAATGCATAATTAGGCAAAGAAATTTAGAGGCAAAAATCAAGAAAATTATTAAAAGGGCTTGCGTAGGGCGATAAATTTTGATATAATAATAAAAAGAGCAATCGCAAAGCGGTTGGCTTATGATTTGGTTTTATT
>Ga0123355_10015063_pt1 | contig 12133 bp, 11 predicted proteins | sample TergutEmb28metaG_3_FD_89872 | JGI IMG/M metagenome (GOLD analysis project Ga0123355, IMG submission 89872) | Embiratermes neotenicus P1 segment gut microbial communities from Petit-Saut dam, French Guiana - Emb289 P1 | ecosystem: Host-associated > Arthropoda: Insects > Digestive system > Gut ... | reverse complement strand
GTCTTCACTCTGTTCGAAAAAATGGCAATGCCATTTTTTCGAGGTACTTAGTGTGCGAAAAATTTCCCTCAGCTGGGCTCACAATTTTCGCCTACGGCGAAAACCGCCCTATGGGCGTCCGATATCTTTCGGTTACTATAGCCCAGCTTGCGGATTTTATTCAGGAAACCAAAGGTTTCCCGAACCCTTCCTTACCATCCAAGTGGATTTGTCTACAGTCATAGGGGCGGATAAAACTCCGCCTTTTTTAATGCTTTTTACTATATAGCTAGCTATCTTTATATGCGCTAAACATCCAACTGCCAAAATTTTATGCACTAACTTTTAGTGCATTTAGACTATCAACTACACTTTTCGTTTAAAATAAATACGTACTGTTAATTTTGAGCGGGAGTGATATTAATGGAAAAACGAAAGCATATAAGCATTCGTGTTCCTGAGTCAATAATGCGAAAGTTTTCCCATATTTCTAAATATGATGATCGTTCTATAAGCGGTCAAATAACGTTTTTGATAAACAAGAGTATACGAGATTTTGAAGAAAAGCATGGAAAGATTGACTTGCCGGAGGAACATCGCAATGATAATTAAGAAATCCAGTAAAATGAACTGTGCAAACGTCTATTGTATTTACAACAAGGATTACAAGTGTAGCCTTGATGGAATCAATATAGACTCAACGGGACGTTGTGATGACTGCATTATGGTAAGATTCGATGCTGAGACTATTCAAATGGAAAAAGAGAGGCAATTGGCTTGCATTGAAGGAAGAGGATAGTCGCATTTTTGTTTTGCAAGTAGGTATCGGAAACACTGATTTATAAAAATTTTTAGAGACTGTCTCATTATCTGCTTAGTGAGACAGTCCCTTGTTCACACTACTTCTTTTTAACTCCAAACTCACCCTTGATAAAATCAATCTTGAACTTATCACCAGCAGTTATTGTCCCATCAAGCATAGATTCAGCCACCAAGTCCTCAATTTTCGACTGAATAAGTCGCCTCAGCGGTCTTGCGCCATACGCTGGATCGTAGCCTTTGTCAACTATTTCATCCATTGCGGCTTTTGTTAGTGATAGTTGGACGTTTAAGTTAGCTTTAGCGCGGCTTGCCAATTCATCTATCATGATTTTTGCGATACCTTTTACTTGTTCTTTATCTAATTGATGAAAAACGATGATATCGTCAATTCTGTTTATAAACTCAGGTCTGAACACTTTCTTAGTCTCATCGCGGAACATCCTTTTAAGTTCTTCATAATCTTTTTCTTTGTCGGATTCCGCGGTGAAGCCTAGGCGTTTGTTATCAAGTGCTGTCTTTGCGCCAACATTTGATGTCATTATAATTACTGTGTTTTTAAAATCCACCTTGCGCCCATGCGAGTCTGTTATATGTCCATCGTCAAGTACTTGCAAAAGAATATTAAACACATCCGAATGCGCTTTTTCTATCTCATCAAAGAGCAACACTGAATAAGGTTTACGTCTTATCTTTTCGCTGAGCTGACCGCCCTCGTCATATCCTATATAACCAGGAGGCGACCCTATGAGCTTTGACACAGTATGCTTTTCCATGTATTCACTCATATCAACACGAATCATAGCCGACTCATCACCAAAAAGAACCTCCGCGAGGGCTTTTGAGAGTTCAGTCTTACCTACGCCAGTAGGTCCTAAGAATAAAAATGATCCCACAGGGCGCTTAGGGTCTTTCAGCCCGACACGACCACGCCTTACGGCTTTAGACACTGCTTTTACAGCCTCTTCTTGCCCTACAATTCGGTTGTGTAAAATTTTTTCTAAGTCTCTGAGTTTTGCACCTTCTTCGTCTGCAAGTTTTTGGACAGGGATACCAGTCCAGACCGCTACAACGTCCGCTATGTCGTGCATGGTGACAGTAGCCTCACCACTTTCTGTCTTATCGCTCCATTTTTTTGTCTCGGCTTCTAGTTTTACGCGTAATTTTTCTTGGGTGCGTTTTATTTCTCCTGCTTTTTCAAACTCTTCTGACTTTATCGCTTCTTCTTTTTCTTGTTCAAGCGTGCCAATCTCTTCTTCCAAGTTCTTGACATTCGGAGGCAAAGTGAACCCCTTTAGTTTGACTTTTGAACTTGCTTCATCAAGCAAGTCTATTGCCTTATCAGGCAAAAAACGGTCGCTTATATACCTTCCCGAGAGTTTGACCGCTGCATGTATCGCCTCGTCAGAAATTTTGACATTATGATGTGCCTCATACTTATCGCGGAGTGCAAAGAGCATGAGAATAGCTTCATCTTCTGTCGGCTCATCAACCAAAACAGGTTGGAAGCGGCGCTCAAGGGCAGCATCTCGTTCAATATGTTTTCTATACTCTTCCATAGTGGTCGCGCCTATTACTTGCAGCTCACCTCTTGATAGGGCAGGCTTTAAGATGTTTGAGGCATCCATTGAACCCTCAGCCGAACCCGTGCCAATAAGTGTGTGAATCTCGTCAATAAAGAGTATAACATTCCCCGCTTTTATGACCTCGTTCATAACTTTTTTAATACGCTCTTCAAACTCACCACGATACTTGCTCCCCGCGACCATAGATGCTAAGTCAAGTGATGCCACGCGCTTGCTTTTAAGTGTTTGAGGTACTTCTCCCGCTATTATTGCTTGAGCTAGACCTTCTACGATTGCGGTCTTCCCTACTCCAGGATCACCCGTCAGCACAGGATTATTTTTAGTTCTACGTGAAAGTATTTGAACAAGCCTCTGTGTCTCTTCAGCTCGTCCGACTATCGGATCGAACTTGCTCTGGGCAGCGAGTGCTGTAAAATCACGACTGAACTGGTCGAGAGTAGGTGTCTGTGACTTTTGATCAGATATGGGTTTTGTTGTGCCTACAGGTGCTGAACCTGGTTGTGCACTTTCACCTTCGCCAATTAGTGCTAAAATGTCAAATTTAAGCTTGCCTAAGTTGACTTTAAGCTCACCTAGTATACGCCCAGACGCGCCGTCACTGTCATTTATAATGGCTAAAAGCAAATGCTCCGTACCAACATATCCCGTCCCCATATTAAGTGCTTCTGTCAAACTGTTTTCAAGCACTCGTTTAGCCCTCGGTGTAAAGTCGCTTGGTTTTTGTGTCTTGTCTCCCGTTCCAAACAATGCTTCTATCTTTGCGGCAATTTGACCCGAAGTTGCACCTTGATCTTCTAAAGCTCTTGTGGCGACACTTTGGGATGTCGCTGATAATCCCAAAAGCAGGTGCTCAGAACCTACGTAGTTATGCCCAAAGTTTGTAGCCGCAGCTTGTGCGTATTCTATTGCTTCTTTAGCTTTTTGTGTAAATTTTATTTGCATCTATTAACCTCCTGTTAATTCCAACATATTTGACAACAGTACATAGCCTCATTCCGTCATCTATCTTTTAAAAATCTCTCTTAAATATTTAGCGCGCTCTATCAAAATATCATTTTCACTCAAATGCTTCCCTGCTATTCTTTGCAAGTTACCGGGCTGGATATTTATCATAACGCAGTAAATAGGCATATCCAAGCTGCTTTCTTTAATTATCCCGGATAATTTACCCACTCGTATCGCTGAGAGACTTTCCATAGCCTCATTAAGTGTAAGCCTGCGAGCATGGCTCAAAAGTCCCAACGCTCTGTGTATGACATCTTCGATCTCTAGCTGACTTGTGGTAAACGCCGACTGCAGCAACACTCGCTCACTCTCAATAAGCTGAGAACCTACCGTTTTTATTTCTTCGATAATTTCCGTTTCATTTTTACCTAGTGTCACTTGATTGGACACTTGGTAAATGCTGCCGCAGGGCTTTGAGCCCTCTCCATAGATGCCACGGACGGTAAGCCCAAGTTTCGATAAGTGTCTGACTAAGTTTGCCAATCCCCCGCTTTTCTCAATCATAGGAATATGCATCATAAACGATGCTCTCAATCCTGTACCCGTATTCGTCGGACAACTCGTGTGATAGCCCAAGTCCTTGTGATAGGCATAGTTTATTATTTGATCCAGCTTATTATCAATCTCGTTCGCCTTCTCATAAGCTTTATCTAAATCATCACCCGCCGCTACCGCTTGTATTCTAATGTGATCCTCTTCGCCAAGCATGACATTTGCTGAATTACTTTTAAGTAAAGCAAAAGGTCGCTCCGTGCCAAACTTAAGCACTTCAGGGCTTATATCATGGCTCTCAACCATGCTAAGGCGCGTTATCATGTCATCTTTAGTAGGTAGAGTAAAGTCGAAGTCATTTGATAACGGCGCACAAATCTCTTCTATCATAGTGCGTATGCTCTCGTTATCTTGCTGTACAGAAAACGAGTATTTTTGCAAGTTTCTAGCCAATCGCACGCGACTAGATATTATGGGTGTCTTTTCGCAGTCTTTATGTTCATACCAATTAGACATTAACTTGCCCCCCTTCCAGCGTACGAATTGTGTCGCGGATTTTGGCGGCTTCTTCGTATTCTTCTTTGTATATGGCTGCTTTTAGCGCCACTTTCAACTCGCTTAGATCTAGGTCTTTTTGAATGTTTTCTCTAAAAGACTTTGGAATTTTACCTACATGACGATTACCGGGCTGAAGTTTTGCAAACACTGGGGCAAGCTCTCTTCTAAATTCATCATAACAAACCGCACAGCCAAGCAGCGAGCTTTTTTTAAAATTATCAAACAAATAACCACAATCCGTACAGGAGAGTACGGGCTTAGGTTGACCATAGCTGCCATTATCAGGTGCAAACCAAAAGTTGTGCGCATGTTTAAGTGCCTGGTCGAGACTCTGAACATCTACAGGCATCTCACTCATAAAAGAAAGCCCAAAGTTCATGTCAGAGGCAAAAGCGCACTCATTGCAAAGGTGCATTTTTTTCACCTGCGTTCCAACTTGTTGTTCGATGTATACATTTGCGTTATTTATGCTGCACTTACTGCATTTCATGCGGACACCTCCTGTCTGTGGAAATATAGTAACACAAATTTTGTTAGCCATCAAGCTTAGTGAGTGCCAAATATATTAAGATTTTATGAACTCATTTTACAAAAGTGGCGACAGCAGCCTAGATACAGCCTCCCGTACCTTGCTCCATCTCCCTCGATTCTTAAAAAACTCTAAGTCCATAAGCACACAATCCTTCACATCGTATAAGAACTGTGTTTCAAACTCAGCAGTCTTTACCTCGTCATAGATGAACGCATTTATTTCAAAATTCAGTTTAAACGAGCGTATATCAACATTCGCCGTACCCACAGATGTGACCAGACCGTCCACCATAACCAATTTAGAATGAACGAAACCATTATGATACTTATAACATTTAACGCCCGCATCAGCGAGTGTATCAAGATACGACAGTGCCGCCCAATATACAAAGGGGTGATCCGCGTTTCCAGGAATCATAATCCGTACATCTATGCCAGAGAGTGCCGCAATCTTTAGTGTCTCAAATATAGCGTCATCAGGGACAAAATATGGTGTTTGTATATAAACTCTGCGTTTAGCCCCTGTTATCATTTTGACATACCCGTCGCGGATGTTTGCCCAGCGCGTGTCTGGTCCACTCGAAACAATCTGCATCCTTACGCCAGCTGAGTATGGCTCTGTAATCGGGAAATATTTCTCATTCAGCGGGATATAATACTGTGTACTCTGAGCATAGTTCCAATCCATTATGAATCGTAGTCCGAGTTCTTTTGTACTGTCACCTTTGACTCTTATATGTGCATCGCGCCAATTGCTAAAACGTTTACCGCCATCCAAATACTCTGACCCTACATTAATTCCACCAATATAACCATGAGTTCCATCTATTATACAAATTTTGCGATGATTACGATAGTTTAGCCTTACAATATATCGTGGCAAAAAAATATGAACAAGCCCACCCGCCTCAATAAGCGGACTGAACAGCCTCTTGTGCCTAAACGGCTTACCCATACAATCAACTAAAAAGCGTACCTCCACACCCTCTGCTGCCTTTTTGACAAGAAGTGCTATCAGCTTTTTTCCAAGCTCATCGCCGCGCACGATATAATACTCAAGATGTATAAAGCTCTTGGCATTTTCAATATCTTCAAACATCTTGTCAAACTTTGCATTCCCCTCATGAAAGATGTCAACCTTATTGTTATGGCACAAAAAACTAAGCCCCGATGCAAAGTTCATAAAAACAAGTTCATTAAAGTTATTCCACTTAAGCCCCTCAAAAACAAGTTCTTGCGCCGAATATTTGTTCAAAGTATCCTGAATATTATCCGCATACGTACTCGTCTTAGCGTAAGAATTAAAAAGATTTAAATCCATTTGACTCTTTATCACAAAAGCTTTCCTGCCCTTTGTCTCTGCGCCTATCCACAGATATAAAATAAACCCAAAGTATGGCAACAGTAATACAACCATAAACCAAGCCCATGTAGCACCTGGGTTCTTGCGTTCCCAAAAGATTATGGATATGGCAAGTAGCATGTTGATTATTAGAAAAATGTCTAAGCTGATAAATATGAAAGGGTTCAAAAAAACTACCTCCTGTATAGGTGGTAGTTTTGCCCGAAAGAGGTGAGATGAGTCAGATGCGATGGATATTTGTATCGTCATCCACAGTCCCAAGTGTATAGCACATTTGAAAAATCAAGTTTTTTCAGGTCATCGGATTTTATAAACAGGTTGGCAATTCCCCCATCACACCAACAAATATCATACCATTTATCAACCTCGCATTGCGAAACTATCTGAAAAAGCAGAATATCATAATCTGTGTATCTATCATGCCCTATATGATATTTATTGCGCTGATCCCATTGTGTAAAGTCGGGATGCCCCCCAATGCGATGTTCCCAACCGCTAAAGACTTCAAAAAGATACTCTCGCTCTTCATCCGATAAGTTCAAAGCAATATCTCCATCTGCACCATAAGAATTAACTCGGTTTGCATCTGTTTTAACATACTTCTTGTAAATATCAAGAAACATGTCATTAAACTCGAAATCGTGCATCGACATTTTGCAAACTTTCTTCTCGAATGTAAGAGAGAACTCGCTATAAATCGGAAAATATGAATTAGGGTGTTCGTATGTAAAGGTTGGTATATCTTTGCGTGCGGGTTTAGTTATATCTTTGTGATAAATGACCCTCCACCCATCTTGTACAGTTTGATCCTCTCCTATACCTAAAGATACGTCTGAGTCGTCATTGCTATCGCAGATAAAAAACTGCAATATACCTTTTCGAGGAAAGCCCTCAATCTCTGGAATCTCTGCAAAATTAATTTGTGAAACAAGCCTTAATGGTTTTCTCGTGATTGTGTCGCATGGATATGTAAATCCTTCTGGAATATAAGGAGTGCCGCCAAACTTACTTTGAAGTAGAGCTGTTCCCCTTCGCTTGGCAGTTATATTAACGCACGGACGAGAAGAGGTCTCAACAACTTCGTCAACAATTCTTTTGAAAATTTCAGTCATACGAAAATGCTCCCTTATTGATTAATAAACATGCGACCTACACAGGATTCCTAAAATCAGCCTCAAAGTCTATACCCCTCTGACGCTGCAATTCGCGTACATCGGAGATAGTATTTGCTAGGTGGAATATGTAAATGCCGCTGATTATGAATAAGGTTACTACTATGCAGGTTAGGATTTTTCTTTGCATTGGGGTTCTCCTTTTATGGGCATTAATATGTCATAACTGATACAGACAATAATTGTAATTTTTTGACAACTGTACTATAATGATTCTGGACAGGTAGTCTAGCAGATATGTGGCATCGCCTTCGTCTTTATGTTGCATAAGATGAAAGGTGGTGATGAGGTGGAAAAAACTCTGATGCTTTTTGCATTTGGAACTTTTCTCATTGCGTTACTTACCTTTATATTTACATTTAGTTAAATTAAAAGGTAAAAACCACTCTGCTATAGCCGTAGCTGAGTGGTTAAATTAAAAAACCGCTAACGAAGGCGTACCGCATCTGCGGTGACTACCTGTCTTTATACGTATTATAATACGTATAATAATGCGCATTGTCAAGTGTTTTGATAAAAGCTATACTTTTGTAGGTCTTTATTTAACCCCGACACACAGTAAAAAGTGGCGGGGTTAAACCGTCTTTACCTAAAACAATATTCAAACCCCTTACTCAAACCACCTATTCAAAAGCCTAATCATCATATGCCCAAGATCAGCTCTCGGTATATCCTCAGCAGTAACTAAATCGCTCCTACCCACTTCTTTGCCCTCAGTGATAAATATAACCTCTCCAGCTTTAGTCCCTGCCATAACAGGCGCATCAAGTGAGTCAAGAAGCTCCACACGAGCCTCTAGCTGTACATGATTACCCTTTGGCATGACGACGCTTACTTGCTCTTTAACAATGACACCGACGGTCTCTTTTGTCCCTTTGTTGACTCTGATTTGTCCTCGGTCTGCCCCTGCTTCATCGCCTTTTGAGATTGTATAGTTGGCGAAGCCATAGTCTAGGAGCTTTCTCGCTTCGTCAAAACGTGTGGGAGAGTCGGGGGCACCTAAAATTACTGCGATCAAAGTCAATCCGTCACGCTCAGCTGTCGCTGATATGCTGTGTCCCGCTTGGCTTGTAAAGCCTGTTTTCAGACCGTTTGTACCTTGATAGGTTCTCAACATTCTGTTTGTGTTTGTCAGACCGAACTCTTCCTCACCTCTGGCTGTTCTATGCGTTATTGTGTCCATCCAAATAGTCACAAGCTCATGCACTTCAGGGAAACGGTTGATTAATGCGCGGCTCATAAGCGCAATGTCATACGCACTCATAATGTGCCCATCTGCATGAAGCCCACAGGAGTTTTTGAAAGTCGTATTACGCATACCAAGCTCTACCGCTTTTGTGTTCATGTTAGCGACAAAGCCTTCTTCGCTGCCCGCTAGGAACTCAGCCATTGCCGCTGCTGCGTCATTTGCACTTGCTATGGCGATGGACTTTGTCAGCTCACGCACAGATTGCTGCTCTCCCGCTTCAAGATAAATCTGCGAGCCGCCACGCTTTGCAGCATATTCACTTGTTGTGACCATATCATCCCAATTGATTCTACCTTGCTCAAGAGCCTCATAAATCAGATAGAGCGTCATAATTTTTGTTATGCTCGCAGGTGGCAGTGCTTCGTGTGAGTTATGCTCAAGTATTACCTTTCCCGTAAGCGGCTCGATCAAAATAGCAGCCTTTGCATTTACCGTAAAATTCGGCGTTGGGTCATGCTGTGAAAACACGGGGGAGACAAGCACTTGCCGCGCTTGAAGCTGTGGTGCGCTTATTGAAAATAAAGCTAAACATAGAACTAACGCCATGAGTTTTTTGATATTCATAAGTCCCTCCTGAAATGATGATTTCATTTGGACTTAGCTTTAGCCTTTTAGTAAAAATTATACATATTTGGAAATATTATTTATAATCCTTACTAATCCATTTTAGGCAAATGCAGAAAAAGTACTTGACATTCATTTTCGGCAGTTGTATAATAGCAACATAGGCAATTGTCGAATATATTTACAAAGGAGTGAAATTATGGATAAGATGAAAAAACTGCCGGACGCGGAGTTTGACATCATGAAAGTGGTGTGGGCGAATGACCCACCTATCACATCAAACATTATAATGCAACAACTTGGCAATGCAAGAGAGTGGAAAGCACAATCAGCTATTTCGCTAATGCTTAGGTTAGTTGAGCGTGGCTTTCTTCGCACAGAAAAAAATGGTAAGGAGCGCACCTACTTCCCCACAGTTAGTAAAGATGACTACCTTAAATTTGAAACCAGCAATTTTGTCAAACAATTTCATGACAATTCGTTTCTTAACCTTGTTGCAACTATGTATGAGGATAAGGCTATGAGTGATGATGACATTGACGAATTGCTAAAGTGGGCAAAGGAACGGAGGGGTTAGTTTAGTATGCAAAACTTCATTGCAACATTACTAATTTGCTCTGTTACTATGTCAGCGCTTGCTCTATTGTATATGGCAGTCACACCTTTTTTTGCAACACGTTATTCCGAAAAAGGGCTTTACTACGCATGGTTGATTATTGTAATTGGCTTAATAATCCCTTTTAGACCTAGTTGGACAAGTACAATATTCACTATAGACGTTCCAATGGCAAATACTACGAATGATTTTGTAAACACAACCGCGCAAGCATGGAGTGTTCGCGTTGCAACAATGCCAACACCTACAACCAACGCAATCACTACACCAATTCTTGCAACCTTTGACATTATATCGTGGCATTGGGTAGCGGCAGCATGGCTAATTGGCGCGGTAGTATTTATTGCTGTCCAAGCTATTAGGCATCATCGTTTTGTTAAAGCGGCAAAACGTTGGAGTGAAGCCATCACAAACGAGCAAATCTTATCTCTATTTTATGGATTGAAGACAGAATTAGGGATAAAAAAGCAACTAGGCTTGTACCTTAGTCCTTGTGTTGGCAGCCCTATGATGATTGGGTTTATCAACCCACAAATACTCTTGCCAACACAAGAGCTGACAGAGGACGAGCTGCACTTTATACTAAAGCATGAGCTTGTACATTATAAGCGCAAAGACTTGCTGTATAAATCTTTGATACTTCTCGCAACTGCAATACATTGGTTCAACCCTGTCGTTTATCTAATGGCAAGAGTGCTGAGCACATTATGCGAAACATCTTGTGATGCAGAAGTTGTGCAAGGCACAAACGAAGATACCCGTCAAAAATACTGTGAAACAATCATTGGCGTGGTGAAATATCGTTCAAAAATGAAGCTCTCAACAGCTTTATCAACTAACTTTTATGGAGGTAAAAAAGGTATGAAAAATAGAATTTCGTCCATTATGGACATGACAAAAAAGAAGGTAGGCGCTCTTATGCTTTGCGGCGTGCTTGCCCTCACATTAGGAACAAGTATGGTGGTTGCAGCAAATGCGAGTAGTCCTATAAACGACGGACAACATGGCATGGTGCGATTCTTTAATCTAGGCGAGGTTTCCTTTGTTTCGCCTGATGCAAACGTAGAGCGTATAATGAGTACTGAGAGAATTGAACTTATCCGCATAAACTCTGAAATTTCTGATGCAGTCAATCTTGACGAACTTAGCGAACTGTTAGATGCGAAAGAAGGATTTGGCGAAGTGCTTATTTTTAATGGCGTTACACCTTCGGTAAGAACATTCAGACTTGGCGATTCATATGAGCTTATGAGCGATCTAGGACAATCGCCTATCGTTGATGAGAATGGTGAAGTATTGATGTGGGTACCTCAGTTCTTCTTTGAAATGACTTACGAAGAATTTAACGAGTTTGCCGAACTACTAGACACATTGGTCATGCTCCCTAGTCAAACAGCTTGGGACATAAACATTCTTCGGGAGCATTTGTTTTAAATGAACTATCCCGCTCCAAGGGGTAAGGTAGCGGTTTAATACTACGCGGCACTCTTCGCGAGAATAAAATATCGTAAATAAAACCCGTCGCGAAAAATGAACTGCACCAACAGAAACGGACAGGAGAAGAAACACCCTACCGAATAAATCCAAAAAAGTCATTTAAGCTGGCATCGTTTTTCAAGCGGTGTCAGTTTTGTTTTTAGCTGAATGCGTTCGTGGTTGTAGAAATACATATATTCATCAATAAGAAATCGCGCCTCATCAAACGATTTGATTTTTTGCCGATTGATGCACTCGGTTTTCAAAATACCGAAGAAATTTTCAACCATAGCATTGTCGTAACAATTTCCACGTCTTGACATAGAGGCATCTATGCCGTATTCTTGTAATAGGTTGAAATATCCACGTGAGGTGTATTGAAACCCTTGGTCGCTATGGAGTTGCAGCTCTGTAGTGACCACTTCTTTTTCCTTGGCAGCTTTAATGGTGCTGAGTACCAAGTTCACCGTTTGCTCCGTTCCTGTTTTATAGGCAACAATGCTATTGTCATACAAATCACGTATTGCTGATAAATATAACACACCTTGAGATGTATGTATATATGAAATGTCCGTTACCCATTTCTTATTCGGCTTGTCGGCATTAAAATTTCGGTTGAGTTTATTTTCGTAAATATGTAGTTGTTGCCCCATTCGTTTATATTTACTCCGCCTACGGATTTCGGACAGCAAGCCATATTTACGCATAACCCGAAGCACCGTT
>Ga0123355_10015062_pt1 | contig 12133 bp, 10 predicted proteins | sample TergutEmb28metaG_3_FD_89872 | JGI IMG/M metagenome (GOLD analysis project Ga0123355, IMG submission 89872) | Embiratermes neotenicus P1 segment gut microbial communities from Petit-Saut dam, French Guiana - Emb289 P1 | ecosystem: Host-associated > Arthropoda: Insects > Digestive system > Gut ... | reverse complement strand
TTGTATTATTATGACTTTGGTTTGCTTTTTTTTTTTTTTTTTTGTTTCTTTGGTTTGGTTTGGTTATTCTTAGCTATTTGGACGAGGGCGGACGGGGTGGGGGGGGGGGGGGGGGGGGGGGGGGGGGGGGGGGGGGGGGGGCGGAGCTGTTTAACATAAAATGTGTCTGTGATGTTTTCTACAATTCTTGCCCGAAACATTTCTCGTTCTGAAAATAATTTAGCGAGATATTAGAAACGTACATAGGTCTTCATACAAAGTACTCGTTTCTCTTGTCAGTTTTGAATGAAACTTGGATATTCTCTACAGATTTTCGAAATATCCGCAAATATCAAATGTGAAAGTCCGTGGAGTTGGAGCCCATTTGTTCCATGGGGACGGAGAGATATACAGACATGGCTAAGTTAATAATTCCTTTTCTCAATTATATGAAAGACCGGTAAGATAGCGATAGGTCCAGAAATTCTCGACCTTCTAGACATTTCCTCGGTTTATATTGATTCTTCTTATTTAAATGTAATTTAACGAGCATGGATAATAGCCCGCCTAAAACAGTACATTCTGTTCAAAGAACCTGTATGTGTACTGTCGTCTATATGTTTCTATAGGTTAGGGATTTTATGTTTTCAAGGATTTAACGATATGACGTAAAGATTACGCGCACCTGAGATGTGACAACTTGTTAATCGGCTGTTATTTATCGAATTATTAAGGAGCTTAATGCCTCGTTACTTAGGGTCCCAGACTTTGGATTAATCTGATTGAGGTAGAAAAATCGATATTTCGGTAATTATTCTCAGACTACCCTGAAGACGGATGCAGAAATATACTCCGAAAAGGCGGTAACTAAGTACCATAAAACACTGCATCACATCACATCAAGTGCCCCTTGTAGTCATGGAGAATACTGTTTGATTGTAGGGCAGAGGGGGTATTATAACACATTTCCTAAAATAAAACTTACAACTAAAGGTACGGACTGGTTTTAGATGAATTCGGTTGTTATGAGCACAGCAGTTATGTTTCCGAGTTCCGTAGAAAGTCATGATTTTGTTGGTCACCCTAGTGACTTCCACGTATTAAAAACAATTTTTCATCGCGACGGTAAGTGTTTACGTTGTGTTCATTACAATTTTACTGCTCATGTTCACAAAATCTGACCGCTAATGCGAAAATTACTCATAAAATCTGATCGTAACTAGGGGATGATAATATTGCTAAGAAAAGCTGTATCTTATACTCAATGTGTTAGGTACAAAATTTGGGCACTTTCTGCAAGAAAAGTTAATTAGTTAGACAAATTTATTTACAAAAGTTACAGAAAGGTTTCTGAGCTTGATGCTTTGTTACTAAACGTACTTGGAAAAAGTGGAAATATAATTCTATTCTCTTAGGTAAAAGCGAAACTATCATGACTTTGCTAAAATGTTACTTTTGAAAGTAATTTTATTGGAATTAAGTTCGTTGCATTAAGATTATAAATGTTGCCCTTAAAATTCATTTAGTGATTCATGTTCAAAATAACGTTACTTGAAGAATAAAAACCAACTAGATATCATTTGTTACCTTCACTTCACTTCTTAGATACTGAACATGTTTCGGGCATCAATATGTCCATCATCAGGAGTCTGCGACTATGTTTTTTAAATACCACATTGGCTATATTGCTCTTGGATTGCTGTGTGTTGGAGTTAGGGTGCGGTTCGGCTAGGGTGGTATCCGGGTTGCCGGGTGAAGCACAACTTCAGCCGGTAGCCCGAACACCATTCTAGCCGAACCGCACCCTAACTCCAACACACAGCAATCCAAGAACAATACAACCAATATGGTAGTTCAACAACATAGTCGCAAACTCCTGAAGATGAACATATTGATACCCGAAACATGCTGATTATCTAAGAAGTAAAGTAAATATAACAAGAGACATCTAGTTGGTTTTTATACTTCAACTATCACAATGATGCACGGTCCAATAAACATCAGATTAACGTTATTTATTTGAATATATATATAAATATATATATATATATATATGTATATAGACATATACATATGTGTTTGAAATATATCATTGTGCTGCTTTTCTGACAGAAAAAATATGTGGGAGAACTGCTTTAGAGGTTACGAATTTCATCACGTATATATATAAACATAAAACGCAGCCTTTTTATTTCGTACTCTGGAAAAATACCCACACGATTTAACAATAAAAATGAAAGTGTTGGGCATTCTGTTGTCTTCCATAATATCTGCGACTTAGATACATTTAAATTAAGCCCTATACAATTATCATTTTTTTTATACTTGCTCTTCATTTTCTTCTTCATTTCTACCCAAAAATGTGGAGACCATTTCAAGACTGGGCAGTTAAATTCGTTTCTCATTTGCATTTGGATCTTCATCTTTTTTTTCACCCTATAATTCAGCTCGCATTTGTCCCCAGAAGAGTTAATATTTTGTATCCTGCTATGCTTTCGGCTTGCAGAATGTTGCTGATGTTGTCATTTCGTACTCGGACAAACTCTGCTTGAATAAAAGATATAAGATAGACAAGATTAATGCTGTTATTCAAATGTATTGGTTTATTTTTCAAATTTTTTTTTCCACTTATTATTGTCTTACGACAACACTATTCGTCACTATGTGTTTCACAGTTGTGGTTACGATGTATCTGTTTCGATGCCTGTGCTGACGCAGTCATAAAAGTCCACTTTGTTAACGGAGGTTATTTACGCGTGCCATTAAAAATTTATTGGGTTATGTAACAGTTTTGCCTTTTTAATTGCCCCTGCTTTTTTAATAAAATCCACAAATTATTCACAACACAAATTTCAATTTTCCGTTTACATTCAGTTATTTGCAGTGCTCACACAATGTTCAAAATGAACCAAATTTCCGAAAATCTTTATCGATCAAATTGTTACTGTCCGTATTTTGAACCTAAAGTTAAGCTATACCCTAGCTGAGGATAGTGAACATATTCCCTCTGTAGTGTTGACTTCCCGTCGACATATGTTCTGAATTACAATACGAAACAGATTATCACTGCAGCAGTTAAACTTTTCTCAGGCAAGCAAATGGAGATAAATTTTTCGATTCTGTTTCTAGCATGTAGTCAAAATAACTATTGGGGTAAGGGTTGTCACGTTGCTGGCACAGTGAAACGGTTCACTATTCACACCATACCCTGGCTTGTTCTACTTGAATGGCTGAATACTTGGTCGGACCGACTAATGCTGCCTTGGAAATAGAATGAGAAAAAAGGAACGTTAGAGGCCAGCAAGGAAGACGTAAAGTTAAGCCGAGTTATTTACTGCGACCATAGTTCCCATTATCTGGGGGTTCAACGAGGTGGAAAGATGCTATTCTCATTTCCTGAATACCCTTCATGAAGTAGAAGAAGAAGTATGTAGAGTATACGAATAAATGTACAAAATTAAGTCCGGTTTGAAACGTGGGAGAAAATACGGATATTACAATAAAAAGTAAATAACTATACGTGCCACATTCTGTTTTCTTTTAATGTTCACCCCTAAGTGTCAACTATGAGTAGGAGATTGTGCAAAGTTAATTCTCTCGCCAGTGGCTTTGTGGAACACAATCTTCCTGAAGAAACTAATTCGAAGTATCAGAATCTTATGTTTATCGGACCGTGCATCATCTTGATAGTTGAATAAAGAGAGGCCAGCTTGATGTCACTTGCTTTATTATTTCTTTATTTAATGCTCAACATGTTTCGGATGTTAATACATCCATCCTCAGGAGCTTGCGTCTTATTTGTTGAGTTATTTCATGAGTTGTATTGCTCTGGTTCGATGTGTGTTGGTGTTACCTTGTGGTTTGGCTGTGGTGGTGTGGTATCCGTATGCAGGCTGAGGCACTAGTGTCACAAATTAACACCAACACACATCGAACCAGATCAATACAACCCATGAAATGACTCAGCACATAAGTCGCAAGCTCCTGAGGATGGATGTATTAACACCCGAAACATGTTGAGCATTAAATAAAGAAATAATAAAGCAAGTGACATCAAGTTGGTCTCTCTTTATTCAACTAACAGAATCTATTTTGAGAATCTAATAATTACACATATATTTTAAATTTGCTACCATTATCCTTTTTAAAAGAACGCCACTGAGTCTTGTGTCCGGAAGCAGTCGATGGCAGTTCGTAACTGCCAAATCAGTAACTGTAGATCCCTTTTTAATATTATTGTTCCATGTTCACTGAGGTTTCTTCGAGATCGTATACTTCGCAATTTATCTCTAAACGTATGCGCGATTTTCTCTTGTCTCGACAGTCGACATGCTCTACCCACTTCAACCTTCGTTGAATTAGGTCAGTAATATTTCACAGATACTCAAATTGCAAAGTGAGTCAAAAAAATTTCGCACGTAACAAATTACACAAGATCGAATTAATATCTGCGTATTTTAATTTACAAAAATGTTTCGTAATTTGACGATAACTGCAAGTTATGTGGGTGTTTATCAACAAAATTAAACTTGTAATAATTTATTTTGCTGAGTCACATTACATAATCCCAGGTATGTGCCTGTTAACATCAGGCTTTCTGCAGTCCCTCATAATAACTAATTATACAACAAAATAGACTGCATAAAGTAATTTTGTCTTCACGGTTATTCTTAGCTTGGAAAATATAAAGGGTTCGTGCGCAAAATCATTCCTTGTGAAACGCTGTTACGCTGGACTTATAGAAGTCAATGTAGGACAAATACAAGGAAAAGGTGGTTACTTTCACTGACGCAGCAGAGTGTATTATTTGTCAGTGCACATAGCCTGTAGACAATCATGGCATCCTTCAGCTGCTGATGTCTGCTGTTCAAGTGCAAATAATATAATAAAGAAAGAGAAAGTGATGAGTCCATTAGTTGTGGCAGGACTTTTACAAATGGATGAGCCTCGCCATAGAATATTATCAGGAAGTTCTGTTCGTGTATAAAGTGTGTCAAGCATAAAGTGCCGAAAAATAAGAACGTATTATCTTTCGAAGAGGCCAAACTGCCCACACAGCTGGTGCCACGTTTAGTAGTAATCAAGACGAAGTGACTTTTTATAGCTTGGTGGGTTATTGTGGCACTTATTTTTCCTGTTCTCTTTGTTCCAGTCATCTGGATACAAGATTGCAAAACGGTGCTGTCGTTTACAGCTTACGCATTGTTAAAATATTTTTCTTGTGACTTGGTATGACACATACTGATTTACAGAAACACGCATTTCGTATAAAAGATGAATTTAATTGTATAGAAATTATTATTATTATTGTTATTATTTCTTACGTGTTTTTAAATTAGGACACACAGATCAATGCAGATCTCTGTTTCCAGATAGCAGTTGTTAAATGTATTTATAATGCTTAATTCACGAATTTCTCACATCTTATTTCTTTGTCAATTATTATGCCTCTTAAAAATGTATATATAGTAATTTGATGTGTGGTTGACCGTGCATCGTAGTTCAATGTGGAATAAGAAACTAACTAGATGTCACTTAGTAATATATTTATTTCTCCTTATAAGTTGCTCTTTATAAGTTGCTCAACATGTTTCGGGCCACCTTGTGCCCATCTTCAGGAGCTGACGACTTAGTGGTATTTTTTCACGTGTGGTGTAGATGGGCACAAGGTGGCCCGAAACATGTTGAGCAACTTATAAAGAGCAACTTATAAGGAGAAATAAATATATTACTAAGTGACATCTAGTTAGTTTCTTATTCCACATTGTATATACTACGTATAGTACTTCTATTCAAAAACTAATTATCGGAAACGTAATGAATATTTAGTGGATATGACGCCAGAACAAATGTTGGTAGCAGGCAGATATCAATTAGAGAGGACACTTTCCATTATTCCTTCAGATATAGTTTTAGAAATACCGTTAAGTACACAGAGTGCGTGAATCATAGAATAATATTAAAAATATTTGAGACATTTGTACTGCTTGCACACTTCTGTCTGTGCCCTCTAATGGTGAAATTACTTCTTACGACAAATGAATTTACAAGTTCACGTGACATTATTCATTTTATGCTAAAGTATTTCCTTACTATAGCCTACTGACCAGAATTAGTGTTTGGTACGAATTATGTTAAAACTATTAATGAATTATTTTCATTTTTCCGTGCAAAAGTCTATGTTTATAAAGAGAGCCAACTATTTGCACTTTATTATGTCTTTTCTAAAATATTTCACATAGAATATCTTAAAAACACATAACCTCAATAATTTTAATTTTAATTGAGGTTATGTGTTTTTAAGATATTCTATGTGAAATATTTTAGAAAAGACATAAAAAATAGTTGGGTTTCTTTATAAATATAAATAAATTTATGAACTATTAATGAATTATTGATGTTAATAAAACTGATATATCTGATTCCAGTGTCTTTCATCACATTTAGTCGGGGAAACATAACTGCATATTTATTGTCAAAATATTTGTTAATATTTTCCACACATTGTTTTAAAACAAGGTATTTTTGCCGAAAGCGTGTTCAGTTGGTATGGCCTGAAACAAATTTCGTCCGCTCTATGCGCAGTGTGACACACGTGCACAAAAAAAAAACCACAGAGATATATGGGTTAAAAGGAAATATCATTGAGCTTTTCCACATTCAATGCTAGAGGATACTGGCTACGCTATGTGACATTTGGAATTATTCGCCATTCTGACACTTCTATCACCTCATTTTTAAAATAAAATTAAATAAAATATTCAGGGCAAGTTCGTAGAAATAACTAGAGAATTGGATAGATCCTACCCCAAATTCTTGCCTGAAAAATTAGCCCATCCCAATATCGAAACGGTATGTTTAATTTTCATTTCAAACAGCTTTTGGACAATTCCTAAGTGGTGAAAGATTACAAATTTTATCATACTGTTCTTAGTTGTGATAGTTGTAAGTTTACTCATGTGATGTAGAAGTGAATAACATTCACAAATGATTAACATTCTTTTGGATAAATTCACTGCGACGTACTGAAAATTGTTCTTATACTTATTTTATATGTTGCTTTATGTCCGTCTCTGTCTGTGGCCTACCTAATAGTTTCTGAATAATGAGCACATCATGTCACTGGATGCCCCCTTAGGTACGTAATTTTTAATGTCTTATTACGGATGTTCTTAATACGGCCAACATAGGAAAATTGGGGATCTAAAATTGTGTGTAGCTACAAGTTTTTTATTATGAAAAATCCCCTTGAATTCATCTTCACGGGGTGTGAGCTTTCGACATGGTCTATGCTCTGACTTCAGGGTTTGGAAAGCAATTATAAACCTTTAATATCGGATTTTCAAATGCTTCATAACTACATATTTTGGAAGAATATAAAATTTTGTTAAGATAATGAAAAAAAGCAGTAAAAAATTTAGTACGGCTAACATGGGAAATTCAGGATGGTAGAGAATCTAGCCTCATTTAAGGGTAGATACTGAAATGTTATATTGCTCTATATCTTCGGGTTACATTAAACTTTGGCTGACGTCTAAAATATTCGATGTGGTGGGCATATGGAATTCAAAGTGTCAGGGCGAAAATATTATTTCATATAACATCTTGATCCTCGATATCACGAAGCGTGTAGAATTGGCAATTTTCTGTCGAAAGGAAGCAGTACAATACATTGACTTGCAAAACAGATTCTTTGTTTTAACAATAAAATTCGAATGTTTCGACACTAGGCTATTCTCATAAACAGTGAAGGGAAGAAAGTACGCAAATTTTTATCCATTAGCACCCCACTAATTGTTATTCCACATCAGAGACGTTGTTGACGGAAACAACGAAAGCTTCTTAGGCACGATGTTATTGAAAGTAACGAAAGTATTATGACGTGAATCTTATGTTTATTGGACCGTGCATCATCTTGATAGTTGAGTAAAGAGAGACCAACTTGATGTCACTTGCTTTATTTCTTTACTTAATGCTCAACATGTTTCGGGTGTTAATACATCCATCCTCAGGAGTTTGCAACTTATGTGTTGAGTTATTACATGGGTTGCATTGATCTGTAAGGATAGAGGTTTTTGCATTAGCGCGCTTATTTAGTAGGGAGTTTTTGGTCGTGACGTGTGTGGTTGTTTTAGAAAGTGTGTTTCTGCAAATATTGGCTGCTGTGGTTTCTTATGGTAATAGTGTTCTTAGCGTGTAGTATATTTGTGATATATTTCCTGAATATATTTTTATGTCGTGTATCTGAGTTTACACATACCTGGTTCGATGTCTTTTTTGTTGTACTGTTTTGAGTGGTAGGTTGAGCATTCTTTCTATGTGATATCTGTAGGCCGCCAATTTGTGAACCAGGTATGTGTAAACTCAGATACACGACATCGGAATATATTCAGGAAACATATCAAAAATATACTACACGCTAAGAACACTCTATAGCCATAAGACATCACAGCAGCCAATATTTGCAGAAACACACTTTCTAAAACAACCACACACGTCACGACCAAAACCTCCCTACTAAATAAGCGCGCTAATGCAAAAACCTCTATCCTTACAGATCAATGCAACCCATGTAATAACTTAACACATAAGTTTCAAACTCCTGAGGATGGATGTATTAACACCCGAAACATGTTGAGCATTAAGTAAAGGAATAAACAAGTGCCATCAAGTTGGTCTCTCTTCACTCAACTATTATGACATGTTGTTACATTTTTCTATAGTTTAAAATTATTCATGTTTCTGTTTAATTTTTTTGCGGTTTATCTCTTTCCGTTTACAAACGTTCAACAGCGCAAAGGGGAATGTGCGTTGGGCTGGATCTATCATCTAATTATGGTACACGCTTACGTTTTGAAATAGTGTCGTGTTTGTAACCACTGGGGTTTCGTCTTGTATCTAGTAAAAAAGGACTTTAAGAGGCAGCAGATTGGAACATCCATTAAAACACAGCGACGATATCTGAAATAATTTTTTTACTATAAGGCTATTAGTAAAAATATTTATTTTGGAATAAGAGTAAATTTTATAATAAAAATTAAAATTATGAGATCTCATCCCTTTTGAAGAAAAGTGACAAATATACATTTTGCGAAATATCTTCCATATATATTTCACGCGAATAACCTGATGACTTGTTAAGTGTCGCAACAAAAGCTTTTATTGTAAAAACAATTTTGTTGTGCCAGTAAATCACATTCTGTTAGACTGTCTACTTTCGACTGAAAGTAACCTTAATGTAATAAAGCACAACTTAATAGATCTTCGAAGAACACACAGCATTCGTTATGAACAATCTGCATGCCATCTAAAATGTTACTTAACCGACTACCTAAATTTGACACCTAAATACTCGTAAGCTTGTAGTTAATACAAGGTAATAAAAATGTTCCCACATGTTAACATCACAGACAAAGAACATATAACGTAACACTGGGGCGCATTCTTGCAATTACTGTTGTAGTGCACTAACAGTAAGTATTACACCACCTGTACGTTTATTTCTAACCCAAGGTATCCAGCATGCAATGCGCATGCGCCATATTGTCGTCTGTGGTCTGCCCTGCTATACAAAACTTTTCTACATTATCTCATAAATGGCATGATTTTCGAAACAAAATAAATGAAAATAAAATGTGTGTTTCGTGTTTCTGTACAACTTTTATCTGAAATATTATTTTTATTCTAAGAAGAAGTGAGCGAGATATTATCGACAATATAAATAGCTAGTCATGTAAAGTATTCTTTCGTCTGGTCCTATCTTAATGAAATTGGATTTTTCCACGGAGTTTCGAAAAATGCTCAAATATCACATTTCATGAAACCCGTCCAGCAGAAACCGAGTTGTTCCGTACGGACAGACGTACAGGCGGAAGGGACAGAGGGATTGGCGGACAGACATGACGAAGCCAACTGTCGCTTTTCGCAATTTTGCAAACGTGCCTAAAAATTGCAAATGTAACAACTATATGAAACTGTTAGGTTTTGTTTCACAGCGTTCCTATAATGAGAATAGATTCTTTTCGAAATTATGCACATAAATGGGACAATCATTTGCACAAATATAATATTGTCATTTATATTACTCATTGTATACAGACGGAAGTAAGCTCACTGGAATTCAGCTAAAGGGTTCAATTGATCGTAACCAATTTAAGTTCCTCCGACAAATCCCACAAAAGCGGTATGTCATGAATTTCTGTACATTACAATTGTACATGAACCGCGAGGACAGATATGAACATTCATGTACACATTTCTTACAGAGAGCGCGCCTTGTGCCCGTATTTTTTTTTTAAATTCTGTGTTCTATGTACTTCTTCCATAGTGGAATTCAAGACTCAGAATCCTGTAACATATGCTAGGTGACACCATTCTCGAGTCGTCGCTATGTTCTTATCACTGAACATTAGAAGCCGCGGGTGTGTGATAACGTACACCCTGCCACCTTCCATTTAAGTTAAATCGTTTTTCAATAACAGTGTCTATTTCCTTGTGTTAGGGTCTCCAATAGCCCGTATATTTTTTTATTCCAACACAAGACATAACAGTTTCTGTTATTACTATCAGTCTTCGTAAACCACTCGCAGAGAGGGAGCTCCATGAATTGTTTTTATGAGTTTTGTTATTTGTCGTCTATATGTACAACAAAGGGAATAATGTTTGTTTTCTCTTTCTCAGAAATTTATTTGACGGAGGCCGTTACAACTTTTGTATTTAGAAGAAAATGCGAATGCTTTGGGCTGTACAGGTTTCTCTCTGTCTGTTATCAAATTGACTTTGGCTGCAATTGTAATTCAATGTATGAAGTTTATAACCTAACCCAGCTCATCAGTAGTTTCGCATGTCTTAATCTCAGGGAATCTGAGTGTTCTAAGTAGCAAATCGGGAATAAATAACTGTATAGAATTCTGCGTATTATTTCACCAGATTATTAAAGTTTACAAATGTTTGCTTGTATGGAGGCGCCGTTGAAAATCTCTGCACTATTAGTCTCTGTGCCATGTACACAACTTCTCACATCCTGGGTAGAAAACGGACTACTTACTTACGTTAAGGTTTCAAACTCGCACAGTTCAAATGCATCCCCCCTAAATATTCTTACTCTTCCCAATTGGCTGTTTAAATCCCACTACTCTCTGATAAGATCAACAGTCAAAATTTGAATACTTTGTTTCTAATGGCTCACTTACGTAATGCTGTTCCCGTATCGTGCTAATGTAATCTCCCTGTTTCTTACTGATCTTCTCTCTCGCGCTCTCTCTCGCGCTCTCTCTCTCTCTCCCCCTCTCTGCCACGCTATCACTCTCTCTAAACCTCTCACTCTCTATAACCCTCTCTGTCACCCTCTCACTCTCTCCCCCTTCTTGTCACCCTCTCACTCTCTCTCTGTCACCCTCTCACTCTCTCACCCCTTCTCTGTCACCCTCTCACTCTCTCTAACCCTCTCTGTCACCCTCTCACTCTCTCTAACCCTCTCTGCCACCCTTTCACTCTCTCTAACCCTCTCTGCCACCCTCTCACTCTCTCTCCTCCTCTCTCTGTCACCCTCTCACCCTATCTAACCCTCTCTGTCACCCTCTCACTCTCTCTCCCCCTCTCTGTCACCCTCTCACTCTCTCTAACCCTCTCTGCCACCCTCTCACTCTCTACCCCTCTCTGCCACCCTCTCACTCTCTCTAACACTCTCTGTCACCCTCTCCCCCTCTCTGACACCCTCTCACTCTCTCTAACCCTCTCACTCTATCTAAACTTCTCACTCTCTATAACCCTTTCAGTCACCCTCTCATACTCTCCCCCTTCTTGTCACCCTCTCACTCTCTCGCCCCTTTTCTGTCATCCTCTCACTCTCTCTAACCCTCTCTGCCACCCTTTCACTCTCTCTAACCCTCTCTGCCACTCTCTCACTCTCTCTCCTCCTCTCTCTGTCACCCTCTCACTCTCTCTAACCCTCTCTGTCACCTTCTCACTCTCTTTCCCCTCTCTCTGTCACCCTCTCACTCTCTCTAACCCTCTGTGCCACCCTCTCACGCTCTCTAACACTCTCTGTCACCCTCTCCCCCTCTCTGTCACCCTCTCCCCCTCTCTGTCACCCTCTCACTCTCTCTAACCCTCTCAGTTTGTCTCCCCCTCTCTCTAATCCTCTTACTCTCTC
>Ga0123355_10015061_pt1 | contig 12134 bp, 8 predicted proteins | sample TergutEmb28metaG_3_FD_89872 | JGI IMG/M metagenome (GOLD analysis project Ga0123355, IMG submission 89872) | Embiratermes neotenicus P1 segment gut microbial communities from Petit-Saut dam, French Guiana - Emb289 P1 | ecosystem: Host-associated > Arthropoda: Insects > Digestive system > Gut ... | reverse complement strand
TACGAGTGGACAGACGCGGACTTATCTGAAGAATGTTCTCTCATGTGTTAATCGTTCGTACCACCTCCCTTTCAGACTGCAAAGAAACACTCGGAAGAGAACCAGTATCACACAATGTCTGGTGAATTCCCATAAATACACTTCGAGACGGAATCCTTCGATCAGGAAAACGCCTTTGGTATTCTGGAACAGCAGCACGTGCGTTGCCATCGCAAAATCCATACACAAAATGCATGTCACAATATTCCACGTGGGAAAATACAAAAGGCATTTTAGCAACACCATACAACTAACCTACCAACCACTCACAAAGCAGCCGTAACCTGCACTGCATGTGCAGTGCAGTTAAGTAGGTAGAGAGGCCTGAATTCCCGACATATGACTCCACACTCAAGGTCGGAAATGGATAATATTGTCAGCTGACAGTTACAGTGCGTGGACCCGCAAGAAGACCACAATTTTCTCTGGCCTTTATCTCCATAACCGTTCAACTTTGGACATAGGTGTTTTGGGTTATATCGGTATACTTTAACATAAGGAACACCCTCCTGAATTCTGGCACATTCCTCCTGGGACATCCTGTATATAAAATGCCTATGACTGTATAGTAGATTCTTGTTGTTCATGATTAATTGGGATTGATGAAATCATCAGAAACTCTGGAATCAAGGACTTTGAAGTTGTTTGAATGAAAAATGCATGTTTGATTCCAAGAACATATGAATACTAGTAATAAAAATGTGAAATAATCTCAGAAAACCTAGTAAGATTCTGTGGAGTGCACAGACAGCAGAGAATGTCTTGATCAAGTGATGGTACTCTTATCCAGAAGTACCGTACAAGCCAATGAACATAAAGTTATCATTGAGAACCCAATGACAGTTTATGTGGTTGAGAATTTCCCTGTATTTTATGGAACCTGAAGATTTATTACCATGTTATCAAGATCCTGCCATTGGTCTCTGTCTTGAACCAGGTAAATTGAGTCCACGCCTTCCCATTTAGGATCCATTATAATGTTACCCTTCCATCTATGCCTAGGTCTTCCAGGTGGTCTGTTTGCTCCAGATTTCCCCACCAAAGCCCTGTATGTGTTTCCCTACTCCCCCCCACATGTGCCATGTGCCCCTAAAAAGGCCTGTGCTGCATATAGTAATTTAGTCAGAATTTTGTTGTAAAGAGATTGCACAACTTTGTTCTTGCTGCATTTTCATTGTGATTGATGTACAGGCTGTGGCAGAACAGATTGCTCAAGAGCGCGATGCAGCAGAGAGGGAAGCTCGAGAAAAAGAGACTAGGGTTCTCTCGTTGACGAGAGAAATTGACGAAATGAATGAAAAGGTTGAGGAACTGGAACGAGGACGTCGCCAACTGCAGGCAGAATTGGATGAACTCGTCAACAGCCAGGGTACTGCTGATAAGAATGTGAGTATCAAATGTGTGATGTTATTATCTGGTGAAGAGTGGTGTTGTGGTCTTCGTTGTGACACTGTGTAGTGTGGTAAGACAGTTAGCACACTTTGTCTTCAGGTTAAGAATCAGGGCAGTTGACTGATTTATACCTGAGATAGATGTAGCATGTTGACACCCGCTCACCAGATTGAACAGTGTCGTAAGGCAGAAGACTGTAATAATGTGAGTTGGTTTTTTAGTAATTATGAGGGTGAGTCAAGTGGAAAATTTTAAAAGTGCAGAAAAAGTTGGGACTGTAGGCACAGGAAGTCAACAGCATGGGATAGAAGTGTGTACTGTGTATGGTAGGTATGTTAAATAAACTGTACTGAACCTGTCTGCAGCACATTAGATAGTAAAATGTTTGCAAGGTTCTCATTTGACGCACCTGATGTGTGTTTATATGTGTGCACATGCGCGCTTGTCATTTGAGAAATAATATTCTTTTGAATAGCTAAAGTAGTAAAACTGTGTAAAACATTTACATTGCAGTGTTTACATTTTAATTTGAGAGAAACTTTTATACCACATATATAGCTAACGTTGGGAGTTTTTTGGACAGTGTTCCCATGAAGTGGCTTCATACTTGTGGGTTGGTAGGATTTGGCAGGAGGGACATTTAGCTCTTGTTTAAGGGTACAGACTGTCAAAAAAAGTGTTACATGGCTAGTGTGTATATATACTCTTCTATGTATTACCATAGAATTTCACAATGCATTGCCATATGAGGTGTGGCTATTAAATAATGAGTCTGGTTTCAAAACAGTATTTTATTTTATTGTGTCTACATTTTCATGCATCAAAGTAATTTCAGTTGGAAACTAAGCACTGCTTTGTGTGACCCCTCAGTCCTTGAGGCTTCCCCTGAAGTAATTTTGTGACAGCGAGTTAAGTAATTCTATTTTCTTTTTCACATACCTCACATAGCGGATTGCAGGTTTCATTGGGTAGTTAGTTTTCTTAGAAATTTGATGTTTCCATGCTGCTCTCTCGTTCGTTCGTTCGTTCGTGTGTGCACGTGCGTGAAGTGTGTTTCCAGCAGGTAACAGGAAGGTTATATAAATTCACTACTCAGCATTATGTGGAAAATGGAGTTTGGTCTGGTATGTGACTAGTAGAAGGTTCAGCAGCGACTGGTGTTAAACACACACAGCACGCATGCTTTGATAGTTGACTGTAAATGTCAGGAGCTGCACGTGCTTTCTCATTACTTGGTGGCCACAACTGCCTGCTTCACGGTAGTACACATTTTTCAGATTGGACCTTTGTTATTAGTGTTCCTTACTGACTGTGAATTAACCAAACTGATCACATCAGTATCACACTTTCACTTTTGTTAATTAAGTGTTAAAAAAATTATCAGATCAGAAGTGTAGATTTTAATCTGTTGAGGACATCTTTAAATGTCCCACTGCATGCTCCATCAGTTACATTCATATGGCAGCAAGTTATACTTTTATAGTATTGCCCATTTTTGTACCATCTTTACTGTAAATTGGTACATAAAATGTGTTCTGCTATCAAAAAAAAACCACAGAATGTTACCAGACTGCAGGTAGCAGTATAGTGGGTCTGCAAATTTCATTGTCTTGCTGAAGTGACATGAATGTTTGTACATATGGGCTGTTGTCACATAGCATGTGGTATATATTAAAAATTTGTTAGAGTTATATATTGTTGCGTATTTGTTTTAAGATTTGAAGTTCTTGCAGCAGTGTTGCTGAAGAGAGTCTTTTGGCATGTGATGCTATGCCATTGGGCGAGCAGTCAAATAACTGCTTGTCCTTGAAGATGAAGGTGACAGAATCCTTTGAAACATTGGGAACCACTCACCGAACAATGTAGTGAGAAGACTTGAATTCTCACAGAGTATTTATTTACTGCTTAGGTCTATAGTACTTTACCTGTTTATATAACAGTGTGTGCTGATAATCATTCATCTGTTTCTACTGTCTCATGTACCACTTTACTGCTTAGGTCTGTAATGTTTTGCCTGTGTATATAGTAACGTGAGCTGATTATCATTCATCTGTTTCTTCTCTCTCGTGCACCGTTTTATTGCTTAGGTCTGTAGCATTTTGCCTGTGTATATAGTCATGTGTGCTGGTTATCATTCATCTTTTTCTTCTGTCTCATGCACCACTTTGCTTAGGCAGAGGTAAGACATGTTTGCTGTTACTTTAATCCTGAACATAACTGCATACACTTCATTGAAACCCTGTGCTGTCCTTTTCTTTTCCAGCCTCGTATCCATTACACATTAATTTGTGCAAAACCTGAAGGGATTCTTGCTAGTGTAGTCAAAGGCTGCAGTATTTTTGCAAAGGCCTGCTGCTTTTGTGAGTACTGGCATATTACGTTGGCATATTTTTAAGGTGTACAAAATATTCTGTTTGTATTACTAGACTTTGGCAGACGAATCGGAAATATAACTTGATGTTGTTTTTAAAGATGATAGTACAGTTACTCTGTGACTTAGAACCACCTGAAGTTAGAACCAAAAGTTTCTTTAAGAAATTTCATTTCAGACTATTATAAAATGTGATGTAGTTAAAAACTGTCAGATTAACCGTTTTATATTTCCTTATTATTTTGCAACAGAACGATTACTTATTTGAACCCTCCTCAACATGCTGGAGAGTGTATATTTGTATTTTTGACTTGCAACCAGGTGTTCAGAACATCCTGTTCATAAGACAGACAGTACCTGTACTTTGTCAAGTAATCAGGAATTTTGTGTTTTGAATTTCTTGGTATACTCAGTATATATATATACTGTGGAATCTGCTGATAATGTTGACTTGTTTTTGTATAAACAGAAAGTTCTGTTAAAAATTATCTACAATGTAGACATTTATCCCTAATTTGTCATCTGAAAAATGAGTGGTATCGCCTTGTAATTGTGCACCTAGAGGATTTTGAAGGGGGGGATCATCCTATGTGTGGGTAAACGGTGTGTAGCTTTTACTGTATTTTTCATATTATCCTGTGCTGAAATGAGAATATTAGTTATCCTTTATGTTAGCGGTGGTTTCCAGTTTTATGCTTTAGCATATTTGCACAGAACTGCATTTTTGTTGATAAGCATGTAGTGTGATGCTGAGTATGTTGGTCTTGTCTGTTGTGACAGGTTCATGAGCTGGAAAAGGCAAAGCGAGCTCTAGAAAGTCAGCTGGCAGAGCAGAAAGCTCAGAACGAGGAACTGGAAGATGAGTTGCAGTTTACCGAGGATGCTAAGTTGAGACTGGAAGTGAACATGCAGGCACTGCGCGCCCAGTTCGAGCGAGATCTACAGGTAATGCAGCGTACTTTATTTGTAAGAGTTAACTTCAGGCTGTACATTTTTCTCCTTCCATAAATGCCAATGGATGGAGTGTTCGCCAATTTGATCGTGCTGTTGCAGTGAGAAATACAGTATCTTGTTTGTCAACTCCCACCCATTTGGAACAAAATTAAAAATGTGGCATAAAACATTAAGAAGTTATTATTGTAAGCACCTTGTATTGTATTGAATTTGGTTTGCAGCACTGGGACCACAGTTAATTTAAAAAATCTTTAGATCTGGGGCAGTTCAGCCAGTGAGTGAATAGGCAGTGTGCCGATGATCTGGAGTTCACTTCATAGATTAGGTAGGAGAATTTTTTCTTCACAATGTACACTCCAGGTCTGGGGCTCGTCCAGCTTCCTGTGCATTTGGTACCAGGATAAAGTGGCCAGGGCGTGAAGCTGACTACCATGGGATGCTGAACATAATGAGCCTCTATATCACTTCTCCTGTGTGCCTTCATGGTGTGGACACAGGAAGTTCACCTTTATGTACATCTTTGGTCAGTGTAGCAAAATCTCAGTATATATATATAGCCCTGTACGTAATGAAACTTCGAATTTCCCGAAAATTCAATTTTTGATAGATATTATATCATGCAGTAATGAAAGCTGGAGTGCTCCATTAAGCAGTGAGAATGACAAAATTTTATTGTCTTGGCTTTTGTGGGATGTTGAATGGTGTGTACTGGTTCTTGGCACCTTCTGTGGGTAGTGTCTTGTCCAGTCTCTAAGGGACCAACATGCTATCCTGAATTGTCATGAGCAAATTTTATTATGTCACCCAGTGTCTAAACTGCTATGGGGCTCCACTGAGTTTTTGTGTAATGCATGTCCTGGTGGAGGGTGTGTGTGTGTGTGTGTGTGTGTGCGCGCGCGCGCGCGCGCGCATACGTGCGACCCCCAGGATGAGCATAAATCAACCAGTATAATGAGTGCATGAACTTTTATGTCCACTCCTTCATACGTCTCCATAATGATCCAGGTTTTGTGAGCTGGGGTGTTTAAGTTTGTGCATGTGAACCATGAAGGAACTAATATTAGTGTGCTTGTGCATCAGGCAAAAGAGGAGCAGGCTGAAGAAAAGAGGCGTGGCCTGCTGAAGCAGCTGCGTGACTTGGAAGCAGAGTTGGAGGACGAACGCAAACAACGAGCAAACGCCCTGTCCCAGCGCAAGAAGCTTGAGGCTGACCTCAAGGACATGGAGCAGCAACTCGAAATGCACGATAAGATTAAGGAGGATGCACTGAAACAGCTCAAAAAACTGCAGGTTGGTAATTTGTAGAGGTAACTACTGGAATTGAGCAATGCTAAAGCTCAGTATGTTTATGTACCATTGCTCATTCACATTCTTCAAATTATGTTGTAGGCAGCTCTCTGTCACGCTCATTCAGTAGATGTACCCTTCTCTTTTCTTTTCACTTCCCTCTGCCTCTTCCTCCTCTTCCTCTCATCTCTTTTGTTTCTCTCATCTTCTCTTTTTGTGTTATAACCACCACATATAAATATAACAGTGGTAAAGAAAATGTCACTGGCTTATTTCTGGGAGGTTTTGTACATTTTGTTTCTCATTCCTAGGTGCAGGCCAAGGATTCTGCCCGAGACGCTGAGGAGGCAAGAGCATCGAGAGATGAACTAGCTGCAGCAGCCAAGGAGACAGAGAGGAAGCTGAAGAGCTTGGAAGCTGAACTGGTGCAAATGAGTGAAGATTTGGCCAGTGCTGAGAGAGCCAGGCGTGCCGCAGAGAGCGAGCGTGATGAGCTGCAAGAGGAAATCAACAGCAACTCTAATAAGGGGTGAGTTGCGGGTGAGGGGGGATGTCCACAGTCTGTATTGATATTACGAACAGTTGGTTCAATGCGTTTTCATTATTTTCAACGTTCTATGCATGTTTGCCATGCTAAGGTACAAAGATATGCCCATCTGGGTGCCCTCCCATATGTCCATCTGCCTGTCAACTTGTAACAAATGAATATCCACTGAATGCATTTTCATGGAATATTATTAGGTAGTTGTACCTGGCTCCTGTTTGGCAGTATGTCAACAAGAATGATATTGTGTACCTTGAGGTTCGTGTTGGAGCTTTCAGTGTTGAATTTCTTACATGGAAGTGTGTGCACTTTGTAAACGTATTTAAACTGTACAAGCCTCAAATTTAGTGATGTCTGCAGTGGTTGCAAATAGAGTACAAGACTGCAGTGAAAGGAAGGTGTGCTTAGCGTTTCAGTGTCCAGTTCTGCTGAAAGAATTCCCCAGTGTACCGATTAGTAGCAGCACTATTTCCACGTGAGTGCAGTTACAGAGTTTTGATGAAGTGTGTGCAGTAAGCAGAAAATGTTGCATGTGCACGGAAATTCTTGTCTGAGTAAGTTGATATCGGTGACTGCAATAATTTCCCATTGAAATTTAAAACGGCTGTATGTTGGCTATTTCAGTAATTAAACCTTTAAGACAGTGGTTATTATATGTACCACCAGTTTAACATTTCAAAAATTCTACATTCTGCCCACACAGTGTATTTATGTGTTTCATGTGGATCTCAAAGCAAACAGCGACTGTTTTCCTATACAGTATTAACTTTCTGGTTTGAATAACCCAGATGCAGTGCATTTACTGGGCAGTTTGAACTGAATCTTTAAATACATAGTGATTCTTGTAGAATGCCGTGGTCATTTTGCCTGTAATTCTTGAACAAATAATCAGAAGCAGATGGAACTTGCCTCACAAGCATGCAGTGACCTGGGTGTTATGTGAATCATTATAATTTTGGTTAATTGTAGCCTTCATGTGTTAGTGTTTTGTTTGTTATGAGGTTTAGTTTATTCTTAAGGTACTTTTCACCAGGTCCAGTTCTGGCTTCCTACACGCATCTTTCATTTTATATGCAGGATTGATTTGTTAGCTGAGAAAATGTTGAAGAACATTTGTTTTTCATCTTTATAATGTTTCTCCAATATGTAAATATCCATATGTATTCCATTACAGGCGCAGGTTAAGTGTTATAATGGCTAACAGCCCTGCACAAGCAGTGTAAGTTGAAACAGTTCTATGATAACGCATGGAATGTAAATGCCCTTCATAATAACCATTTAGTCAGCTAACAGAGTTTCTGCTCCTTATTGCCATAGCATAGCATTCATACACTGATCAGTTTGGGAGTGCAGTGATGGAAGTTGCACATCCTGGTTCTTGTTAATATTACCTTCCCTGTTCCAGAGTGCGATCCTGCAGTACATATGTACTTGTATGAATTGAGGTAATAGCATTGAGCAGCAAGATAACATCCAGAAGTTCAGGATCTCACAGTGGTCTTGCTGAAGATTCCATTTTTCTGACAAATGACACTGTTCTTGGGCGGGCAGTTGTAATGTTTCATAGTATTGTAGTGCCTGTATCTTAAAGGATGAGGAAGGCATGAGCCTTCAGAATGTTTGGAACTTCTCACCCAATGTCACAGAAGATTGGAATCTTACATTCTTGTGGGATCTGATATGTTCGGTTTGGTGGATAGGTGTCAGTGTTTCAGAGCAACCTGCTAACCTGAAAATGGATACAGCAAGTTCATCTGAAACATTGGTGCTTATATATCCAACTGCTTGGTCTTACATCCCAGGTGACACTAGTAAAAAATTCATGTTCAGTCATTAGAGGGAAGATGCTATGTAAAATTTTTGTTTGGTGAAATTCTGTCATGCAGAGTACCTTGAGGAAGATAAGTTTCAAGCAGAAACAAATAGCAGTAAGTGCACGCTATGCAAAGTGTCTGTGATGGTATCGTGCATTCAGTATGCAAGAGGCGTGCTGTGTAATGAAGTAGAACTTTTTGTAGTGATCTGCTAACCATCAGTACAGTGTTCCACATCTGTGTTGCAATTGTCATGAAGCCAACAGCGTACTTATATTTGTACATAATGTCACACTTACAGACCATCTTGCAGTTTAGAAACATTGCCAGGAGACATGATGATACCATGTAATATATATATATTTGTAGGCTGTGTATATAGCTCTCTATTGATATATTTTTTCCCCCATGTTATTGTGGCCACAATATGTTGGAACCGTGTGAGATTCCAGGACCAATTCCAGGGCTTAAAGTAGTTACTAGTGAAGTATTAATCCATTGTGTTTGAATTCCCTCCAGTGTGTGCATACCAGAGGTATGTTGAGAATGCAGTATGGAAAGATCCTGATTGTGACATAACAGTTGGTGTTGCTAGCTTACGGTAACACTCGCTTAGTGATGACAGTGGTCGAGGTCACCGTGAAGATAATCTCTCACTGATGATGACAGTGACTGGTGTCATTTGATGATCACTCTCAGGCAATGTGATAAAGTGTGATCACAGTGCAGGACACAGTGGTACAACACCTGCTGATAAGTACTGATCTGTGAGAAGTTCGTGCACTTGTGATTTTGAAATTAAACGCATTTTGTTATTCAGTTAAGGATATTGTGTTCTTTTGATGTACAGTTATAAACTAATATGAGCTTTTTATTGTTGTGTGTACTGTGATATTAGTAGTGCAGTTGGTTGTCAGACACGCTGATGTTTGGAGGGACCATGGGGGCTCCTTCTGCCTGTCTCATACATATTAATTTTTGTTCATGCACTGTAATTACTGGCAGGTAATTTAAATATTTTTGGTATCAACAGTTCTGTGTACCAGCGTAGTACTAAAGTATGTTGAAAACGGAGTACCTTTCACATCAGATTTATGACAGATTCAAATGATAACTTGGGGGGTGGGGTATTGGGACTGATTGTTTACAATTTGTAGTAAAGGATTGTTCTGAACTTAAGTGTTCTGCCTCCATCCTGATGATCACTGAATGTGGTTCAGGTGGATGCTGAAGTGTTTGGAAGGAAGGAAGGAAGGAATGTGTCTGCTATATAGAAAAGTTGGAGGTCTTTCTGAGCCATAGGAAATGTTTGAGAGTTCCAAGAATGGCCCTTTTCAGCACTAAGAGTGGGAGATGTGCAGCTTGACAAATGTTAGTGATAAACTTACAGTGGTATGGGTGTTTGTGTTAACTGAGGTGGCAGTGCTTCAGGAGGACAGACTGTCCCATTCTTAGAAAATGTGTGCTGCCTTTTTTTTCTCAGCAGAAGGAACAGCTGTCTCTTCTTCTCCCTCTTCCATAACTCTGATTGGCAAAATTCCAAGCAGCTTTTCCTTGTTTCTGACACATTCTTTCCTCCCAGTTACTTCAGCATCAACCCAAATCAAATTCCTTCACTGTGAAAATTGAGGCATTCTGTTCCCCTGACTTTTACTGAATGATGTAGAAACTGAAAAAATGACTATCATTTAAACAACAGTTGCTGTGGAAACCTGAAAACTTCATGGCTAATGTCACTGTATTTCAGTACACTTCTGCTGGACGAGAAGCGGCGACTGGAGGCTCGTATTACAGCCTTGGAGGAAGAGTTGGAGGAGGAGCAGAGCAATTCAGAAATCCTGATGGACCGAGCCCGCAAAGCAAATATCTCTATTGAGCAACTCACAACAGGTGATAATATCCTCCTTTATAAATTTTGAGCTTCCAACAGTTGTAAATATTCACCAACTGTCATCTTATATGTGATGCCATGTTGTTTGGCATTTAGAGAACAGTGTTTTGGAGGAATCTGCTGTTTCCATCTTTAGATTTCTGCCACCTTGCAGGTGGAGTCAGTAGGTTTCTCCAGAACATTGGTACATATCTACAGGACCGCACTGTAGGTGATGGGCTTCTTAATATCCACTGCGTGTTATTCGTGTAGTTGTTGCAGTTTAAATAGCTGACATTTTTAATTTGTTTGTTAAGTTTAGCATGCTATAAATAAATTTTATTTGTGTTCTGATAGGAAAATTGTTTCATTGAAAAGTAAGCTTGTTAAGTTTAGGAACTGCTTGCTGCTGTTGGGCCCACAGTGAATTTTGTCTTTGTATTTGTTCTTTAACAACTTAAAAGTTAAAACATAATTTTGTGCAGGTGTGAAACTTGGCCTCTATGATTAAGGGGGAAACACTGCCTGACAGTGTTGTAGGGTGGTAGGAAGATATTTGGGCCTAAGAGGAAGGAGGTAACAGGAGACTGGAGAAAATTGTATGATGAAGTACTTCATGATTTGTGCTCATCATCCAGTGTTATTCAGGTGATCAAATTAAGGAGCATAAGATAGGTGGAGCATGCTGCACATATTGGCAGGAGAAGAGAAATGTATACAGGTTTTGATGGGGAAACCGAAAGAAAGATACTGCATGGAAGACCTAGGTGTAAATGGGAGCATAATATTGAAATGAATCTTAAATAAGCATGGACTGCATTAATCTGTCTCTGTATATGGACAAGTGGCAGGCTGTTCTGAACATTATTGTGAACCAGGTTTTGCAAAATGCATGACTTCTTGAGTGGGTGATGAGCTGATAGCTTCTTGAGAAGGACTGTTGCATGGAGACATTGGTAGGCTGGCAGGCATGTAGGTGGGTGAGTGGGTGGGTAGGTGGTAGGTAGGACATTTATGTTGACATTTAAATTTATTTGTCTAAGACAGTTATTTAGTGTTCAGATATCTGCTGTAACCATTACATTTCTCGGTTTTTTATGACATAATATCAGAGACTGGATTCTTCAGGTCCATTGAGTTTCCAGAGTATAAATTAACATTCAAGAGTATAAATTAACTTTCAAGAATCTTGTCTGAATTTGTTTGCACTTCCATAGAAATCCGGCAATTAGTGTCCATAACATTAACATATATATTTGAACCAGATGACAGGACCAACAGATTAAGCTCACTAGATAACAGAAAGGGCTCACAAGTTTATATTGTGACAGAATGTATCCTTATTCTGTATAAAACTGTGTTTCTGTAGTGTGCTGTGGGGTAGATTACACTGTTGTGGCATAACATCATGTTTTCTTCAGAGATGTTGGAGGTTGCCCAGTGAGTTCTTAGTTGGTTATTTGGCAATCGTGGCTTGTATGTGGTCGAGTATATAGTTAAAAAAACACTTCCCCACCTTCAAGTTTGGGAACTCAGTTGAGGTTAGGAGTGCAGTTGTCTGAATGTAGGAGTTCAATTGTTTGTGCTAGGGAGTGCAGTTGTCTGAATGTAGGAACTCATTTGTTTATGTTAGGAGTGCAGTTGTCTGAATGTAGGAGCTCATTTGTTTGTGTTATGATATGATATGATATGATATTTATTTAACCGCAATTGGGTTGACACCCGGTGGCAGCATTACATGACACATTTACAAACAGACAGTACACGAAATACATACAGAGTAAAAGAAGACAATACACAAAATACATACCGAGTAAAGGAAGTGCGGAGTTTGGGAAGTGCGGGCCGTGCCCCGTCTTTGTG
>Ga0123355_10015060_pt1 | contig 12134 bp, 11 predicted proteins | sample TergutEmb28metaG_3_FD_89872 | JGI IMG/M metagenome (GOLD analysis project Ga0123355, IMG submission 89872) | Embiratermes neotenicus P1 segment gut microbial communities from Petit-Saut dam, French Guiana - Emb289 P1 | ecosystem: Host-associated > Arthropoda: Insects > Digestive system > Gut ... | reverse complement strand
TGCCCATGCCCCACTGTTTTACTCTTGTTCCCTCACTACCCATGCCCCACTGTTTTACTCTTGTTCCCTCACTGCCCATGCCCCACTCTTTTACTCTTGTTCCCTCACTGCCCATGCCCCACTGTTTTACTCTTGTTCCCTCACTGCCCATGCCCCACTGTTTTACTCTTGTTCCCTCACTACCCATGCCCCACTGTTTTACTCTTGTTCCCTCACTGCCCATGCCCTATCTCATCACCGTCCTATACTTGCATTTTTCCCTTCCTGCCCCTCATCTTGGGGCAGTCATGTGCAACGTGTAACTGACACCCCATTTGGTTCTTCTCAAAATTATATTCTCGGCTTGGGGGGTTTCAAAACTATGATATGTCTTTAGTGACCGTGTGTTGGGATCTGGGTGCCAGAGGGGAACTGGTCTTGCTGTGACTTCTTTGTGTACATCTGTCAGTAAAAGTTCTGGCAATGCTAAGCAACCCCTTCCTGAACTGTCATCAATGTGCAGCCTTTCTAAGTTGCATGTGCATCACACTGATTTGTGTTTTGGCTAAGTAAGTTTGTAGATATATACATGTGTGTGTCACCTCCTGGCAACTAAGTATTGGGTTATTGTTTCTAAGTTATTTTATAATAAATTCACTGATGATTTTCAATTCAAGACAGATGGGCCATTTGATGTCATTTATTGTATCTCGCCTCAAACACTGCTTCCACAGGAGCTTGAGGGAGCCAGCAATAGGGAATTGGGGGCAAGATCACAAGACCTTTCACACTTCCATAATGGTGTCTTTTATAGTAACTGTACATACTGATGTACAACTTAGATTAGATTAGGGTGGGCACCATGGCACTTTGACTAAGTATATGAATTAATCAGATAAGATGGCAATTAGTGCTTAATGCGGACACAAAGATATATATAAAAAATGGTCTTGTACTATGAAACAAACATATTCCTATCACGCAAAATTTGCAGTATTTAGTTTTGTGAAGAAATCCCTGCTCATGTATTGAATTCACCATGGGACAGGGACACAGCCCAGAGTCGAGTAGAACAAGGGACACTGTCAGCAGCACTAAGTGCACTACGAGTGAATGTATTCACCACAAGCAAGTTAGGATTACAATGTTCCACAGACACAGCCAACTGGATAAACAAATCAGGAAGTGGTCAGTCCTGCAGGGACTGACCAGCAGCCTTCATATCAAATGCAGGGAGACAGCAAAACTGTGGATGGCAATACTGAGACAAGAAAGGGTTCCAGAAATATAAATGGTAAAAAGGGTACAGCTGCCCCTACACAAGCCATGAAGGCATATCAAGTGAGTGGAGGTATAGCTATACTCATTCTTAACCCTGGAACTATAAGGGGGTGAGTGGTCAGCCTCAGAGCCCAGCCACTTTACCACTGTGGAAGGAACTCATGGTACCCATTACAATCTGGGCCCTACAACCAGCACGATGTTTTGGAGAAGAGAAAAATCTCCTGTCCCTGACAGGATTCAAACACCTGATCCTCCAGTTTGTAGCCTAGTCACTCCACATACTACACTGACCTGGCTTCTAATGCTGAGTTTTTAATCTGGGATGGACAATGGTAAAAATTTCAGTCATGAATATAACCCACAATGTATCAAGCAAAACTTGCAGGCTGTCTGCATCATGCTAAAATGTAATTTTACAGTTGTGAAAACTGTGAATTAGACTTCCTGATTATCTGTGTTTCAAATTTTATCCCTGGAGGAAGCAGATACTGCAATTTCCTTATGAAGTGAAGTGCCCTCACTTGGTTGCAGTGCCCCACGTGACACCTTTCAATGAAATAACAGAGGGTGAAGCCCTGGACACATGACTGCACCAACAGTTTATAATATGAGTGATGTCTGTCTTGAAAATAAAAGAATAAAGCATCTGATAAGTAAATTTCAAGCACTCAGCTGTAACAGTGCATCACATTTCTGGGCAGAAATATGCACTACCACGTTCACAAGCGAGGATGAATTTTCTGTTACATAACCTGTTCATTACTAACCAAACATCTGCAACTTCTTTAGACATACTTCCTGTAAAACATTCATAAATGGATTTATACATATAAACCACTACGTTCAAAATGTTTTCTTTTTTAATTTTATGAATTATTAAAACATGATCATTTTAAGAAAATTATGTGCAGGTGAACAGAATTATACATTTAACATCCATCCAACTAAGGCATGCTGGATATTTGTCTATCCCATTACAGGAAAACGTATCATACTTACTGTGTCTTTAAGCATTTAATGGAGTGTCCATGCATGTAAACACACACATACATACATACATACATACACACACGCACACACATTGTGAATATGTATTCCATATTACCTGGTCCAATCTAGCTTCCATCACAGTTACACACTATTCACACAACACCCTGTAGCAAATTACTCACTTTAGTAACAACAGGTGATGGTTTGCAAAAATATTCATTTAAGTGTAATTTGGTAGTCAGAACTACTCCTGTATGTTCTAAACAGGAACATTTTTAGCCATCATTCTGAATACCCTCTTATATGAAAACTGACCATTTCCTTCAAGAAGAAACAATATACAGTGGGGTATGCTACAATGAACAAATGCTACAATGAACAGTTTTTATCAGTAAAATCAGGATGCTACAACAAAAGCGGAGGAATACTATTGGCTGATGTAGCAGGCAAGTGCGCATGACGTGTCAGGCCTTCCCCCTTTGATTAGAGCATCAGTCATCATCTTTGTTATCATTTGTAAGGTTCAGTTATCAGTTTAGTTCAATTTTCTTAATTGTGGTTGCTTGGAAGGTTTCTGTTAGGTGCCTGAATTCAGCTTGGAGGCCATTACAGCCTGACGCTGTGGCTCCAAGGGACTTCGAAGGCTTTCAACAGTTGGAGGAAGAGTCTGTTGTGCAGGAAATTGTGTCTGGGCAGCTCCATGGGCCTGGAGATGAACAAGGATGATGTGGAAGAGTTGGTGGAGGACCACAGGAAGGAGCCAGGGAAGTTTCACAATGAAGAGGCAGAGGCACTGAAGCAGAGGATAACTGTCAGGGACGAGGACAAGGAAGAAGTCACAGCATTCCAGCTGAGGACTCTAAAGAGGTGTTCTCTTGCTGGAATAAACTGTCCAAACTTATGAAAGATTATCACCTGATATTGCTGCCGTGGAAATGGGCCTTTATCATTTTAATGACACCATGATGGCCCACCTTTGGAGAGTCCAGAAATCCAGGATTAAGCAGTTAAACCTGGATTCATTCTTCAAAAAGGTGGACAAACGCCCTCCAACTGATGAACCTCCCACAGGACTAATTTAATTTCAGTTTCAGTCAACACACAACATATAATAGCAATTATGCTTTAATGCAGTAATCTTTTGACTCGGAGCAGTCATCGTCAGGGTACTTTAAAACCATATTCAGGTGTACAAAGTAACTGTGCACATTTGGGATCCCAAAGGGCTTACAACAATATGAACGTATAGTTAAAAATTTACGCCATTTAAAAGACTGATATGTTCTTATTTAATTGTCCAGTATATCTGATTGATATTTTATTTAAAAGGTTAAAATTGTTGTATTTATATTCTCAGTTCAATTACTGTATATATTTGAATTCGCTTCCATTCTGATGATGGTTGTTGTGATCATGGTTACTTATTTCCAACTTGGATACTCTGCTTGATTTCAGGGGTGTAGTTGGTTGTGATTCTCCAACAGATGTGGTCCATATAGTTCAGTATTTTAGCAGACTACAAGTCATTGTCACATGGTTTTTGTGGACGACAAGCTTTTGGTTTTATGTGTGGTAGCGACTGATCCTCTGCAGGGAAGTATCTATCTGTGTAGTTGGAGTGAACATCCCCTCCCACCAGACAGTCACCCATGATGGTTAGGAATGATAACTCCTCTCCTTCCACCTCTATGTGGGTTTTTTTATGATTTTTATTAGGGAAAATTTGTTTATATTTTCACTGGGGAAGATTGTATACGCTTTTGTTATGGAAAGTTTGATTATAGTCTTCACTAGGGAAAGACTGTTTATGCTTTTCATGTGCATTAGAATGTTTATGCTTTTTATTAGGGAAAGTTTGTTCATAGTTTTCACTAAGGAAAGACTGTTTATGCTATTAACCTTTTGACGCCTAACGACCACTATACTGGTCGCACCGCACCGCTAACCTCTAAACGTTGCATTTATATATTTATTCAACAAATACAGGTACTGAATATTTTAAACACGGTATATACTCTCCGTTTTTTCCTCTTCAAAATGCAGTTTGTTTCATAAATCTAACGTATTTGGTCTCTGTATTATTCACATTTTATATACAGGGTGTGCTAAAATTAAAAATATAATTCCGGCGCCAAAAGGTTAAAATTTACACGTGCAGTGTATAAAACTTAAATTAATTTTATATTATTTTTACACTTATATTTTTGATTTTGTATTATATTTTTCCTGTTTAAATGGTTGTGTTGGATGGTAACTTTGCTCCAGGCTGTGGGCCTGGAATGGATTACCCCTAAATACATATATTTCAATGTATGCTAGAATGAACAGATGCTATAACGAACGAGGTTCCAGAACCAATCTCGTTCATTCTAGCATATCCCACTGTACTTGCTGTTTCCTGATCATCTGCAAAGAGTTCCCATTTAATAATTCTTCATAACTCTGAAAATAACAAATAATATCTCTCACAAAACTTAAACACTCAGCTCTCAGAATTCAATACTATGCATCGGACGTGACGTACAGGGACTGTCTCTCTGTCGTTCTCGTTCATCTTCTTCATCACTCCATGAGGCAATTAATGAGTCTGATGCAGAGCTGTCATAATAACTTCGTGCAGTCAGGTACACCAGCACCAAACAGTGCAGAACATGCTCATGTGGTTTCTCCAGCAGCACCTTAACAGACATTATACTGCATATTGTTTTAAGTGGCACTGCTGATGCAAAATAATTTTTTACAGAATTTTCATCAAAAATTTTTCCCATACAGCATACTCTGCAGAAGTACTGCAAATGACAACTTCTTGTTCAACCCAATACACTGCATAGCATGCTGAGACCATGTGTAACAAGAGACATCTAGGCAACCATTCCAGATACCCATGTATTAGCACAAAAAAACACAGCAAAGAGATTGAGGCAGTCCACCTACACAAACCACGACTGCACATTTCTCTGCTCAGTGACATGATAATTCTAACCTTCTGTAGTACCCTAAAACATAATATAGCTCACCTCAAATAATCGCAGCGTTTCCAGGCTGACCTCATCTTGTCCATGGAAGCAGTTGTTGAGCAGATGTTGTCTTGTTGGACAAGTGGATAAGCCAGGCAACTCAGGTTCCCTACTCTCGCCAACCAGCCAGTACAGGAATTCTGCAGCACAGTAATAGGACTTGTCAACACAGGCCCAGGCTGGTTTCCTTGTATTTGTATGCACAGTTTTAAGGTGCACAATATCATACAAAAATATTTTGTAAGGTGTTTGTACACAGCTCTACTACATCTACTACAATTCTTCAATTACTGTTTCGTCATTAGTGTATTACTCAATGATGTTTTCTGAACTGCTGAGGTTTAAAATGATTACAGGAGACTATTATGAATGATAATCATACAGTGGAAGTGGTAAGGACCTATTTTAGCCATCTACAGTCCAAGTTAGTCTTGTCAATTACAACAATCTGGACCAAATTAATTTCCGACAAAATCTCTAATCCTCAAAGTCCAAAACAGGCACTAGATAACAAGAGCTTAGGGAACACCAAAACTAAATCCTGTAAAATAATGTGTTGATTGGAACTCAACTTTGAACCTGGTATAGTGGACAGTCCTGTCAAATTTAAATAAATACTGGCCTGATAACCCTTATCCTATCAGTGTGGGTATGTAAATTCCTAGTGAAGGGTTTATGAAAAAAGTATTTGAACAGAAAAAGATAAAATTATGAAATAAAGAGCATTTTGTGGAAAATAAGCCGTCGGATTTTTAGGGTGAAAAAATCCTCAGCACGCCTTCCTTCGGAGGGGAAGTAAGGCCATCGGTCCCATGTCGTAGATTTGCGGCATGTAAAAGGTCCCTAAATTTATGTGGAAGTCGGAATTTAGGCAAAATTACTACCGGACATCTTTCTCGCCCACAGTTCCACCTTGCGCTGCTAGGATCTCTCGCGTCGTTGCGGACGGAGGCACCTGGTGGCTAAAGTGGGAATGTCTAAAGGCGGGGGAAAGCAATGGCAAACTACCCCCAAGAGAACTTGCCCAAGATGCAGTGTGGCAGAGCCATACCGGTCACGTGACTGGGCTCTGGTTCCTGCCAAGCCCAGCCTTCAAGGCTGAATACTAATGAATGAATGAACACAAAGTATATATATCATGTCCCAAATGCAGTAAACTTCCTTGTTGCACACATACATAAAACAAAATTTCTAAGGGTGTTTTCTTAGGTGTATTCATGTATGTGAACTAACTTACTTACTTACTCCATGGAGCAGAATCCTTTGTGACAAGCTAACCAGTTCTCAACTAGTGAAGAAATACCCTGCATTATATGGAACCCAAAGGTTAATTACCACAATTTCAAGATCCCACCACCTGCTCCTATCCCGAGCCAGATCAATCCAGTCCATGCCCCTCTAACCCAGGTTGTGAAGATCTATCTTAATATTATCCCCCATCTATGCCTGGGTTTTCCAAGTGGTCTCTTTCCATTCAGGTTTCCCCACCAAAACCCTGCATGCATCTCTCCTATCCCTCATATGTGCTACATGCCCTACCTATCTCATTCATTTGGTAAGGAGTATTGATCATTATGCTCCTCATTATGTAGTTTTCTCCTCTCCCCTGTTACCTCATCCCTATCAGGCCCACATAGTCACCTCAGCACCCTATTCTCAATACATACATGAAAACGGGGGTTTTGAAGTTCAAGGCACTGATTCCACAATTCATGTGTAGGGACAGAGGAAGCATAATCAGCAAGTCATGAAGGCACAGACACGGAAGTAATTTTATGGTAATGGATGGTCACTTCTATACACCAGCAACTTTACTTCCAAAGAAAGTGCCCTGGGTGGTCACTCAAAACATATTTGAGTGAGTCTCATTCTGGATGTGGATTCAAAGAGAACATACTGTGTCCCCTACCAGGCATCAAATTCCTGACCATAACCAATCACTTCAGTGGCAAAATAAGTCAAAACATTTACATCTGCATACCAGTAAGTAGCGCAGGAGCAGAGACTTTCTTCAAGCATTTACTAATGAAGGCTGTGATGAGGACTTCATTGGAATCACATGGCTGGAGAAGGGCTGGGCCCAGGACTCTTTCAAGAAACTCCGACCGTATGCTGCAAGCGAGTGCTGTGCCAATGATTGGATGAGACTCACGAACAAACTATTGTGTAAACAACAACAATGGTACTCAATAAGGATGCAGGTACTCAACATTCATGTGACAAGTGTTTTTGCATTTTTAGCCTTAACTGTTTGATACAGCCTATTGTCAATTATTTTCTTTGTGACCTTCCAGTTAAACACGAAGGCATCAAAGGTCTAAGTTACAGTGCCGCTAGGACAGAATTCCTCTCACACCAAATGATATTAAAACATATGAATTATTTGTACACATAAAAAAGATATGCACTGTACATATAACATAACATCAAAGTGTAATGTACACAATATCGACTGGCCGTTGTGGCCTTGGATGAGCCGGAATGTGCTGGCGAGGAATCCTTGAAAACACCGGGCAACATTTCGTTTACAGTTATTTGTTATTTAAGGTATGCACGCCCCAGTAATTTGTTGTATATAGAATACATTTCAGTCAGCAAAATGCCACTATAAAATCCCAAGGAAATTAGGGAAAAGGGACCTTTCGGTATAATCTCGGCAGAGCGTCTCTACGTAAGAACTTGCAGCTAGGCAAGTCAGGTGCTAAGAAGGAAACTTAGAGCGAGCGACACGGCGTATTTGGTGTACCGAGGAAGTTATACATTGTATGGTTGGTCGAGATGTTGGGCGGCTTCCTACTCTGCTTGACTACTGGAGGTAAGCTGATCTGACCGATCATCTAAATTCAGCATTGTGAAACTTACAACTATTCCAAATTATACGAAATCGCGCTTGGGATTGAATAGTGGCATGACAACTGATTTACGTAACAGTATTACTTACATGTATATTTGTATATATATTTACATAGCAGTTAATAGAACCATTGTTATATTGTTACGCAGTTGGTCTTAAATAACCTGTTAAGACGATCCTTGATACTCTGGTAATCCGTATAGCCTGTTACAAAACCATCCCTACTCTCCGAAGATTAGGTCTTATTACGGCCACGATAGGCGCCCATACTTACCGCTCGGTTGGGCGTAGTAAAGTAGTGATGGTACTGTGGACGCCCCGTGTCACTACATTCGGTAGGCACTACAATTTGGTGGACATAACACTCGGGCACTACTTAGGAAAGTGAATGCGGTGAAATTAACACCCGTGGTCACTACAAATTAGTGGCATCAGTGCGCACAACACGCCCCGGGTCACTACAAAAGCATGTCTGCATGATGTTAGTACCTCCTCGGCTATCCTAACAGCCCAATACCATTTCACTAGAAACAAGCATTACTAAGAAAATTTAATTCCACCAGCAACAATAAAACATACTTAGGTCTACACATAAACGTTTGCCCAATTTTAACCAAATGTGGAACTTCTATAGATTTTCAGAGAAGTCCTCAATATCAAATTCTACAAAAATCTGTCAGGTGGAGCCACACTCATAATGTAAACGGACAGGTGGACAGAAGGACTAAAAGTCTGATACAATTCAGATGAAGACAACTTCCATGGCAAATTAATGTTGCTGGGCACATTAAACTGTACTCATGTCTTCATGCAAAAAACTGATTTATTTTCCCAATTTCAACCAAACTTGGATTTGTGTGACATTTAAAAGTTCCCAGTATCACATTTCATGAACATCCACCCATTGGGAACAGCACATATGAATGCAAACAGATGAATGGATGGACAGAAGGCCAGGGTGAAGGTACTGGGTGATTTTTATGACTATGCAAATGGATGGACAGAAGGCCAGGGTGAAGGCACTGGGTGCTTTTTGTGACTATGCAAATGCGTCTACAGACATAAAAAAGGTGAAGTCGTCTCCCACAAACACCATGAATACATACAGTGGTCAGAAGTACAGCTCCATTCATTCTTACCCTTGGTACTATGTTTATCAGGGGTAAACTACATGCCCTGGCTGCTTTACCCTCCAGAAGGGAAGCCAGTACCCAATGAACAGTAGGCTGGGTGGGACCCAGAGCCTGCCCAGACAGATTCTGTGTTTACACATATACCACGGCATACTGATCTGGTGGATATCACAGGTCTCACTTCTCACGAAATTCTATTTAAATATTCAATGCTTATTAATTTAACCAGTGGCAAATATAATGGAATGAGACCAACTCACCTGGTCACAATAGTCAAGCCATGCAAGAAATGCTGCCACCTGACGACAACCTGGGAACTGTGAATTCTCAGTCCATACAGGTGAGTCCAGGCTGAAAAGAATAACAATACAAGTGAGGCCCAGCTGTTTAGTGCTAACAAATACCGTGTACTTACCCGCATATAAGATGACTCCCTTCACACCAAATTTTCAGCAAGATATCCAATACAAAATATGTTCAACTTTGTGTGCACTTATGTGATCCCCCCCCATTTCTGAAATAAATTACAAAAAAATTCTCACCTTATAGACAGGTAAATACAGTAACAGCAAACTGTAATGTATCCTCTAATACATACCTAATACATATAATACATTACATAAGAGATCTAACTGTGTATGTGGAACAAAAGGAAAGGAGATGGTTCAACCAGTGACATTCCGGGGCTTCAAGAAGTTTCTGCCAAAAAGGTGTTCTTCTGCATGCTAGTAAAGCATACGGGCAGTTAAGGTAATAGCTCCACACATTCACAACCTCAGTGCCAGATGTAGGTGAGTGGTCAGATTCATGCCCTAGGAAAGTCCCCGGTGTGCAGTGAATGGGAGACCAACAGGAGAACCAACCAAACACCCCTTCACAACTTGCTACTGTCAGCTACTCCAACCCATCATTTCCATACCTCCCATGCCCAACTAATAAGCATGCCATGAAAGTTTACTGCACCATTAAATTGTGGTGAAATGAAGAAAATCCTTAAGCCAGCTTCTGTACATTTGAACCATTGTGCATGAACACATTATAGCCCCCTAAATATCTGGGGATACTTATGTACACAAGAGGGAATATATCTTTAGAAATACAGTGTGAAAATGTAACCAAATATTGCTGGAATACTTTCTTTCAGCTTTGCTGAAAGAGTTACAGTACATTAAGAGATTGCAATACTGTCTGTGTTTCTCCTGTCTCAACTGTTAAAAAAAATAACTGATTTTCATGAAAATTGATATGTATGCCATAGAACAATACTCAAACTCATACTTATAGTTTTCCTGTGATCATCAATGACAACAACATTGATGATTCATGAATGTGAACATACGCACCACTTGAACTGGGGTCCTGGCACCTATCTCGAAATTAGCAACTTCTGTTATGTGTTTCTTTTTACTAGCATGCAGGGCAGTAAGATCAAATTTGCATGAAATTTTCACTTAACTGTTGGTTTGATAGCAGCAATTAATGAACATGTGGAGAAATCTGGTATAGAAATAGTGACTAATATGCCTACAAATTCTTTAACTGCTTACAAATCAATTACAAACACAAGCATAAAAAACTACGAGATAATGCCCAACAAATTTAAAACACACAAACTCTACATTTCAGTACTATGTTCTTCCCAAAATACAGTGGCAGCTGTTGGTTGACATCACAGCAGCAAAAGAAGCAGTAATAGTAGTAATAAAAAATAATAATCTCCAACACACTTATACCAATTCTTATAATAAAACTATTTGCACTAATTTCTCAAATTTATTTTTTGAATAAAACCCTACATGTTTCGGACAGTTCCTCTGTCCATCATCAGGAGTTTTTCACCGTACACACAGCAATGGTAGATCAGGATGGATCTCCAGTTCCGTCCTGATCCTGCTCGCAAGCTGTCAGCAAACCTGTACGACATATACCATTGCTGTGTGTACAGTGAAAAACTCCTGATAATGGACAGAGGAACTGTCCAAAACATGTAGAGTTTTATTCCAAAAATAAATTTGAGAAATTTGTGCAACTAGTTGGTTTTATTATAAGAATTCATCACGGTGCACGGTCACCTGAACATCTAACACTTATAACAGTACGCAAAAAATTTCGATTCAATTAGAACTAAATCATATGACCATCTGTGCATAAGAGCAACTGCAATTGCCTGCACTGAACTGCTCTGTCAAATCTGTGTGGAACTGCTGTGAAAGGAAACTGCTAGTATCACATGTGCTCAGTTTACCCATGAGGAAAAGAAACAGGGGTTTTAAAAACTTCAGCATTAATTACTTCCCCAAGACTGTGATTTCTTTAACTTCGCACATTACATATTCATAATGTGTATTATAAATGCCATGTAGACAGAACATAGTTCCAGAAATGCAGCGTTTCAGGTTCCATGTTTCTATTCTCATTAATTATTAATGAAAATAGTAAAAGGCACTAACACAAGTTTACTTGTTACTTCAACCCTAAATGGCCACCAACATGTCATAATGCTAAACACTTGTTAAAACACATGAACCGCTCTACAAATACATTTCTAAACTGGGATCCCGGTTTTTACAATTTTGCTTTCTTTTCTTTTTACATTTTGCTGCTTTTATGATTAATTAAAATTTGACAATAAAATGACTATAATTAACCTTTTGACACCTAACGTCGACTACAGTGGTCATACCGCACCGCTAACCTCTAAATGTTGCATTTTATACATTTATTCAACAAATATAGGTACTGAAAGTTTTAAACATAGTACAGTAGAACCTCGATCTATCGTTTTTCAAGGGGATGGAGAAAACAAACGATGAATGCGGGAAAACGATTAATCCGGGAAACCACTTTTTTTAACAAAAAAAGTCGTACATTGTCTTT
>Ga0123355_10015059_pt1 | contig 12134 bp, 21 predicted proteins | sample TergutEmb28metaG_3_FD_89872 | JGI IMG/M metagenome (GOLD analysis project Ga0123355, IMG submission 89872) | Embiratermes neotenicus P1 segment gut microbial communities from Petit-Saut dam, French Guiana - Emb289 P1 | ecosystem: Host-associated > Arthropoda: Insects > Digestive system > Gut ... | reverse complement strand
TGCCCGTCACGAGTGCCACAGCCAACAACGCAATTCTTGAGGCTCTCGCCTGCGGCACGCCTGTTATCAGCACTGACGTGGGGGGTATCCCAGATTACGTCGACGAAGAGTGCGGTTGGTTGCTGCCGCTGGGTGACAGTGAGGCAGCGTTCCAATGTGTCAAGCGTCTAGCCGAGAATCGGACACTCGCTCGCGCCAAGCGTAGCGCCGCACGTGCTCAGGCCGAGCGATTTTCATGGCAGCGGGTTGCTGCCCAAATTACAGCGGGCTATCGACGGCTTCTGTCAGGAGGGAATTTCGCGACATAGTCGGTTTGATCGACATTGTAGTTCGTCAAGAGCGTGACGATGCCGGCCGCGTGGATCCTAGAAGCCGGCACGTCGCCTCGCATCACGGAATTCCGTCCAATCGCCAGGCCGGTCGAAATCGGAAGGGGGCATCAGACGCGAGCCATTGAGGTGGCTTCTTCCTAACCAAATGTCCTGAATGGATTAATCGGTGTCCTAGATGCCGTATTGCCTCCGCCGACGGCTAGGCCAGGGGCAGGTGGCTGTACCTGCCAAGGATGGTGCCAAACCGCAAGGCCAATCCGACGTCATCTTGGCGCGTGCCATCACTGCTAGAAGTTTTCAGGGCTTCAGGCAGACAGAGTATAACCCGGAGTTGTTGGAATTTCCAGCCGTGGACGGCCGCCGTGTGGTGGCGGCTTTCGAGGGCGGCGCGATCACCTCGGACGCCGGCGCGCTGCTTCTGGCGAGACAACCCGGGCGATCCGTATGATGAGCGGTTTGCCTCAACGATGTTCGCACGCCCGGGTGGAGCACGAGGTGTTGTCGGCGCTGGTGATGTGCAAACACCTGATCTTGCGCGCGAGCAGCATCGATGTCCTTCGTCAGGTGCGATTAGCCGCTGTCCGATCAGGTCGCGGTTCCGATGAGCGCGCGGGAGGCACTCATGGGCAGTCCCACCGACTCATATCACGTGCGGACGTCACCGAGGCGCCGTTCAGTGGTCGCAGGCAGCTATGCGGTTCCGGTGTTCTTTCCCGGTTGTTCGGCACCGGTATCGCGCTCAGCTTTGCCAGGAGGCCTGGTTGCGCGGCAGGTCTCCAAGCGGATCGATGTGCCTAACGACGGGTGCATTGGCCTCGTTCCACCGCCACAGCACTAGGTTCGTCCCCGACGCCTGTACGGACGGAACGCGCAAGGCGTAACATCCACTCGACGCCACGGCCGTTACGAAGTCCCAGGATGGTGGCCGGCGGCGCCCGATATCCCGCATATGTTTCCACGGCTGGCGTAGAAACGAGTCGGCCAGCCCGATGGCTTGCCGAACGGACGGATCGGCGAGATCCAGGACAGCTCGAGCGTCCACATCATAGGCCGTCAGCGTGCCGGGACGAGGCAGGTCCTGCTGGTATTCGGCGATGGCAGTCGCATGGCTATCGGACAAATAGAGTGCTGCCTGCCCAGGTACATTCCACCGCCCGCCCGCGCGGGCCGCACCAGCACCCGACAACGGATCGAAGGCCCAACGCGGCGACAGCATGCGCCAGAAACGACCCCTGACAGTCACATATCCGGCGGCCTCGAGGCGCCAGGTCACGCGTAGACGCCGTCCCGCAGGTCCTCGAGGTGAGCCAGGACGGCATCGGCGTGCCCGGCTTCGACGAGTTCGAGCGCGGTCCGCCCGTCATGCCCGGCAATCGGTTGGTAACGAAACCAGACGATCGCCCGGTCAGGATCGCCCGTCAGTTGCTCGGCCGCAGCGAGGATCCGCACCACGGGATCCAAGCCTTTCTGGACAAGCTGCGAGTCGGGCCGCTGGGTCAGCGTGTTGCGGTGTATGTGCGCGAGCTTTGCCAGGTCGCTGAGTGGCAAGCGCAGCCGCCGGCTCAGTCGCTGTGGTGAGACGAAGTCACGCTCTCGGATGTCATCGAGCAGGGCCGTCAGCATGGATCTCTCTCTGTGCGTCGATAGTGCACATATAGCACTTTTCACGCACCTTAACAATCCGCGCGCCCCGGCTGCTCGTGCGTGCCTGTGCTGGCGAAAGACCAGAGCTGCCCGTCGCCCGACGGCTTACCTCGTGTGCGCCGATCAGATCCGCCCGGTCCCGAACTGTGGCTCTACCGGCTCGGTACAAGCCTGCATCGATATGGGATGGGACGGGCGCCGCACTTTACGGCGGGCGCTGGAACCCACCTGGTCTCCCGGTCATCTACGCCACCGGCTCGCTATCGCTCGTTGCTCGAACGATTGGTCCAGCGCCGTAACCTGAACGGAACGATGTTGGTCGAGGCCATGGTAGACGATAACATTCCCATCGAGGATCTATTGGACAACCCACCGTCGAACTGGCGAGCGCTCGGGAGCCCAGAAGCTCAAGCGGCAGGCGCTTATTGGGTGGTTGGCGGTCGTGCAGCTCTGCTCAGAGTGCCATCGGCCCTCGTTCCCCGCGAACCGAACTATGTGATCAACCCGGCACATCCCGACGCCGCCAGGATACGACCGCGTGAGCCGGAGCGACTGGAATGGGATCCGTGGCTGTTCGATTCTTAGAACTAAGATAGTAAATCGACTTTCGGCCGGAGGGGACTGAGATCCAGCCTTCGCCTCCAGTTTCTTGAATAGCTGCGATCCCAATCGCGCGTTCTTATTCAAGACATTCCTTGACTACGCGTCGCAGGATGCTTTTCCATTGCGCCCGCCCGGACGTCTGAGTCGATGAACGCCGAAATTAGCCAGGACGATCTGGCGCGAGTGTTTGGCACCAAATCGGCCGACGGAGCGAAGCGACACGGTGATGCCCAGGATTCTCCCGTGCCAAGCTTCGCGCACTTCCTTGACCACAAACGACACGACTGGCGCCAGCCTAGCATGATTAACGGTTGCCGTCCTGATTCGGGTCCGCCCGAAGAGACGCTGCGACTGCGACTCCATGGCGCGATTGACTGCTCGCGCAATCCCGCTACGCAATGCGGTCAGCTGAGCAGGAAAGCGACCCATGAAGATCGTGAAAGTAACCGCCATTCCTATGTCGGCACCCGTTCCGGAGACAAGGCGTCACCGCACTGACCTGGGAACAAAGGTCAAGAGCGATGCGACGCTCATCAGAATCGAAACCGACAACGGGGTTTCAGGCATCGGTGCGGCTCTTGGTTCGCCGCCGATCGTCGCGGCCATTGTGCAGCATGAGCTCGCACCGGAGTGCGTCGGCGAGGATCCGATGTTCTCCGAGCGCATCTTCGAGAAGCTGTACAACGGCTCGCGCAGTAAGCCGGCACTGGAACGTGGCATTACCCAGGCCGACGAGAGCCGACGCCGCGGCGTCATCATGGAGGCGATCGCGGGTGTCGACATCGCAATATGGGACGTCAAGGCCCAGGCGCTCGGCATTCCGCTTTATCAGGCCCTGGGTGCCGCGCGCAGGTCGGTGCGCGGCTATGCAAGCGGCGGCTGGGCGCCGGGTGACGAGGCCGAAGGGGAACTCGGCGGCTACGCCGCGAAGGGCTTCAGCGCCTGCAAGATGCGCGTGGTTGGCCACGATGGTTTCTCCATCGCCAACTGTGTGCGCCGGGTGAAGGCGGCGCGTCGTGGGATCGGCCCGAACGTCGAACTCATGATAGACGCACATGGCTCGCTCGAGGTCGCCACGGCCATCAAGCTGGCCAGGGAACTCGAGCCCTACGACATCGCCTGGTTTGAAGAGCCGGTCTCGCCTGACGATCACGCCGGGCAGGCCGAAGTGCGCCGCTCGACGACAATCCCCATTGCGTCAGGCGAGCGCGAGTTTACGCGGTTCGACTTCCAGGATTTGCTCGAACGGCGCGCACTCGATATCGCACAGCCGGACGTCGCCCGTGCCGGCGGCATGACGGAAATCCGGCGCATCGCTGCGCTGACCTCGGCGCACGGTGTCCGCCTGGCCCCGCATGGCTGGGGGGCAGCGCCCAACTGTCACATTCTCGAGGTAACATAGGGCTATATGCCGATGATGTGGGAACTGTTCAACGAACCGTTCGACATCCGTCCTGACGGCACGGTACACGCGCCCGACCGATCGGGTCTCAGTTTCACGTTGCGCGCAGACGCAATTGAGAAGTTTAGGTATGTGTACGGGCCTGAGTTGAATTCTGACATCGAAGAGGACGATGACCGGCCTGATTGGCCGCGACCGCGTCCACCTTACTGTCGCCGATGGGCGTGCGCTCGGAGGTTCAGTCGCAACTGAGCAAGGCAAAAGGAAGGACCGCTTGACCGCAATCTCACAATTAACGTTCCCATGACGCATGTCACGCGTGTCGTGCCGCTGGAAGCCGCAGCGGAAGCATCCCGCGTGCTGGAACGAGAGCATTTTCGCGGCAAGCTGGTCCTGCAAGAGGCATAATCATGGCAACGGCAGTACGTTTCGCGGGACAGACCGTGCTGGTGACCGGCGCAGGTTCTGGTATTGGTGCCGCCACTGCCCGGCGCTTCGCAACCGAAGCCGCGTCGCTCGTGGTAGTCGATCAGAACGGCGCCAAACTGCGCGATACGGCGCAAACGCTAGACCGACCCGACACTCTGACAATTGCCGCCGACGTGTCAGATCCCGACGCAGTGCAGGAGTTCGTGCGACAGGCCGTCGACCGCTTTGGCCGCCTCAATGTTTTGGTCAACAATGCCGGCGTTGTCGTCAAGGGCGATGTCGCCGATACACCGTTGGCAGAATGGCGGCGTATCATGGCGACCGATCTGGACGGCGTGTTCTACTGCACGCGCGCGGCGGTCCCGCACTTGATCGCGACGAAGGGGTGTATCGTCAACGTCTCCTCGGTCTCGGGCCTGGGCGGCGACTGGGGCATGAGCTACTACAACGCAGCTAAGGGCGCGGTTACGAACTTCACTCGCGCTCTTGCACTGGACCTCGGCGAGAAGGGCGTTTGCGTTAACGCGGTGAACCCGACCTTCACGCGCACCGGCATGACCGAAGACGTGCAGCAGGATCCGGAGTTGATCGCAAAATTTCGGGAGCGCATTCCGATGGGGCGCCCCGGCGAACCGGAAGATATTGCCGATGCGATCGCGTTCCTTGCAAGCTACGATGCAAGGTTCATCACTGGCGTCAATCTGCCAGTGGATGGTGGATTGAGCGCATCCAACGGACAGCCGCGGCAAGTCTAGCGTCTATTGCGCAATAACGGCGTCTGCGCGCCGATCGACGACCTGGAGCTAGCGGAGTGGGAGCGGACTATCAACACCAACCTGCGTGGGACTTTTCTGACCTCGCACCTCGCCGGTTCGCATCTGACGCGTGCCGCGGCAGATCGCTGGTTATCACATCCTCCATCAACGGCACACGGACTTTTAGCAGCGCGTGGCCGACAGCCTGCGCATGCACGAAAGCCGCCCAGATTGCGATGATGCAGATGGTAGCTACCGAGGCGGCGAAATTTCCTGCGGAGTATCCGGCAGGCAAAATGCCGCTGCCTGGCGACACGCCCGGACGGCCAAGGACGTGGCGGAACTCGTGCTCTCCCTTGTCTCGGATTACGCCCGATGTATCACTGGTTCGCCGGTCTGGATCGACGATGGGCAGTCATTGAGCGACTGAAAATGGCGCGCGGATCCCCTGTTGCGGTATTTGGTGGGACCGGATTTCTCGGGCACAGGATCGTCCGCCATCTGCTCGAGCACGGAAACGCCGTACGCGTCATTTCCAGACACCCGGGTCGCACCCGGACTATCTTCCGGAGCGATGACCCGCATCTCGAAATCATCCGGGCGGACATTCGCAGTGCAGAATCCATTGCCAGCGCCGTAGCGGGCGCTCGCGCCGTCGTTAACGCCATCAGCCATTACTCGGAAACTCGCACCGATACATTCTGGCGACTACACGTTGAGTGCGCCCGAGTCCTTGCGTCATCGGCGCGCAGTCTCGGGGCTCGGCAGTTCGTCCATGTATCTGGCATCGGCGCCGCAGCGACGTCGATTTCCCGCTATATCCGCAGCCGTGGCGAGGGTGAGCTGGCCGTCCGCATAGCCTTCCCGGGCGCTGTCATCGTCCGGCCAGCAGTGATGTTCGCCCCTGACGACGCTTTTGTCAGCCGGTTGGTTGCATTGCTGCGCCGCTCGCCGATCTTTCCGATGTTCGGAAATGGCAAAACACGCTTGCAGCCGGTTCATGCTGAGGACGTTGCGGAGACAGTGGCACGTATACTGTCAACGACGGATCCACCAATCACAATCGAATGCGGTGGTCCTCGCGTGTACACCTACAAGGAATTACTTCGATGCATTGCGCAAACAGCCGGGCTCAAGCCGGCGCTGGTTCCCGTACCTTTTCTCGTTTGGCATACGCTCGCGCGCGCCGCACAGCTTCTGCCCAACCCACCGATCGCGCGCAATCAGATTGAACTCATGCACATCGATAGTGTCGCATCCCTGACACTTCCCGGATTAACCGATGTTGGGATTGTACCCGAGCCGATTGAATCGGTCGTCCGATCGATCACGAGTGCCAAACGATAAGTGGAACTACGCGCATTGATCTTTCGCCACCTCGGCCACCGCGACAGCAGCCATCGAAGTGGCATGGACTGACTTGAGCGGTGAGCCGCAGCAGCGTCTTGATTGCGCGGCGCTCGTTCATCGCGCGACACCCTTCTGCCACCTGATCCAGTGGCAGGATAAGATCGAACATGCGAGAAGAACAGTTTCTCGCCATCCAGTTCGACGCCGTGTGGCACGCCGACGTATCCCACGAATTCACCCGGACCGGTGGAATGGATAGCCTGCTGCATCGACTCCTGTGTGCCGACGCACTCGAGCACTCAGTCCGCACCGATCCCGCGGCTGAGTTCCATGATGCGGGCCACACCGGCCTCGTCACGGTCGGCGACGATGTCAGTCGCACCAAATTCGCGCGCAAGCTGCTGGCGCGGTTCGTGCCGGCTCATGGCAATGATCGCTCGGCGCCCATTTGCCGGGCCGAGAGCACGCCAAGCTGGCCGACCGCGCCGTCACCGACGACGACCACCGTTGCGCCTGGCCGCACATGAGCGGCATCGGCGGCAAACCAGCCGGTGCCCATCACGTCGGATAGCGCCAGCACACTGGGAAGCAGTTCCTCAGGCCGAACACCTGGTGTAGCGACGAGTGTGCCCTCCGCCAGCGGAACTCGCAGCAGCGGCGCCTGTGCACCGCCGACGAATTCCTTGCGCTGGCAGGATGTCTGGCACCCGGCATGGCAGTGCCGGCAGTTGTTGTCGGAAGCAATGAACGAGCCGATGACGAACTGGCCTGGCCAGATCGATTTGACCGCGCCGCCGGCTTCTTCGGCCACGCCGCAATTCCGGCCTTTTGCGCTTCAGCGCCCGACAGTCTGTTGCATCCACGCCGGGGCTGCCGCCGGTATTGCTCGTCGGTGACGTGTTCCATCCAGGTCACTGGCGAGCCGTTGAGTTTTTCCTGAATGGCGATGTGGCTCATCGCGGTGGCCGGCGTGGCGCCATGCCAGTGCTTCTCGCCGGGTGCGAACCAGACAACGTCCCCGGGCCGGATTTCCTCGACCGGCCCACCGTCGCGCTGCACCCAGCCGAGTCCGGAGGTGACGATCAGTGTCTGGCCGAGCGGATGCGTGTGCCACGCCGTTCGCGCCCCGGGTTCGAACGTGACCAGAGCGCCGGCGACCCGAGCCGGGTCCGGTGGGCTGAACAGCGGATCAATCCGCACGGTTCCGGTGAAATAGTCCGCAGGCCCCTTGCCGGACGGCTGCGAACCGCTGCGCCTGATTTCCATCTGCTCCTCCAGCTTCGGTGGGATGCGGCGAATGTAGTGACTGCCCTCACCATGAACAGTGGGTATTATCCGCATGGAGTGATAAGAAGGGCTTATCAATGGCGGGGAAGGATTGCCGTACGCATCAGCCCGGATATTCGCATGGCCGTGGTCGGGGCACCCGGGTATTTTGCGAAGCACTCACCGCCGCGAGTGCCGCAGGAGTTGACCGCGCACGGCTGCATCAATCTTCGCCTGCCCATCCACGGGCTTTATGCCTGGGAGTTCGAGCGGAACGGCCGGGAATTGCGGGTAAGGGTGGATGGGCAGCTCGTGTTCAGCACGACCGCGTTGATTCTCGACGACTCTTGACGACTCGGTCGCGTTCGTGGCCGTGGCAGAGGAGCGGAGCTTTACCGCGGCCGCTGCAAAGCGTGGCGTGTCGCAGTCGGCGCTGAGCCAAACCATTCGTACCCTGGCCTCTCGCCGATGATTTTGCCCAAATCGGCCGAGAAGTTTAGCTTGGCACCATGGTTCATTACGAGCCGCAGAATCAGCGGGTGGAGATTATCCTTCAGTGACCGCTGCACGCATACCGGCTCGACAGCGCCCGACATCATCGCGTCTCGCTCCGCCGGCCCGCGAGCCGGCGCATAGGTGCTTTAGAATGCGGCGTTCCTGATGCAGCTCTCGGGCAGGGTCTCGCCGATACAGACGGGCCGAATGAGATAAAGGCACAGGACCATGACCCTTTACGGCGATGATGCGAAAATCGTTATGGACGTTGCCGCTGGCGTGCTGCTGGGCGGCGGCGTCATTTTGCTCGTCTATATCTGCTTCATGGGTGCGTTCGCGGTTTCCGCTCAGGCGAACAAACCTTGGGGAGTTAGTATTGCAGTAGGCGTCATCGCGGTTGTTCTCGCGATTGCCTTCGTGATCTGGCGTCTCGTTGGATCTTCATAGCCCGCTCAGGGTCACGCTGTTCCAACCAGGCGGGATTCGATGCGTCCGCATGGCGGTCGGTGGCAGTGCGCACCGCCAATGCTCACCGCCGCCTGCTCGCGCTGCGAACGCCGCGGGCGTTGTCGGCTTGATATGCTGTCGCCCACCACGGCGCCGACGCTTGCGTGCGAAAGTGGTTCGGTCCATTCGGCAACCGGATCGCATCATGAAAAATATTTTCGATGTCTGCGAAGCGTTTCATATGCGCGGGCCCTGATACTGCGCTGCGTTGGTAGACGACGGGACGGGAATAATTGTTCGCCGCCTCAGGTCAACGCACACACAGAGGGAGTTTTACTCATGTTTGCTCGTACGAATGCGATCGGTGCGCTTCTTGTCGTGAGCACGCTTCTGTCCCCGGTGACTTCCGTTTCTGCCTTCGCCGCGGCCGCCAATACGTTCGGTGGTCCTGACGGAACTGCAGCACTGAGCGGGTTCACCGGCCAGGGCGATGCTGGCACGGGCTGGATCGGCAATTCGAACGGCGAAGGCGGTCCGAGCAACGTCCCGGCTCCTTCAGAGGCACGTCATTTCGCCTGAAGCGAGCAGGTTGACTGGACTGTCCGGGTCGGGATCACAGTCACCCGGCCCGACCGTCAGGTCGCCAGCGCCATGGTGCGGACGCTACGTCGCCGCCATCACGCCATTGTCCCTGAGCTGGTTGCCGACTGCCCGCGGCGGGACACGCCTCCGCTCGTGGAGCGATGCGACATCATGTTTCCCGAGCTGCTGACGCTGTTCCCGGCGCGCTGAGTGCGCTGCAGCGCCAGCATTGTTCACCCTACGCATACGTTAGCGCCGCCCGCTCCCGCTCAGTTGGGGAGAGTGTCCGCGTGGCCGCGTCCCCACTGCCGGGGGAGGCTGACCGGCATTGTGCTGAACCAGGCCGGCGCGTATATCTCCGGCGTTGTGAAACGCACGGTCTTACGCCGGAGGTTCACCGTGATTAGCAGGATCGTGGCGACGGCTATCGTGTTGATCCTTGCGTTCGGAGCGCTCTGGTGGGGCGCAATGGACGCGTTGAGTATGTCCATTGGCATCATTTTGTTCCTGTTCGCTGCCATAATCTGGTTCAAATGGGATTTGATTCGAGACGCATCGGCTACCGCCAAGAATGAGTCAGACGTTCCGATCATCCGCCTTGGAAGCAACATGATCAAGGGAATGAGCATCTTGCAGCAACCTCATTCAGGGCGCTCCGCTTCTCCCGACCAATAGGATTATCGCACCGTTCGACTGCTTCGGTGCTGTGTAATCAACAAAGTTAATCAGTAGCGTTTCCAGCTCCGCCGTTCATCGCGTCTCCCAGTCTTGTGGCTGCGCGAAGCAGCCCGACCGCTTCCGCTCCTCAGAGAGGTCGAGAATGCGTGACGCCGCAGCGACGACACGGCCGATTTGTCGGCGTTAGCGCCAGGCCATTCATTTTGCCCGAATCGGCTGACCAGTTGAGCCTGCCCCCATGAATCGGGCGGCGGGGCCACGCTGGAGTTTCTCGTCCGCCAGCAGGACGCGTGACCGCCCGCGAGTTCATGCAGCGTCGGCGGCGTGAGGGATGGGCGGAGCGACCAGGCAAGCGCTCGGAGACCAGCCGAAGATCTGCCGCAGCGGTGACGTAGGAGGGGTTATGCAGCACTACTACGCGATAGCCGAGCGCTGCCCCGGGGGCGGCTGGTTTCTCACCTTCCCGGGCGGCGCGGGCGACTCGTATGCGGAGAACGCCGAGCAGATCGTCGCCCAGGCTCAGGGCTGGCTGGCGACCGCGGAGGACGCCGGCGAGTTGCCGCCGGCGATCGAGGAGGGCGCGGCACTGCCGACCGATCTGTCCGGGTTTGATCAACCGGCGATCGTTGTGGTCATTCCCTTCGATCTCGCCGTCTCCAAAGCTGCTGCGTGATCTGCGCCATACGCTTTCGCTCGTGTAGGAAGGCAGCATAGGCACCCTGACCGTCGCCGTGGCGCTGTGCAATCACGTGGAGACACGGCGCCCGCCGAGCCAGATCCCGCCAATCAGTGAAGTTCGCGACCCTCGGCATCGTCCGATTTTCTTGCGTTAGAAAACCTCTCCACGGGCGATGGTTCCACGCAGTGGCTGGGAAACATGTTATAACCCGGATGTTCGAGCGACGACGCACTCTCCTCGTTGCCGCTGGCGCGACGTGCGCGACGTGTGGTGCGCCGGGGACCGCGGGGACAGCCGCCCTGTAGGCGGCGGAGTTCGAGACTATCGCGGCGCGATGCGCGCCCTCGGTGCCCACCGCGACGCTTGAGGCTGTGGCGACGACGGAAAGCCCTCTCGATCCGAGGGCGCTGCACGACAACACCACAAACCGCACTGCGGTACAGGCCAGCTTGCCGGCAGCCTTAGCCCAGGCAGAACGGTACATCAGCCGCCGCGACTCGGTGGATCTCGGCCTTATGCAGATCGACAGCGCCAACTTGGCGCATCTCGGCATGTCGATCGCGAACGCGTTTGACGCCTGCAGGTCTACACAGGCCGGCCCGCGAATTCTGGAAGAGGACTACCAGGCTGCGGTGCGCGATAAGCTTTCCAGTTACAACACGGGCGATCCCGCCCGCGGCATTGTCAACGGCTATGTCGCACGTGTTGAGGCGCGTGTCCCGGATATTGCAGCAAACCGTCTGCCCCCTTCTACAAAGCCACCTCCGTCGCCGACGCCAGTCCATGGCTGGAACATTTTCGCGGCCAGGAACGGCGAGCGATTTGTCTCCACAGACTCTAACATGGGAGGACACTGCCACCGTACTTCAACAACTCGCACAGTCCCTGACAACCGGCACACTCGTTACGGCCGTTGCGACCATCGCCATTGCTGTTGTCGGGTTCCTGTGGGCCATGGGTTATATGGGATTCCGTCTTGCCGCGGGCGTTGTCCTCGGTATAGCAATCGTTGGCTCGGCCTCCGGTATTGGAAGGAATGGAGTCGAACGGATAAAAAAGTGTCGGCGCCACCGACAACCGGTGGGCTGACGAGCCGGGGTGGCCTCTACTGCCCCGTCCGCCCCGCCCCGAGTAACGGGCGAGGCAAAAGCGCGCTTGCCAACAGGAGGAGGCGCCAGCATCTCCTGTCGCCCGCGCAACCCGGGTGTCGAAACCAAGGGGAACGGCCCGGCCTGGAGCCGGTTCGGCTGCGAGTCCGATTTTTACAATCCCGGCGACACGCAGATATGCTAATGTTTCTGTAATGTGGTTGTTCCGGATCGTGAGGGGGACCCTATGGTACGTTCGCTATCGTTCGTGTGTGCGCTTTCGACGATAGTCACGATCTGCAGCACTTCGTACGCCGACGACAACGACAATCAAATCTCTCCGTCTGAAGTGCAGCAAGGCCAGTCCATCGCGCCCGTCCAGTT
>Ga0123355_10015058_pt1 | contig 12134 bp, 10 predicted proteins | sample TergutEmb28metaG_3_FD_89872 | JGI IMG/M metagenome (GOLD analysis project Ga0123355, IMG submission 89872) | Embiratermes neotenicus P1 segment gut microbial communities from Petit-Saut dam, French Guiana - Emb289 P1 | ecosystem: Host-associated > Arthropoda: Insects > Digestive system > Gut ... | reverse complement strand
CCATTGCTGTGTGTACAGTGAAAAACTCCTGATGATGGACAGAGGAACTGTCCGAAACACGTAGAGTTTTATTCCAAAAAATAAAATTGAGAAATTAGTGCATCTATCTGGTTTTATTATAAGTATTTATCACGATGCGCGGTCACATGAACGTCCAATTCGAAATAGCATATACACTCCTTCAAACATATCTACTGCGTACAACAAACGAAACGCTTAACAAATTTATCGACTGTTGTGAATAACATAACATTACTGTTCATAAATCATACACAAATGTCTCACCGCATATAAAAGGGTAAAATCCAGCGGAAAGAACCCGCAGGCTGTGAACTGGACCTTCCGATGGAACAGCTGCAGTGAGAACAGTTGAAGCTAGAACACAGAGATACAGGGTCATTCACACAACACATTACAACTCTTAAAAACCTTTCGGCCAAAACTTGGAAATCTACAATAATTATTACATGCCACATTACAGTACCCGCAACTGTTCTTTCTAAATTCCCAGTACATCCAGATATGAACCTCAACTACACAACCTTCTACTGTCGATCAGTGTCTTTATAATTATTCCTGTTACAGCAGTCATATTGCCGTCAGCTGTTTACTGGCTGCAGTACGTCCACATGCAGCGTGTTTCTAGAGTTCGACAGTAACTTGTCATTAATCAATTCTGTGCAAATCGTTGGGGGGCGTGATGGAGATTCTTTCAATTTGAACTGGTTTCTCCATTTGTTTATTCATTTTGTAGTGCCTTACAACAAATCCACTGATTTTTACGAAGCGAGTTCCTCTCAGAGGACGATCTATTGCTTCCTCATTCCATTTGCAGTATCATCGCTATTCCTTACAATTATCCGGTAGCTTCATACATACATTCTTCCTCGTCTTGCAGTCAGCTGTACCTTTCCCCCCATCTTCCCTTCAAGAACGTGTGTTATACGGCAGTACGTGTGTAAGATATGACCAATAAATTTTGCCCACTTTCTTGTAATTGCACGCAGGATATTCCTCTCCTCTTTGACGCTTTGTAATACTTCTTTTTTTCACATGATCCGTCCATCTGACCTTCTACAGCACTTATTTCAAAACTCCCAAGGTATTTCCGATCTACTTTCTGAAGTGTCAAATTTTCAACAACAAACAAAACTATACTCCAAATGTACCACTTTCATATTGCTTTCCTCAATTTAAGTGCAATATCCTGGTGAAAAGTACCTTCTTCTTGAAGACTGCTGTTCTTGCCAAGGTAATTCTGGATTTAATTTTTCGCATCTCTTAATATTATTATTATTCTTCTTCTTCTTCTTCTTCTTCCATTGCACTACAGCCTACTGTGGACTTTGTCCTGTCGAACAATGTCCTTCCATTTTTTCCTATCTGCCATCTTCTCACTCCCAGCACTTGAAGATCTCTTTCTACTTCCTCTTTCTATCTTTTCTTGGGTCTTCCCCTTCTTCTCGTCCCTTCCAGTTCTTGAGTGAAGATCTTTTTTGGGCATCCTATCCTCCTCCATTCTCTCTAGATGACCTAACCAGCTTATCCTTTGCCCTTTTATCCATTTTACTATATTTTCTCCTTTGCTCATCTCTTCTATTTCTCAATTCGTCCGACTTTTCCATTCCCCGTTTTCATATTTAACACCATATATTCTTCTAAATATTTTCCTTTCAAAAATTTTCTCCACAAATATATCGCATAATTTCGTTAATTAAATGGGAAGTTACTAAAAACTCTTATGAACATATTCTTCAGGATCCATAAGAACATATTCGTTACACTGGCACACATATTGGACCTGCTATATAACCTCGCCTCCATTCGTAACCACCTTTCGGAAGACAATGCTGCCTACGTCATCGGATACACTTTTAAACCTAGTGTGCTGGGTTCAACATATATCAGGATGACATTTCTGCAGAACATAAGTTTGGCAATGAAATGCGCGAGTGATGCTATTTGACGTAACGAACGAGTACAACACAACGTTCGACACACTTCCACAATATTTCACCCACAACAAATATGTACTATTACAAGATACTGAAAAATATTAAGGCATTAAATTTTAAAGTTTCTATGAGATGTCAAATTTGACGATCCAGCAAACACTGACGTAACATACCTCATCCCTGATTTCGGCATCCTTAGTCTTGTTCAGTAACTTATGTACCAGAATGGCCGAGCGATTCGCCTGCAACGAAGCAAAGATTGAAAGAAAACTGCAAATGTGTTTTCAGAATCTAGGAGGTGTGTCATCCCCGTTGTGTGTGAATGAGCTTAGCTGGATTGTAGTCTAACACAACTGTGTCAATATAAGTATATTTATTGAAAACACACGTATAAGTACCTAAGATCAATAGAACTCATCTGCATCTCGTAAGACAACCTGAATATGGCCTATAAAGGCCGAAACATGTAGTTGTAATAAAATAAGTCAATAAATATACTTATATTGACACAGTTGTGTTAGACTACAATCCAGCTAAGAAGTGTTTTCAGAATTTCTACATAATAAAACAAAGGTTAAAGATGATGGGGTAATTGTTACAAAAATTTTGTAAGGAATGAACCACTTCGTTTCGAAGAAAATTTCGACATTTCGGACACCGTTCATTATGACTTAGAAATGTCCTAAACGTTAGAGATTCGCTCCGAAATGAAGTGGCTAATAGCGAGAAAATATTTGGATGAATTTTGGTCGTAGTGAAGGCCGCAAAAGTCTAGATAAATATATCCTCCCACGTAACTATATTTGTAAAACTGGGTAAGGTCAGGTAAAGGTAAATTTTAACCTAGAACAGGACATCAAGGCCCAGAAGGGAGACAGAGGTATAGTTCTGATCTTCCCGCTAGGTGGGGGTGGGAAACAAACCCGGTATACATAACACTGGAAGCTGGGTGGTCTCCAGGGTCGGTCTAGTCGGGTAAGGAAAATCTTGCACACACCAAGATTCGATACCCGGATAATCCAGCCCGTAGCGAGTCGCAATACCGACTGAGCCATCCAGGCCCACTGAACACCGGCTGCAACTCGCATACATTTCATTCACTAACAAAACATAACTTCGTTATTACACAGTCTGCAGTGAAAGTCCTTTCATAATGTCCAATTACAACGACATACAAAGACAAAACATTTGGCTCAGGAATTGAAGGCTAAATGTATTTGTTCGACAGACGAATTTAGGTATCTGGAAAGTAACACATGGAACGTACTGAACAATTGTAAGAATTTTTTACTCACAAAAGGAATTTTCAAATGTATTACTCATCATCATAAAATGTATTCAATAACCATCCATCATAACCTCCTTCATGTATTCAATATTAAAACTTTTTGGTATAATTTTTTTCAGGGATTTCTTGCTTCCTCGCTCTTAGTTCCAAATTTCTTTAATCCCTCTATCTATTTTCCTCTCTTAGGGCGAGAAATGTAGTTTTATACAAAAAAACCAAAAGTTGAATTAAGGTTAATATTCAATAATCTCTTCACTTTACAATGAAGTACCAAAGTACGCAGAATGATACACAGTCACACAAATTGATTTTGTTATTATCATTCAATCTTTCTGGTTTAATACAACAATTCTAATCTATAGGAACAGTGTTACTAATAAAACAAGTTTGCATCGCCAGTATTAAGTAGCGTATTGTCCACAGGTTTACTGTTGAGTAATAGTTACTGTATTTATATGTTTTGGAATTTTAATTGTCCAAAACTTTAATATACGTTAATCCCGTACGGTGAACATTAGTTCTAAACTCATTAATTTTATGAACTCATTGGTTCAGTTGTGATACAATATCGTCAGATTTTTACGGGTGAAATTTACCTGCACACAGGCGACAGTATGCATTCCTTCATTACTTTTAGACTCAGAGATGTTTGTTCTTGGTTGTATTAAGTAGAAATGGGATAATGCAGACATTATACAGGTTAGCTACAAGACGCTTACAGTTTGACACACACGATTTCTGCAGCTCATGACTTCTCTGTGGCGAACAGAGCTGATCACAACAAACAGCAATCTTAAGCCACACTTACCTGTTTCTTTGTATAGTCACAGCAGGTTATAATCAAAATACGCTGCAGTGAGCTACACAAAGTAACGAACAAAGTATGCACTATGTACAGAACATTAAACTCTGTGGATAAAGTTACCATAAAGAAGTAGACTGAAAACGTAATGTGGACAAATACTTTAGCTACGCTGCCCAGTATCTGCAGTGAGTATGCCGAATTTATACTTGGAACTGTATCAAAGCTTATTGTGAACGTCCACTACAGCTGACAATTGATCTCGTAACTGAAGTCCGACCGGTTTCGGAGTCGTGAATGTAGAGACAGAACGAAATGTTACTGTGTAGGAAACACGTGCAGTTGATGGACATTGTGAACATAAGTACAATAGTTCTACAAATTTTATGTTTATATGAGAAAAACGCTGACCGGTGAAAAGCAAAGATTTACGTACTGCAGTACGACAAAGAAATCTCCGAAAACACCAATAAATTGAACAGCAACATGACCCAATTTTACTAAAAAGTTAAAACTATTACTTGCTTTACCAACAACATAAAAACTATTCCAAAATAAAACAGAACCTGAAGAAATAAATCCAACCCCCCGTTGTGCAAGAACAGTATAAAACTGTTTCTTGTGGGTGTGTAATGTTTGATGAAGCATGGAATCCAAAGTGTTAAATTTCTGTGTTGTTTTTTTCATTTTTTTTATGTGAACGTATGGATATGACGACAGCAAGCAGATGAGTCACTCAAGAAAACGAATACATGAGTGTCAGTCCTGTAAAATTAATACCAGTATTTTCCAATTTTATGAATGCGTACACATTCACTTTGGAGGCGATAACGCAGATGCTCAGAAAGATACTGTATCTCTTGGCAGTGCGGGAAGGCACAAGAACTCCATTTTCCAGAAGGGTGTAAGGCGCGAACCCCAGTACCTTCGATACATAGAAGAGCAACTTCAACGCACTGTACACCTGGCACATCGCTGTGATATCGAATTCAACACAAGTTTCCTTAATATCAACGCTTCCTCCTCGGAGTATCCAGTGACACAAATATTTTTATCTACCACCAGTTCGGTAACTTAATAACTGCGCCAAAGACGAACATTCCTTCTTCTCCAAATGCCGACCAATAAAATATTGCTGATTTACAAATAACTGTTACAGCAGTACCTATCACGATCCATACGAACCGCACATATAGCTATCAATACGGGAATTTACATGAGCGTTAGAACAGAAAATGCGTAACGATTCACACTCTTTCATTTTTTAAATTAGTGTTTTTTTCATATCGGTAGGGAATACACTTTCGTTTAGTGGATATTACTACTGAAGGTCCCTTGAGATATAATACCGCTGTGTTTACCGACGTTAAAATATGTATTGAAAAAGCGTTGCTATAGGACAATACATTAAGATCCCTGGAGATATAATACCGCCATGCTTACTTACGCTGAAATATGTATTGAAGAAGGGTTGCTATAGGACAATACAATAGGCTACCATGAATACCTGATGATTAATTTATTGTGTTTACGAACTCCATGGGTTGGCCCAATTGTATTCGTATCAGGAGGGAGTTCAGGGACACGCGAGGGTAGATACCTACACGATTATGGCTACAGGATCGCGTACCGCCATCAAAATGCTTAGAAATATTACTGTGGAAACCAATACATCTGTCCTTCACTGCAGCAATATCCAGGTGCACAGTTATTTGGTCTCTAACGTGCCACTTCGGATTTCGAGGTTTTGCAGTGCCGTAGGTTGCCTGTTTTTCTACGATTGGGCTTATGTTTCCGTAGCCGTTTTCAGGACAATAGGAAGGCAATATCACATTTACTTTGACCATCAGTCCATATCAGTGTTGAGCCCGCCTGGTGGCTCAAGACTAGATTTTTAGTGTCCGGTTTTGCAAATTTTTTCCTTCGTTGTGTTGGGGGGGGGGGCTCTCTGGAGACAGAATGGGTCTTGCCAGTATCAGAAATCTCCGTCGACTACATACACGTACAATTTTTCCTGTCATGATTATGCACTTACGTAGGGTTAAGATTTTTATAAGCAGTATGAAACACACGTACAAACCTACATGGGCGCGTAGTGTACAGATTTGTGGAGCAGATTAGCTGTGCCTTATTGTACTTAAAATCCCGCCCAACAGGGCCGGTCTAAGGCGCGGGCCAGCCGGGCAGCTGCCCGGGACGCCATACCTGTAAGGGGAGCTAAGACGTTGTTGGAATAATCGGAACTATGGTGCTGATGAACTCAGGTTTTCCACATGCGAATGAATTTGTCCGAAAATAATCCTTAATTTAGGCGAGGGCCATCAAAATTGTTCGTCAGACAAGATCTAGCACGAAGAAGTTAAAGAATATCGTTTCAAAGGGGCGTCCGCATGTCTCGGGCCGGCATTCTTGCCGAAGGAGGTTTGAGACACAGACACACACATATAAACACACTCGCGCACTGAGCGGAGGTTACAGATAGGTTCTATACCATGACATTGGGCCATGCTATATATTACAATAAAAAATATGCAGTAAAAAATACATTTTAAAAAGGCAATTTTTATCTCGTTATTTCGAAACATTGGCTCATTCCCATTACTTTCCAGTCACTCACGCTGCATTCAGGTAAATGTAAAGGTCACCCTAGAGCAGGCCATCAAGGCCCAGATGGGAGACAAAGGTACAGTTCTGATCTCCCCACTAGGTGGGGGTAGGAAACAAACCCTGTATCCATACTAGCGGAACTGGGTGGGCTCCAGTGTCGGTCTAGACGAGTAAGGAAAAGGTTTTTCCTCACCATTCGATTCCCGGATATTCCAGCCCGTAGCGAGTCGCAATACCGACTGAGCTATCCAGGCCCACTGAACACCGGCTGCAGCTCGCATTCATTTCATTCACTACCAAACATAACTTCGTTATTACACAGTCTGCAGTGCAAGTCCTTTCATAATGTCCAATTACAACGACATACAAAGACAAAACATTTGGCTCAGGAATTAAAGGCTAAATGTATTTGTTCGACAGACGAATTTAGGTATCTGAAAAGTACCACATGGAACGTACTGAACACTTGTAAGATTTTTTTTTACTTAATGTGGATTGCACATCATCACATTATGTATTCAATAACCCTCCATCATAACCTCCTTCATGTACTCAACATGAAAATCTATTGGTGTAATTTTCTTCAGCCACTTCTTACTTCCTCGCTCTCAGTTCCAAATACATTTTAACTCCTCTATATCTATTTTCCTTTCTTAGGGCGAGAAATCAAGTTTTACACGCAAAAGAAAACAAAGGTTAAATGAATGCTAACATCACTGGTCTACAAAGATTTTGTCCCGTGAGGAAAATCGTCTGTTTATGGCGTATTTTTGGGCGCTGAATTCGAATATGTTTCAAGAATTTCTCTACCACCCACATCTTTTGCGTTGCATCAGACTATGTGACCGCACACGCCTACATATGTCAGTCACTGGGGGCCTGTAGGAGGTAGTCCGGACATGATGTAAGAAGCCAACTGTCACGTGTCATACTCGCGTGACTAACAGTCCTCTGCAGATTGCTGGCCAGAGCCCAGTGTGTTATCGTCTCAGAAGTGCGTAGTGTTTGTTCCACCAGTAATATGCTAAGGAAATGCGTCAATTCATCGGAAGCATTCTGCTACATGTGAGGTGAGGTGACATTTAAATCCCGAAGACGGTCTTTCACACCCCTGATGAAGAAATGCTCTGAGCATTATTTCGGCTGCAAAGTGGATGATCAGGACAAGAGCTGGGCTCCCCATTTTTGTTGTGTGACATGTGCCAGGCGTCTTGCGGAATGGGCAAAAGGTTCACGCTGTATGTCTTTCGGAATTCCAATTGTTCGGAGACAGCCCACGGACCGTGTTACAGATTGCTACTTCTGCCTGACCAATATAGCTGGTGTAACAGCAATGTCCAAACACACTGTTCAATATCCAAATTTACCTTCTGCGATGAGGCCAGTACCTCAAGTGCGGAGTTACCTGTGCCAAAGCCTCCAACAAACATGACGCTGAGTGACAGTGAGTCAAATGATGATGTAGGCCAAGATAACAAAAATATGGATTGTGATCCAACTTTTTCAGGAGCCATTTCTTCCGATGAACCACACCTGCTGACTGAAGGGGACCTGAATGATATCGTCCGCGATTTGAACCTGTCAAAGAAGCAAGCTGAAATTTTAGGCTCCAGGTTAAAGGGCTGGAATCTTCTGCGCCAGAACAATAACTTGTGTTTTTACCGTGGGCGCCGTGAAGAATTCAAGGAGTTCTTCTCCCATGAAGATGGTGTAGTGTTTTGCAATGATGTGTGTTCCGTCATGGAAGTTCTTGGCCATGAATGTAACCCAGATTAGTGGCGGTCGTTCATTGATTCGTCAAAAGTGAGCTTGAAGTTGGTTCTACTCCACAACGGAAATAAATTCCCCTCCGTTCCTTTGGCTTATGCAGCCAACACGAAGGAAAGTTATGAAAGCATGAAGCTACTGTTGGGGAAGATTAAGTATGACAAATTTAAGTGGAAGTTATGTGGTGATCTGAAAGTTGTGGCACTGTTACTGGGAATGTAACTCTGGTACACAAAATAATGCTGTTTCCTGTGTGAGTGGGACAGCCGGGACAAGAAGAATCACTATGTAAATAAACCGTGGCCTAAACGAACATCACTGACGCCAGGGGAGAAAAAATGTCGTCAATCCTCCTCTTGTTCTTCCGGAGAAAAGTTTTCTGCCCCCTTTGCACATAAAGCTGGGCCACATGAAAAACTTTGTTAAAGGTATGGATAAAACCGGCCGTGGTTTCGAATATTTGAGGAATAGATTCCCAAATTCGAGTGACGCAAAATTCAAGGAAGGCATATATACGTATATAGGACCCCAGATCAGGGAACTGATGCAAGACAAACGGTTCTATGAAGACCTAAATGAGACTGAAAGAAATGCATGGTTGACATTTAAGAGGATTCGCAAGAACTTCTTAGGAAATCACAAAGCAGCGAACTATCAGGATGTTACGCAGGACCTGTTGATTTCGTACAAAGCTATGGGATTAAATATGAGTCTGAAAATCCACTTTTTGGAGTCCCAATTGGATTTTTTCCCCAGAAAATCTCGGAGAAGTGAGTGACGAACACGATGAAAGATTTCACCAAGATATTTTGGCTATGGAAAAGCGGTATCAAGGTAAGTGGACCTCAAATATGTTGGCAGACTATTGCCGGACACTGAAGAGGGATGTACCTGAAGCCAATTACCGGCGAAAGTCATACGCCTCTAAATTTTAGTGGTAAGTTTCTTCCTGTTTCATTAGTACTTAAAGAACCATTTTGCACAAATAGAGTCCTCTGTATCTTTGAAACTATGCCCGATAGAAGAATTCTGTATTCATATCTGAATTCAGTATAAAAAGTACTGCTAAGTTTACTTATTGAAGTTTGTGGATCGAAAAAAAGTTACATTTTGTTGTCCAGTGTGTTCAATAAACTCTCCACTTTACAACGAAGTCCCAAAGTTAGCAGAATGATACACAGCCACACGAAATGATTTTGTTATTATCATTCAACCTTTCAGGGGTCAATAGAACACTTTTTATACGAATGGCGATACCAATAAAACAAGTTTGCATCGCCAGTATTAAGTACCATATTGTCCGCTGTTTTACTGTTGAGTAGGAATTACTGCACTTGTGTATTACGGAATTTTTAATTGTCCAAAACATTAACCCTTTAAACGCCGAGTTAAATCCCATCTGCCATTTGCTGGCGTTACTAGGAGCTCACCATATTCTCCACGTTAGCAGGATAATGGCACCGTAAGGTGCACATTAATTCTAAACTCATTAATTTTATGGACTCGTCAGTTTAGTTGTGATCCAATATCGTCAGATTTTTACGGGTGAAATTTATCCGCACAGAGGCGAGAGCAAGCATTCCTTCATAATCTTTTACATTCGGAAACATATTTTTAGTTGTATTAAGTAGTAACAGGATAATGCCAACATTATACACGTTAGCTGCAAGACGCTTACAGTTTGACACACACAATTTCTGCAGCTCAAGACTTCTCTGTGGCGAACAGAACTGTTCACAACAAACAGCAATATTGATACACACTTACCTGTCTCCTTGTATAGTCACAGCAGATTATAATCAAAATAAGTTGCAAAGAGCTCCACGAAAAAAAGAACAATGTTTGCACTTTGAAATGTGAAGCATCTTCGTTGGATAAACTTATCAGGAAATAGTAAAGAGAAAATGTAATATGGACAAATATTTTAGCTACGCTGCACAGTATCTGCAGTGAGTATGCCGAATTTATACTTGGAACTGTGTCAAGCAGCTTATTGTGAATGTCCACTACAGCTGACACTTGATCTCGTAACTGAAGTCCAACCGGTTTCGGAAAAGTGATTGTAGAGACAGAACGAAATGTTACTGTGGAGGAAATATGTGCAGTTGATGGACCTTGTGAACACAAGTGCACTAGTTCTGCAAATTTTATATTTATATGAGAAAAATGTTGACCGATGAAAAGCAAAAGATTTATGTACTGCAGTACGACAATGAAATCTCCGAAAAGACAAATAAATTTAAAAAAAACCTGAGCCAATTTTACTGCAAGGTTAAAAAAATCATCTGCATTATTGTCAACATAAAAACTATGCCAAAATAAAACAGAACCCGAAGAAATAAATCCAACCGCCAGTTGAGCAAGAACAGTATAAAACTGTTTCTTGTGGGCATGAGTTGTTTGATGAAGCATGGAATCCAAAGTGTTAAATTTCTGTGTTATTTTTTCAAATTTGTTATGTGAACGTATGGATATGACGACAGCAAGCAGATGAGTCACCCAAGTACACGAATAGATGAGCACAATTCCGGTATCAACAATTAGAGTGTTCTTCACTTTTATGATCTCGAACGAATCTACATTGGAGGTGAAAACGCAGATGCTCAGAAAGATGCTGTATCTCTTGGCAGGGCGGGAAGGCACAAGAACTCCATTTTCCAGAAGGGTGTAAGGCGCGAACCCCAGTACCTTCGATACATAGAAGAGCAACTTCAACGCACTGTACACCTGGCACATCGCTGTGAAATCGAATTCAACACAAACTTCCTTAATATCAACGTTTCCTCCTCGGAGTATCCAGTGACACAAATATTTTCATTTACCACCAGTTCGGTAACGTAATAACTGTACCAAAGACGAACATTCCTTCTTCTACAAATGCCGATACAAAAAATATTGCTGCTTTACAAGTAACTGTTACAGCAGTACCTATCACAAACCATACGAACCGCACATACAGCTATCAACACGGGAATTTAAATGAGCATTAGAACAGAAAATGCCTAACCATTCTCACATGTTTTCATTTTTTAAATTGGTTTTTGTTTTATATCGGCAGGGAACACACTTTCGTTTAGTGGATATTACTACTGAAGATCCCTGGAGATATAATACCGCCATGCTTACTTAAGCTGAAATATGTATTGAAAAACTGTTGCTATAGGACAATACAATAGGCTACCATGAATACCTGATGATTAATTGATTGTGTTTACGAACTCCATGGGTTGGCCAATTGTATTCGTATCAGGAGGGAGTTCAGGGACACGCGAGGCTAGATACCTACACGATTATGGCTACAGGATCGCGTACCGCCGTCAAAATGGTTAGAAATGTTACTGTAAAAACCAACACATCTGTCCTTCACTGCAGCAATCACCAAGTGCACAGTTATTTGGTCTCCAAGGTGCTAATTTGGATTACGATGTTTTGCAGCGCCGTAGGTTGACGGTTTTCCTATGATTCAGCTTACGTTTCAGTAGCCGTCTTCAGGTCGATATGAAGTTAATACAGCATTAACTTTGACCGTCAGTCCATATCAGAGTTGAGTCCTACTGAAGGCTCACGAAAAGTTTTTTAGTCACAGGTTTTGTCAATTAATGTCTTCTATGTCTGGGGGGGGGGGGGGGGGGGGGGGTTGGTTGGTATGTTCTCCTCTCTGGGGAGGGGTTGGGGTTTTCGGTGAAATAACTTTTCAAAAAATAGCCACAACATT
>Ga0123355_10015057_pt1 | contig 12134 bp, 10 predicted proteins | sample TergutEmb28metaG_3_FD_89872 | JGI IMG/M metagenome (GOLD analysis project Ga0123355, IMG submission 89872) | Embiratermes neotenicus P1 segment gut microbial communities from Petit-Saut dam, French Guiana - Emb289 P1 | ecosystem: Host-associated > Arthropoda: Insects > Digestive system > Gut ... | reverse complement strand
CAAGCTTCACTTCCAAATTTCAATGCTGCTTTAGCTGTAATGTTGTGAATTCTTAACTTTGTTTCTTTGTTCATTTGTTTTCCAAAATGTCTCCGTATAGCTCCGTTTATTATGTTATATGTTTGCAATTTATCTTCTAAATCACTTCCATATTCTAATATGCGATACCCCAAATGTTTAAAATCTGTTACCTTTTCAATAATGTTGTCGTTTATCACAATTTTTACCCTCTGTATGTGGTTCCTCCATATTGCCATTGATTTTGTTTTTGTACTAGATATGGTCATTTTATATTTTCAGTTCTTCCAGGTAAATACCCCAGTAACACAAATTAAACTATCAAATCTGCATTCCAAACTGCTCTAAGATCGTGGTTCACCAGTAACCCTACCACTGGGAGTTATACATTCTGAGCTTTCTGGTGAGACATCCCTGTTGCGTTGATAGGATCACAAGTGTAATTAAATTACAGTGAAACACAATTTGCAATATTTATGTTGCTAAGAGATGTTTCTACATAGCTTGTCTAATGTGTTTTGTTGCTAGTTTTAAGTTGTATTTTGTGTAATTGTTGTTGGTTGACCGTGTGTATTGTTTTAGTTGTCTTGTGTGTGTTCTTATCTTATGTGTATTTGTTGTACTGTGTGGGTTTTGCTTTTTTTTTACTTTAGATGCCGGACTGTTGGCTAGAAGTCAGTATTCGGAAGGTCCTGCGACCGACCACCTCGACACAGGGTTTTCTTGGTTTTCCTATGCCTAAAAGCAAATGTTGAGATGGTTCCCAAGATTCCAAGTTGCCACTACATGCTTCTCATGTAGCCCTCCCAACTTAAATTTAGTAGTAAAAAATTTCATATTTTGTTTACATGTAAAATAACCACTGCCACCGGGTAACAACCCAATTGAAGTAAATAAATATTATTATTATTATTATTAACAACTACATGTTTCAGCCTCTATATCGGCCATCATTGTATACTGTATAGTTTACTTTACAATAGGAAGGTGTAAAGCCTGATGATGGTCGATATACTGGCCGAAACTTGTAGCTATTAAGACAAGTTATGTAGAAACACCTCTTAACAATGTAAATATTAGTTGCGTTTGACTGCAATTTAACGATACTTGTGACCGTCTGAGCTAATGACAGGGCAGTTAAAAACTCATCAAATAAGGAAACCTATACATGTACACGATGCTGTTCGTGATCACCTATAAATTGATAAGGGATTGGTCGGTTTTGTACGTCACTCACTTTCATGGTCGATGGCTTTACACACTATGACGTCGAAATACCATTCAGTGTAAGACATGTACTGACAATTTGCAGAAAGCAAAATCAGCTACATGCGAGTTCTAAGTAGAGCGGACTGCAACAAATGAAGAGGTTAACACTGATACAGGTTTTATGTTTTGTTGACCATGCATTCCTTTATAATCTTGTAAATAAAACCAACTTGGTGCAGAATTTATGCTTAGTATATTTATTCTTAGTATTTTTATCAATCTCTACATGTTTCGGACGACTATATGCCCATCATCAGGAGAAACAACTGTGTGTATGCGCCACTGGGTACTTGTTATTCTGTGTGGATGATTCTAGTATGCAGGAGCATATGCTCCTGCATACCAGACACTCCACCTCATCTTGTCACCAGCAGGCAGCATCGCCGGTGCATTATACCGCAAGCTGTAAACACAGTCTAGTGTTCTTGAGGATGGGCGAAATTATCGCCCGAAAAATGGTGAGCTGATTGTTATTATCAATAAAATTTGTTATTGTTGCATCTAGTTGGTTATTTATATTATTATTAGAGAAATTTGTCATTCATATTACTTTTTGACACGCTGTGTTACCGTTCTGTGCCGTCAGGTTAGGGTGAACTTTATGCTTGAGGAGAGAATTTTGGCTTATAAAAGAAATTAAAATTTATAAAATTAGAAACAATTGGAATTTAATTTCCGTTCTGCAAGTTCTAAATTTATAAAACTAGAAACAATGGAATTTAATTTCCGTTCTGCAAGTTCTAAATTTATAAAACTAGAAACAGTGGAATTTAATTTTCGTTCTGCAACTTCTAAATTTATAAAACTAGAAACAATTGGAATTTAATTTACGTTCTGCAAGTTCTAAATTTACAAACACCCACTACAAAGTGAGTCGCAAATCACGAATTACTGAACTCTCAGATCTTAAGACACAAGTTATTTCGTGGTCATATTACACCTGAAGAAGTTGTAAGCTACTGTATCGAGTGACATGAAAGATTATAGTGATTACTAAACATGCAACAGAGGGACCGCGGTAGCACAGTGGTTAAGGTGCTGTGCTACAAATCTGAAGGTCGCTGGTTTGATCCCAGTTGATGTAATTGGAATTTTTCATTGACTATCGCACTATGGCCCTGGGGTCGACTCAGCCCCTAACAGAAATGAGTACCAGGAGCATTTCCTGGGGGTAAAGGCGGCCGGTGTGTGAGGCTGACAACTTTACCACCATCCTGTGCCATTTTCATTAAATCTGGTAACCTTAAGTTCTTGGAACCCTCTGGGCCACTTCGGGCCTGTAACGGGATTGCTTTTTACTAAATATGCAACAACTGGAAATTGACAATTTTAGTGACTTAGGCACGACATTGACATTATGCTAGAAACGTAGATATGGATGTCATTCGGCCGAGATTCGAACAGCCTACCCTCATCAATAGACCTCTAGAGGCACACAAATATTTTCGGTGTATTCTTATTATGTTATATGTTTTGCGCATGTCTATGCAATATATTCTTACTTTTAACGAATAACAACGCCGAGATGGGCTGGGCATGTGGCACGTATGGGTGAGGAGAGGGGGTGTATAGGGTCTTGGTGGGGAAACCGGAGGGAAAGAGACCACTGGGGAGACCTAGGCGTAGATGTGTGGATAATATTAGGATGGATCTCCAGGAGGTGGGTTGCGGGTATATGGACTGGATTGGGCTGGCCCAGGATAGAGACACGTGGCGGACGCTTGTGAGTGCGGTAATGAATCTTCGGGTTACGTGAAATGCAAGGAATTTCTTGACTAGCTGCAAACCGGTTAGCTTCTCAAGAAGGACTCTGCACTATGGAGTGAGTAATAGCGCCGAATTCAACTTGCGGCCCACAAGTTGCGAACAACCGCTTATAAGAGCTGGTAATATGACGGTATTGGTTAGTTTGAAAAGCATTTGATAAGATATTACGCCCGCCCTGTGTTGATATTGGGTTTATACGAGCCGGCGCGTGCGGAATTGCTTATCTTGTCTATACCCACCCCAGCGCCAACCCTCCTTGCAAGTGATGAATGCGACTTGTAATCTACGTCACAGTCGCGTGCAGCCAGTCACTTCCCGCTGCGAAAATATACCCCTAATAACCCTCGACCCCTTGCCTTTCACCCCCACATAACATCCCTTTGTAGAATATCTTTTTGTGCTACTGTAAGACAAATCGAATTTGTATGAAGGGCGACAGGGTCTACAATACAAGTTTCATTACGTCAGAAGTCTCTATAGTACGACGCAGGTTAATGGCTGTTGAACAGACATCAGTGTCTGCTACTTCTTGCCCAGGATCGCTGCCCTTTATTGCTTGCTTTCTTGCTAAATTTTTTTGGGGTGGGGGGGCTTTCTTACTTCTTGCTGTTTTTACTTTAGATGCCGGACTGCTGGCTAGAAGTCAGTATTCGGAAGGTCCTGTGATCGGCCATCTCGACACAGGTTTTTCTTGGTTTCCCTGTGCCTAAAAGCAAATGCTGTGATGGTTCCCAAGATTCCAAGTTACCACTATGCTTCTCATGTAGCCCTCCTGACTTAAATTTACATTTTTAAATGTGGCAAATAAATTGAAAGGTAACTGACTTGCTTTCGATACGCTTCTGGCTTGTGACACACCCAAAGTACTTTACTTTAGATGCCGGGCTGCTGGCTAGAAGTCAGTATTCGGAAGGTCCTGCGACCGACCGTCTCGACACAGGTTTTTCTTGGTTTCCCTGTGCCTAAAAGCAAATGCTGAGATGGTTCCCAGGGTTCCAAGCTGCCACTACATGCTTCTCATTTAGCCCTCCCGACTTAAATTTATTAGTAACCAACTTCATATTTTGTACACACTTAAAATAACCACTGCCATCGGGTGATAACCCAATTGCAGTTGATAAATATTATTATTATTATTATTGTTATTATTATTCAATCGTTCCTTATTTTATTCTTTGATTATTTCCTTTTTACTGCTTTGTGTTGTATTATTTCATTCCTTCTTTTCTCTGTTTGTCTTTTTATTTGTCATTATTCTTTCTTTATTATTTACTTTTCTTTGTTCTTATATTCTGCTTTCGGCTTTTATTGCTTTTCTTTTTTAACTACTGCTTTTTTTTGTTATTTTCACTGTCTCTCCATCTGCGCCTTGATTCCTTCTCCCGTACTTCTTGTCTTTGTCTAGTTCTCCATTTCTACATCATTCTTTCATTCATTTTAATCCCTTTTCGGCACTTTTCCATTTTATTTTTCTTTCTTTTCTCGCGTCGCTTGTTTCTTTGTTCCGTTACTTCTGCTTCCTTCTCTTTTACGGTTTTTTCTTCCCCTTTTATCTACTGTGTCATTTCTTCATGTGATTTTCTCTCCTTTTCTTTCAGATGTTACTCTTTGTCACAGTTAACTTTGAATAAATGTGAAATATTAACAACAAGTCTAGTTTACTCTATCAAGCTTACCCGTTGTTAGAAACTCCGGACTTTTACGTGGACGAAAATATTTCTAGTCACATTCACAAGCTTCCGTTACTGGGGCTTAGCGTGTAACAGATGAATCCAGTCCACACTCGTCAACCCTGTTTATTTACAATCCATATTAATATTAGCCTCATATTTAAGCGGACTAATATCTCTCCCTCCTGGTCTTCAATATATTTTTGCACTTTTCATCGTCTGAAATACGTACTGCTAGTCCCTTTAACTTTCTGTGTCTAACATATGAAGAGAAATTGGTATGCTTTATTCAGGATCTAAAACACATGCGCAAGTAAGCAGCATAAGGAAAGAGTCAAACTTGTCACGATGCATAATTTAACACTGCTGCATGAAATATGTACGGGAATGGAAGTGTAGCTCCACGCATTAACCTCGGCGTTACATGGATGTGAGTGAGTAGCCCCACCTCCGGCCGCTTTATCCCCAGGAAAAAGCCTTATTACTTAAGTAAGTAATAAGGCTTTTTCCTGGGGGTAAAGTGGCCGGAGGTGAGGCTACCCACTCACATCCATGTAACGCCGAGGTTAATGCGTGGAGCTACACTTCCATCATCGTACATACCTCATTACTTACTTACTTTCTTGCTTCCTTACTTACTTACTTACTCGCCCTAGGAAACGATGGCAATGCGTCGATGCCGGAACAGGTCAAACGACCTAATCCATGGAGGAAGATGATGATGATGATGACTTACTTACATATTTACTTACTCACTACATGGAGCAGAGTCTTTCTTGAGAAGCTAACCGGTTCTCAGCGTGTCAAGAAATTCCCTGCATTTTATGAAACACGGAAGTTTATTACCGCGTTTACAAGTTCCGGCCACCTGTCCTTATCCTGAGCCAGATCAATCCATTAAAAGCCCCCGATCCCACTTCCTGAATATCCAACGTAGTATTATCCTCCCTTCTACACCTGGGTTTTCCGAGTGGTCTCTTTCCCTCAGTCTTCCCCATCAAAACCCTGTACGCATCTCATCTCACCCCACACGTGCTACATGTCACGTCCGTCCCATTTTTCTCGATAATATTGGTGGCTCATTACACCTTGAGTGGAAGTCTAAGTAGGTGTCCCAGCCGGTTCGTACGCCGTGGCGCTGAGAAGAATCTCTTGTCGCTGTGAGGAATCGAGCACAATTACCTAAGTTGTCCTGCCTCTAAACGAATCACTGGACTGAGCTATATATAGCCTATATAAAACTAACGAAAAAGAAAATTATGTTTAACCTAAGCTGCAGAAAAGAAAGAACATGATGAAAGCAGTAATAACTGAAAAGAACGCGGATAAAAATGTATATAAAGGAGGGAAAATCTGATAAAGGTCCATGTGTAAGTCTCCTCCCTCCGTGCTGCTCTTTTCGCTGCCGATAAATCAGGGCCCCTCAGCTTGTCCCCCTTCGCTGCTGCTGCTCTAGAGAGAGGATCATGCAATTTGCCGCTACTTCATCCCAGAGGACCCGTTAGTTTTAGTTGGTAGCTTCAGGCGACAGATGGCTGACTCGTCCTGCTGGGGAAGGGGTGGAGGGGGGAGAGGGTGGGAGGCGCCCACGTGACCAGGGCCTAATGAGCCGAGAGTGTGGCGTCATTTCCGCTCTGCTAGATAACCTCTAAACTCGAAAACTACTGTGCCGAACTATCACAATGGTGGGACGGAGCGTATTTGGAATGAAACTGTTACTGATTTTGATCAGTCCCAGTTATGGCAATGTTTATGTCTATAAATGGAGAGTGTGTAGGGGTGGACACGGACCCGCAGCGAGGGGTGACCAGATGTAATTATTCCATTACACAAAGGAACGCCGCCTTTGTTTCCCGTGACATATCTGCTGACAAAAAAAAACGGTGCAAATATTCGTTCGCATTTACATTTTGAAAAATTTGAACGCACTCAACTGCAAAATGTGAAACACTGTGCCCAAGTGTGGCGACCTATTCAGGGGCGTAGACGAATAACTCCATGTGTTCTAGGATTCGGCGCAAGATGAAATTAAGTAGTTATCTTCACCGACCGGACTGTTTATGTCGGGATTTGAGTCTTAAGTAGCTATCGAAAATTTGGGGGCGTAGATCACACAGAGGGTCTGGCTCCTTTGGCGCAAAGAAGAACCCGGGAATGTAACTTGACGTGAGGCCTGTGACAATTACTGTCTTCAGTACCGACTCACGAAATACACTGAACTGGGGCTATTCGTGAGAGACTAGACAGTACAGTGGCTAACACAGAATGCTAAAGTGAATATTGACTGGATGCACAGCACGCATGGGAGAATGTTAAACAAACTAAACATTTCTGTACGTTTGAATTTTATAGGTCTGTGCATCGTAATGTTATTTATATAGTAAAACCAACTAGATGCACCAATGTATCGAATTTATTTTATTTTGGAATGACACTCTACATGTTTCGAACGGTCTTTCAGTCCACCATCAGGAGTTCAAGACTGTACATACATCAACAGGCGTTTGTCAAACAGATACTGCTGTCTGCTTGCTAACAAACAGACAGAGCAGGCAGCAGACATGTAGAGTGTCATTCCAAAATAAAATAAATTTGATACATTGGTACAGCACATCTAGTTGGTTTTACTACAGAAATAATTTCTGTACGTGTATTTAACCAGAGCGAGAGAGAGAGAGAGAGAGCCAGACAGACAAAAACGAGGGCGGAAAGTTACTATTAAAATGCGTTCAAAGACTGGAAACCTTTTACATCGATATGTGTTTAGAGTGTGGACTTCTGGATTGTGACGACATGTAATGTTACTGGTCAATACTGACGGTTCGGCAAAACGTGTCGTCTCCGTCTTTAAAGTCGAAGTCCGCAACGTTGAAAATAAAAATGGCACGGAATGTCGACGTCGAATGGACTTAGTTCAAAACAGTGTCACTGTGACAACAGTGTCACTGTGACAACAGTTATAGCACTTCGGGTTACAGATAAAGTGAAGGTAAAGGTAAAGCAGTCCCGTTACAGGCCTGGAGTGGCCCAGAGGGTTCCAGGAAGTTAAGGTTCCCAGATTTCATGACAACGGCACAGGATGGTGGGGAGGTTGTCAGCCTTACGCACCGGCCGCCTTTACCCCCAGGAAATACTCCTGGTACTCATTTCTGTTAGAGGCTGAGTCGAGCCCAGGACTATAGTGCGATCGGAAGAATTTTATGTCGATGAATAATCCACTGACACCAACTGGGATCGAACCAGCGACCTTAACCACTGTGCTACCGCGGTCTCCCCCCCAGATAAAGTACATCATTTTTATAATTAAAGAGCCTGTATCAAAAAACAAATTTGTTTCCACTATTATTATTATTATTATTATTATTATTATTATGACATTCATGAAGGTGAACGTGGGTCCGGTAGCTCAGTCGGTATAGCGACTGGCTACGGGCTGGACGGTCCTGGATCGAATCCTGGTGGGGACAAGATTTTTCGCCCGTCCAGACCGGTCCTAGGGCCCACCCAGCCTCCTATAAAATGGGTACAGGGTCTTTCCAGAGGGTAAAGTGCGGCCGGGGCGTGCTGCTGACCACTTACCACATTCTAGTGCCGCAGTCATGGAAGAGTAGAGCTATACCTCTACCAACCCTCTGGGTCACACCGGGCCTGTAACGGGATTACTTTACCTTTTTAATATGAGCAATAGAGTCAGGGGAAAACCTTCGCTTGGGATTCAAACCTGTTACCATCAGAAGCTGCGTTCTTGCTATAAAACAGCTGTTGCTATGTCTGTAACAAGTGGGTGCAGGTGCGAAATGATGTCAACCATAATTACACTCTGAACTTTCCTGTCAGAACTGCCCTACCGACATGTATATCTATGTTCTAGGTTATAAATTTTGCAAACACTTGTACTTCACTTCCCCATGACTGTGAAGTTGGTACTACTGCGTATTAGATTCGCGTCATTAAGTTCTACAGTCTCATTTCTATTCAGCAACAATCAGAAATGTCACACTGGGCATGATATTTATTGGCCTTTTTGCTGTAACGAAACCAACTACCACAATTCAATGCAAATTCAATCTGCATTATGTATTAATGCGTGAAGTTGACCCATAAATGAATTGCTCACACGCTCACCCACACCCACACACACACACACACACACACGCACACACACACACATACATACACACACACATACACGCATGCAAACAGTTTCGTTTCACAATAATCAAATCGAAATAAATGCCCAGCGTTTGTTTGCTACATTATCTGTGCACGTGCCCGAATCATAAAAGCTAAACAATTGATCACTGCTGAAAATTACTTAATATTTATCAATGCACAGGCTAAGTTACAATTGTTTGGGCCATATGGCAGCAAGTTGCAATGGAAATTAAAATGAAACTGAACTTGTCTGGATGCAATTCTACAAGCTACAGTATATCTCAGTCTGGACTGTCAAAGAAAATGACGTCTCAATTATCCGTGTATGCACTATTGTTCAGAAGGATTAAACGTGGTTCGTCATATCGCGGGAACGTGTGAAAGAATTATCTCAAAATTCATAATTATGCCTTTAAAGACGAAGCGCAGACCGCTTTATTTAAAGACCCAGTCCGTACCGCGCTGTAAACGCTTTTCACCACGGTTATAAAAACCAATCAGTTTGTGCTGTAAGTGGCACAAGTCGATGTTTGTTCTCAGATGAATACAAAACACATAAATACAATGTGGGCAGAGCGTACAGTTGTTGAATGTTAAACTGCTGGTGCATTACCTAAGCCTAGGTTAAATGATCAAAACTTATTTAAATATTTCTTAGACCAATGTGTTTCATTGTCAAGCACTAATTTGTTACATGTGGAAACACTATGCCATCTTGACACACAAGAGCAAATTATCCATAAAGGTAAACGGTAAAGTCACCCCGTTAGAGGCCCGGTGTGGCCCAGAGTGTGCGTAGAGGTATAGCCCTACTCTTCCATGACCGCGGCACTAGAAGGGGGTGAGTGGTCAGCAGCACCTCCCGGCCGCTCTTTACCCCCAGGAAAGATCCGGTACCAATTTTACAGCATACTTGTTGGGCCCCAGGGCCGGTCTGGACGGGTGGAAAATCTCGTCCCCACCGGGATTCGATCCCGGACCGTCCAGCCTGTAGTTAGTCGCTGTACCGACTGAGCTACCGGGTCCACAAATTACCGATAGTAAACTTAAATGTATTCATAAAATACATATTATCTAAAATTTATTATGTGCGGGTTTAACCTTTTGGCGCCGGAATTATTTTTTTAAATTTTAGCACACCCTGTATATAAAATGTGAATAAAACAGGAACCAAATATGTTAGAATTATGAAACAAACTGCATTTTGAAGAGGAAAAATTGGAGAGTATACACCACGTTTAAAATATTCAGTACCTATATTTGTTGAAAAAATATATAAAATGCAACATTTAGACGTTAGCGGTGCGGTACGACCACTATAGTCGTCGTTAGGCGCCTAAAGGTTTATAATTGCTGAAATTTGTAAAGGAAACTTGACAGAATTTTTATGTGGAATTGTGGTTAGGTTTCAGTTCTTCTGGGATATAAGGCTTGAAGATGACGACAATACGTTGCTTCGAAACGTCGGGATTCTGTAATCCTACAACGCAACACCGGTAACCCTGAAGAAAGGAATCCTCAATTGAGCCACTGCGGAAACCCCAAAAGCCACATTTGATGATCCTGACACGATTTTCCTCGTTTTTGTACAATCGGTAGTTTCAAATTTGCGGGTAAGTCTGTTATCAGTTTAATGTTTTCCATCCCGAAGTGTTATAACGTATAAATACAACGTGTCAGTCAATAACACAACACTTTATTTTATATACAATAAAAATAGTACAGGGCGTTTCATAATGTTCTCTGTGATTACAAACATTTATAACAAAAAAAACCAAAAGACCTACCTTAATGGAATTGTTCACAGCCACAGGAAAACAGAAGGTTTTTTTTTTTTTTTTGACAACTAGATCTGTTCGATTTGTGCACCACGGGTGACACGGCACACATCGATATGATGTTCAAGTTCTTCAGCGGTTAATGGGTGACCACTTGATTTCTGCTTGCCCATACACCCAGTTCCAGTAAATTGTTTATACCACGCACGAATGTTCTTGTCTGTAGGCGGTTCCTTTGTGTACTTTGCACGAAATGCACGTTGCACAGTAACCACAGACTTATTCGTGTGATATTCCGACACACAAAACGACTTCTCCCTCGGAGCGGCCATTTTCTCACTACATACACTCTCATCGCCTAGCGGCAGAAATGTGAACTACGACGAAAAAAAAATTACTGGGAAAACATTTTTTGTGTTGTTCCTTATGTACGTACAGGTTTCGTAAATACGCGTCCTACAGGTTTCCTGTAAAAAAAAATTTGTAATCCCGGAATACACGATGAAACGCCCTGTATATTGTCAGGGCGATGTGTTTCGACATCTTCAGACCCTCTGAGAAAACATATCGAAGAGCTATCTATATTTCAATGCACTGTGGAATCCAAAATGCTTACAGAATATGTTATATGATGGTGAAATACGTAAGTTTGTATACATTGAAATCTGTGTGGCGCCGCACAGATTTCAATCTATACAAACTTATATATACCACAATCATATAACACAATCTGCAAGCATTTGGGATCCCAAAATGCACTGAAATATAGATAGCTCTTCGATATGTTTTCCCAGAGGGTCTGAAGATGACATAATAAAGGTCGAAACATGTCGCATTGGCAATATACTATTTTTATTGTATATAAAATAAAGTATTGTATTACTGACCGACACGTTGTATTTATATGTCTATTATCACTTATTACACAGCTGGTTACATCTTTCGTTGTATTGTAGTCATCCAACAATTGCCTACATTGTCAGTAATTCGCTGTTCGTTTCCCCGCTCTATCTTCTTAATTTGTTGTGCTGTTTGTTGAACTCACAACAGTGAGCCTCAAGAGTAATTCCGATTTTTTTATCACAGAATTATCTTATCTGAAAACAGACGTCTGGATGATAAAAAAGGTGATTTGAAGGATAAAATTAACACAGATCTTAGGCAAAGATCTTATGGGGATGGACTGTCTGTAATAATAGATCACAAATGAATCTACGAGCAACACCATGAGCAGACTAAGGCTGTAATTTTGATTATGTACAGATTCTGAGAGTTAAGTCTGTGAAAGTGAATTTATTTTCTTCTACAATTCCTATGATAAAGATCCACGCGACAATTTACAATCTTAATTTTTCTTTAACCCTTATCCTGCTAACGTGGAGAATAGGGTGAGTTCCTAATAATTCCAACAGATGTCAGATGGGATTTAACTCGGTGTCTAAATGGCTAAAGAAGTATAATCATTAAACAAAATGCT
>Ga0123355_10015056_pt1 | contig 12134 bp, 10 predicted proteins | sample TergutEmb28metaG_3_FD_89872 | JGI IMG/M metagenome (GOLD analysis project Ga0123355, IMG submission 89872) | Embiratermes neotenicus P1 segment gut microbial communities from Petit-Saut dam, French Guiana - Emb289 P1 | ecosystem: Host-associated > Arthropoda: Insects > Digestive system > Gut ... | reverse complement strand
CAATGTTAATAAAAATCCAACCAGATGCAACAGTATGCAGATATTTATTTACTGCAAAGCTACTGTACATGTTTCGGGTGTCACAGCACCCATCATCAGGAGTACTAAAAACTGTAACCGCAGACTCCGGTACAGGTCGCATGGTGCAGCTACGTCCCTCCAACGTGGCCAGTCCCGATCAGGCCACGTTGAAGGGACGTAGCTGCACTATATGACCTGTACCGGAGGCTGCGGTTACAGTTTTTAGTACTCTTGATGATGGGTGCTGTGACACCCGAAACATGTAGAGTAGCTTTACAGTAAATAAATATCTGCATACTGTTGCATATGGTTGGATTTTTATTAACATCTCCCTGAAGATAGCCGCATAAGAGGCCGAAGCATATTCGAAGATACCCAATAATTATACTACACAAATATTATTATCTTAGTAACTGACCAACTTAATGCACAAATTATTGTTTTATAATAAGTTTATTATATGCCTTTACATGTTTCGAGCACTATGTGTTCATCATCAGGAGGTCAAAATTGTATTATACAGCATCTGGTATCATCACACCTGTAGATGGCCGTCCCGTGCACAGGTTCGTAGATTCCTCTCTCAACCTGTGCACCGGACGGCCACCTACAGAGTGTGATGATACCAGGTGCTGTATAATACAATTTTGATCTCCTGATGATGAGCACAGTAGTGCTCGAAACATGTAGAGGCATATAATAAACTTATTGTAAGACAAGAATTTGTGCGTTAAGTTTGTTAACTACTTAGATTATACTGAGCTGCACGGTCAGCTAAACATCAAAAGATAAATAAATAAATACTTTTGCCTATCTGTTGGTACTAATATTGTATTCAATTCCGTTTTCTATTCGACAGGAACCCATAAGGAAGCAATTCCGATCTCGACACTCTGAATAAGATAAAATCTATTCTCCTACATTGAATCGAACTATGATTCTGCTGTAAGTCCCACGACCTGGTCACTATTCTCGCTGAGCAATCTCAATTCTTGTCTTACACAGGGGTGTGTAAACTAAATTACAACAAGAATGTAAACCGCTGGTTTTCATAAAAATAGAAACAAATGAAAGAGAAAAGAAAGAACGAAGGATGTAAGCGATGGAATGTCGTAGAAGAATATGTAAGCAGCTACTGGATGACCTGATTGAAAAGAGGTGATACTGGAAATTGAAACAGGAAGCACTAGATCGCGTTCTGAGGAGAACTGGCTTTGAAGAGACCGTAGACCTATCGCAGGGTAGAGTGCAGAAAGATAATGACAAATAACTGGTGACAAGAGACAGTTTATGAATATTGAGGGTTGTTTGACCGTGCATCTTCCTCATGAAATAAAGTGAAATGCCAACTTGATGCAATTAGGTAACTTTATTGATGTATCCTTAGCTCGAAATGTTTCGGGTATATACGCCCATCATCAGGAGCATTAGATGTTGAGTTGCAGCATATGGTTTTCTGCACCGAGGTTTTGGGTGGGTGTTGGTCTTGAGAGCCGCTGCTTAGTTCGTGTGTGCGTTGCGGATGGTGCCGTGCGTATTATTTATATTTTATATACAGAGTGTTCTAAAATTAAAAAAATAATTCCGGCGCCAAAAGGTTAAATTAGATTCACGATCCGGTTAATCAATACCAAAAGCTGTAATTACAGCTGTACCAGCTCCTGATGATGGGTGTCAACACCCGAAACATGTAGAGCTGCCTACAGAAATGTAATAAACTGATTAAGTTGCATCTTTTTGGACAGTTATTAAATTGGATTTATATTTGTCACTTCAGTAATAATAATAAGAAGAAGAATAAGGAAGATAATGATTGAAAACAACAGAACGAATGTAAAGCAGAAATAATGCCAACAAAGAAAGATTGTTCGCATGATCGAAAATCTCAATAATTTACTTATTCTTGGTCTGTATATCGACAAGTCCATGATCTCACTGTCAATTTGTCCACGATCGGATGGCTGTAAGCGGTGTGCAACAAAATGGTCTCCTCCTCATTTGGAACACGATTCTGAAATTTGTTTGGAGGAGCTGAACAAAATGGGGTGAGTCAGTGCAGGTGGTCTCGGACCGAGATTTAAAACCGAGCTCATCTCTCCGCTTTGCCAAGGAGGGGCACTAACCACTCGAAACCCACGTTCGGTAAGACACCGTTTTGTCTCTGCGAAAGAAGTTGTAGGAGATAACGTCTCGAGCGAAAAGTATGGAAAAATGTGACACCATTTGTAAACGGAGACTGTAACAGAGGCAGTGCTACCCATCACCATAGCAACTTGATGCATATGGAACACAGGGGATATCGTGTTGCCGATGGCCACCATATCACCAGTCAAGTTCCATTAGAGCCCCCTCTTGAAATGTGTGCATTGCCCTCAACACGAATTAGTTAAACAGTGTTGCATTTGTCTTCTGCCTTCAGCATTTTCCCTCGTGTAGTTATTTCCTGTTTCGGTTTCTCCAATAGACATTAACGTTTAAAGATTAAATTAACCTTTGTTTGTAGGAAAGATATAGATGATAAATAGCCAGATACAGAGTTAGAAAAAAACATATACTAGTATATAAAGGCGGGCAGATTGATGGATGGATGGATGGATGGACGAGGGATAACATTATTATTACAAGTGAAACAGATAATTTTACTGCTGTGAAATTTCCCAAGCAGCACATGCTTGTCCTTCTGGTAAAATTTCTGTAGTTTATGTGTGTGTTTATATATATATATATATACAGAAAATTTATGTTTATGTATATACATATATACAGAATAAACACGTAAATATATATACTGAATATTTACGTGTATATATATATATATATTTACGCGCGCGCGCGTGTGTATACATGCACGTAAATATTCAGTATATATATATATATACACCGAATATTTACGTGTATATATATATGCATACATACACGTAAATATTCAGTTCCTACCGAACGGAAAACACATGTCTATGTAATTTCCTGACTCTCCTGTTCTCGAACACCCGCAGCCCCTTTTTCCCCTCCGAAATACAGAATGTAAACGTAACTGACATCAAATCAAGCCAAACTCTAACATTTACTATAACTCCATGAAGAAGAGTGTTTCTTCAGAAGCTATCAATTCTGCAGCTATTTAAGGAATTCACCGAATCTTATAGGGACTGAAGATCGATAAGTACCACGTGTCGTGGCGTGAGGACGGGTACTTTTCAGCGAGGTAGTAATGTTTAAGAGTAACGTGCTGTCTCCATATTGTAACCATCTACCAAACTACACTGCGTCACACGTATGTCTGGCCACCAGATCTCATAGACTGAAGATTCATTTTGGATTTTACATGACCTTGAACTTCCCATAAACACGAGCTAGATGATTCCAGTCGCCATGCTTATACACTATTCCTTGACGTTCTATCGTCGTAGAATCGTTCTATCTACTTCTTGGTCTACCACGTTATCTCTTGCCTTTGGGGTTTCCAATTATGTTGTATGTTGCTTCTACATATGAATTGTAGGCTGCGCCCATCTTGTTTTCTCCGTTGTTATTGACGTAAAAGTTATTGACTTTTAAATTCACATATAAAATTCTGTAAAACATTTCCTATAAATCATATATTTAGCCCTCCATGTCCGATAATACAATATTCAGAACATCAGAGATTCCAGCCGAAGTTGAAGGCCGTGGGGTTCTCACCTCTTTTTTCATTCAGGAGGTCCCAGGGTTAAGTATTGACTCGAGCACGGTATTCTTATTAAGGTCTTACGTGATTTACCCCAGTTCCTCCAACAAAACTCATTGATAGTGCTTCAAATTAGGCCAGTATTGGTTCCTGCCACATTTTCTCCAAATTCATTATTTACGGTACTTTTTTCCTTTCGTCGCTGCATGACTCAACTTCCTGAAAGCGTCTGTAAAACACGAAGAGCAATGGATTCCATGGAACAGATTCCCAATTAGTAAGCTAATAACAGTTTATACACGTGAACAGAAATTCCCCGCAGCTTATGAAACAGGTATTTTCATTATTGTGGCCAGGCGAACACCTGATTGGCACGTCCCCTCAGCCAGATGATCCACCCACACTTCATGAACCCATATCATTACGGTCAATTTTAATATTATCCTCCCATCTACTCCTAGGTTTCCTTGGAGTCTTTTCCATGCATGCCACATTCACCGTCTATCTCATCCTCCTTGAGCTGTTAACTTTTCCGATATTTATCGAGCAGTATAAATCATTATTCATTCTCCTCCCACCTCATGTTTCCTACTCTCTGCCAAGTCCAAGTTTTCCCCGTTCTCTGACGAAACCAAAAATAAATAAGCAGCTCTAATGTCCCAGTTTACTATAAGCAGTAGCGCTCCTCTATGCCACAAACACCATCTCGCAATTTTCATTGCATTCACTATTCCCTTGCTCAAGACATACACAATATGCAGGCTTTCCGATACTTTAAGTGTGAGACTTGGAGTACTTTCCCTTTAGAGCTAATGTGTGGAAGTGCAGACATTTGGAAAAGTTAGATATATCTGTCATTATGCTCCATACCGCCCTAGTTTTCAAAGAAAGGATATATATACATGCACTTTTTTGTAATGTGATGTATTCGGAATAGCCATTCTAACTCTTTTTCACATCACTCCATCATCTGAAAGTGAAGAATCGGAGAAACCTTCTTTTTTTTTCTTCCTTCAAGGCGTGACAAAAGCAGGCCGTGACGCCACACGCTAAGAAGCTGTCGAAGTGGAAGACGGATTTGTGTGTTGATGGTGACAACATATAAAATGAGGGTGACACGGAAAGCTTAAAAATAGACGTTCTGAAAGAAAGTATTCTTCTGTAGAACGGACACAACTTTGAGGCGATAATTTCGGTGTCATTAATGAAGCAGCCACTGACTTGTACGTGTCAAAGGAAATTCGACCAAAGATGATGAAGAAAATGGCTGGGTCTCAGTAATTTGCCTCACACCCATTAAGTCACAAAGTCCAAGTACAAATTACATTTGCTGATTAAGGATATGACGTTCGCCTTTTGTAATTTAGATGATGCATGTGTTAAGCTCAAAGATCGAAAACGCTCATTGAATGGAAAAAAAAGACCACAACGCGTTGTGGCATTACAGAAACAGCCACAACGCGAAATTTCGTGTTGTGGCTGTTTTTAAACAACCGCAGCGCGTTGTGGCATGTGAAGATATGCCACGTTGCGAAAGTCGTGTTATGGCTGTTAAAGGAAATGACCACAACGAGTTCGGACTTCATGAAAATACCACAAACCGCCGAGGAAGTGCCCAGTCAGCTATTGGACATCTTTTGTATGTTCGGTGCCCCATTCATACTGCAGAGCGACAATGGCCGCGAATTTACTAACAAAATAATACAAAACTTGGCTGATGTGTGGCCAGGAATGAAGCTCGTGCATGGAAAGCCGAGACATTCTCAAAGTCAATGATCAGTTGAAAGATCCAACCAAAGTGTTCGAGACATGCTGGTTGCTTGGAAATCCGACAACAACACAAAAACCTGGTCTGAAAGACTACGGTTTATCCAAAGCAATAAACACCGAGCTCTGCATTCAGGCATCAAGACAAGTCCTTATGAGGCTATGTTTGGAACGGCGCAGAGGATCGGACTTGAGGATTCTCCGCTCACTGAAGACATGTACTGTTCAATAGAAACTGAAGAAGAACTGGAACAGCTCTTTAATGTAGGAATGAATAATGGTCGAGACAAGGAAGACAAGGAAGAGGCCAACCAACAGGATAGAAAAGATGAAGATGAAAATCAAATCAATAACACTTCAGAAGAAAGAGTAGAGAAGAAAGACAACAAAAATGTTTACTGTGTGATTTGTGAGAAGGAGTCATTAAACGTAATTTGTTCCTTTTTGGGTAAATCCCCGGCGTCTGAGTTCTAATTGCCGACGTTTCGGAACTCACTATCGGTTCCATCTTCATAGGCAGGTCATTAGACGCTCACAAGTGTTCAGCGTGTAACGAATTAGTTCATGTTATTTGTGGAAGTTACAGTGAATACAGTGAGGATTTCGGACTGAAAGTCACTTTCAACCTCAGTGTAAGGAAGAATCTGATCAACACTGAGCGAGAAGGTACAAAATCTGGCCAGAAACCACAAGCTCAAAAAATGGTTTCTCTCTCCAACTTAAGACTTCCACCAGTTGATACTGGGACAAACGCTGTGGTCAGGGAGCCTGACCTTGATCGAAGACGTCTAGCCCTTAGAAATGTCCTAGCAGTCGTCGTTGATGTCAGCTCTTCTGGGCTTTATCTGTTGGGCACGAAGGAAGGCCTACTTGAGCGGCTTTATGCTCGCAATGAAATCACATCTGCTGAAAACAACTTCATCGAGGCACATGATGTGCCCTCAAGTTCACTATCTCTTCGGTGAGCCTCAGTGATAACGTCTGGAAGTAAGCAGGGATTTGTAAGCTGCCATTGTAAGAGGTAGTGCATCGATAAACAGTGCAAATATCATTCGAAAAATATGAAGTGTAATTCTAAGTGTCATTCTAACAGCTGCTGCAAAAATAAATGTGCTATGCCATTGTTCTTCATTAGTCCTACGTTACTTATATTTTTAAAAGTAAATTACTAAACTTATAAACAGTTAATTTAAAAGACATTTTGCGTTGTCGCTGTTTCTCTCACGCCACAACGCGTTGTGGATGTTTAAAAACAGCCACAACACGCAATTTCGCGTTGTAGCTGTTTCTCTCACGCCACAACGCGTTGTGGATGTTTAAAAACAGCCACAACACGCAATTTCGCGTTGTAGCTGTTTCTCTAATGCCACAACACGTTGTGGTCGTTTTTTCTCTCAGTGAGCGTTTTCGATCTTTGGGCGTAACATACGCACTGTTCTTAATTCACTACTTTAATACCGAAGCGTTATAACTACCCTATCTGAAACTGGTATTGTCTAACTGCTGACACAAACAATATTGACACATTTAATTAGAACACCAACTAATGCACATTTCATGTATTTATCTTAGTAATTAATCAACTTGATGCACAAAACTTTTGTTTTACAATAAGTTTATTTCATGCCGCTACATGTTTCGACCACATGTGCTCATCATCAGGAGGTCAAAATTGCATTATACAGCCTCTGGTATCATCACACCTATAGGTGTGATGATAGGTGCACGGGACGGCCACCTATAGGTGTGACGATACCAGAGGCTGTATAATGCAATTTTGACTTACTGATGATGAGCACATATGCTCGAAACATGTAACGGCATTAAATAAACTTATTGTAAAACAAAACTTTTGTGCATCAAGTTGGTTAATTACTAAGATGAATATATACAATTATTTTACTATAAAACATTTAAAATCGCTCCAACATGTTTCGATCCTAAGATGATCTTCAGGGAGCTACGCTGTTCCTTGCTAAAGTCACATTTTTAAAATAAACTCAGTGATTTATTTTCTTATATTAATTTAGTGTTGTGGCAGCATGTCTGTAAGGTAAAATATATTTATTAATTAAATTGTCAAACCAATATTCTAGATTAGATTGTCAAAATAATATAGTAAGACTTGAATTTTGTACACAAATAATTAGGCTATCTGGAATGAAGCAAGGTTTAAATGTTTTAATGTATAAAAAAATTATATATGTGCATTAGTTTGTGTGCTAATTAAATAACTCTAAGGTATGTACGGTGCAATGATGAAGATAATATTGACACATATTCCACCTCAATTTTTGCTTTAACCTACTAAAGACGAAAAGTGTCTGTTTTGTAATAAGAACTCAGTGCCTACCGCGCAGTAAACACGCTCCACCTTCCTGGTACAAAACCATTCCCTTAATGCTGTGAAGGTAAAGGTAAAGCTATCCCTGTACAGAACTTGACAGGCCCTGAGGGTTCCAGATTTCAAGACAATCGGCATATGAATGTGGTAATGTTGTCAGCTCTACGCACCGGCCGCCTTTAACGCCAGGAAATATTCCTGCTACTCATTTCTGTTAGGGGCTGAGTCGACCCCAGGGCCACAGTACGGTCACGAAGGATTGTGTCCATGACAAGTTCCAATGAATCGAACCGTGACCTTCCGGCTACTAGCGCAGTGCGTCGACCTACTGCGCCACCGCGCGCACCCCTCTTATTGCTGTGCAAGACAATAATCGCTGTCTGTTCCGACATCCACACACAACATTTAAACGAAATATGAGCACTATGTTAAACCTTGCAGTACCTGAAGTAACCGACAGGCTTAAAGGTTTCGTATCTTTCATCGTGCAAGATTGCAGGATTCCGCGGCCGTGGAAATGAGATCTGTCTTCTTTTATGTCAAGCAGGGTAGCGTTGGTAGCTACTTGCCGGGATAAGCTATCGGTCGAGTAGTCTAGGGATTGCTTGACCCTTGAAGACGAGACAGATAGGTTGTCCCGAAACGTCGGTACCTAAGTACCAAGCTGCGCTATGTAACATTCCAGCAGAGCGACGATCGTAAGTTTCATCGCGTCCTTCTCTACTTCAGCGTCAAAATATAGAAGACTACAAATTTATGTAGGCTCTCATATGTGTGTGGAGCCTGATAAAGGGATTCTGAGGGGAATATGAGTACCCAGAGAGAGAAAATGACAGGAGGTTGGAGGCAAGTGATGAGGAACCTCTCTGTTAATGATGATAGGGTGATTACATAGGGGAGGACATGGACAGAACATGTACAACAATTGTGAGAAAAAAATACGTAAACAATTTGCCTGGGAAATAAATGGATTCGAGGATAATATTAAAATGAACCTTAAACTTGGATAAAATTTCCTGGGGTAAGAACCACGTCAGACGTTTGAACGGAGAGTAAACGAACTTTCTGCTAGCCATCTGCGTTGTCATCATCAGAGAATTGATTCATTTCCCTTATAACGTGAGGAGAAATGGTTTTCGAAACGGCGATTTGACTTGCTGCTCAACCACCTGACGCAACTTCTAGCCCGAGAGGGTTCTACTGAATTCAGTAGTCGAGAAATCTTCAGATTATAGCCTATGCAATCTGAATTTTACAGCATTAGAGAATGCAGTCTGAATCTTACAGCGCAGGATTGGGGCCAGATGCATGTTGCAGTAAATATGAATATTAGAGTCGTGCTGATGAAGGACTGGAAACTGCTTCATCCCTTGAACAAGTACTTCGTGCTAATAGACGCTGTTCGGTGGCTTTGTGATTAATAGAACTAATAATGTTCATGGTGCTGAAGTCGCTGATTGTGGCGATGGTGATATATTGACAGTGATGATGATAATGATAATAATAATAATAATACTTCGGAAAGTACTAATGTAAAAATACAACAGGTTCGGCACTGAAACTAACGATATAAGCACCATGAATAGTAACAAAAGAATAGCTGCAACACTGTATTCCCTAGGGACATAGTTTGTCTCAGGAATATAAGCAAAAATACCCTGCATAAAGGAGATCATGATGATGATGATGATAATAATAATAATAATAATAATAATAATGAAGTTTAATTATGAACTGATATCCGAATGTCATAAAAATACAGTGAAAGGTCAGACGCCTATATCAGGCCTATGTTTAGTTTAATTTCATTTCTGAAAGCACACAGAAACCCGCATAAGATTACTGCCGCTATTGTTCTGCTCGCGAACCTAGCAGGATACGGCTCCAGGAACAGAAAAGTACAGGAAACGGCGCACTCCGTACAATAATTTAAAATGTTGCTGCCAACGTCGGAGACCTACCATTCCCGAGATATTCGTCTGTTTCTCTTAAAGAACTCACACCGATTAAAGATAAATTTTACAATGCCATGCATCCTTCTGATGTACTATACTTTTGCTCGCACTTTCTCCACTCATCCGGTGTGTCTCTGACCAGTGCCAGATACTGTTCTGAGAATCCATCGTCTCCCATTTGCTGCACGGAATGAAAAGGAAATCCATTAGAGTCGGAGGGACGTTACGCAGTGTGATCCTCATTTGTCACTCTAGCGGTATTGCAGTAGCAGATTTGTTCCTATATACCGTTAACTCTCTCCCCATCGAGACATGCATTACATTCTGAATAGTATAAATCGATTTCTGCACACATTTTAATGTAGATATAGTGGTTTGTTTGCGTTGAGGCAGGATCCATCAAGAGCAGCGCCAAGTATTTTACAAGTAGGTAGACAGAAAGAGAGTGGACATACAGAGATATGTTGGCTGCATCAGCGTCATACACTTGGGGTATATCTCCTTCATTTCAACCACATGGACGAGAAATGTAGGGGTGTCCATTTTTGTGTAACAGAAATGCACGGTGTACAGAAGATAAAAGACACATAAATGTTATCAACGTTATGTTGTTCATTAATTTATGTATCTAATTCCGTCCCACCAAATTTCGATTTCTTATGGAATACGCTGCTTCTCATTTTCAAAGCTCAGTTATATGGAAGCCTGTTTCAATAAGTTTTTCATATTCATCCATTTTATGCACATGTCAGTTCTCTGCTTCATTCACCTCTTCTCTAAAATACATAAATGTACATATCTTGATAAGAAAAATAGCGTCGTTGCAATTATTATTATTATTATTATCATCATCATCATCATCATCATGATCTCCTTTATGCAGGGTATTTATACTTATATTCCTGAGACAAACCATGTCCCTAGGGAATACAGTGTTACAGCTATTCTGTTGTTACTATTTATGGTGCTTATAACACTAGTTTCAGTGTTGAATCTATTGTACTTTTACATTAGTACTTTCCGAAGTATGCGCGGTGCTCAATATGGCTGTTTTCTGGAGTTCCTTGACTTCATGTTTTCCTGGTATGTTGCTCACGTATTTTCTGAATGACTTTGAAATAGTCCCAGTCGTCCCTATTATTACTGGTATCACCTTCGTTATTACATTCCACATGCGCTGTATTTCTATTGTAAGATCTTTATATTTTAGAATCTTCTCGGCTTCATTTTTAATCACATTTCTTTAGTATTATTATTATTATTATTATTATTTACTGCAATTGAGTTTTCACTGTGTGGCAGTAGTCCTTACACTAGTAACAAATAAGAATAAATATACATAAAAGAAACAATACAAAAACACAGTAAATACGAGTACACATATTACGAAAACACCCACACAATTGTCAAAACACCCACACATACACACACTCACACATTACAAAACCCACACAGACACACACTCACATATTACAAAACAAGTTAAAACAACCACAGTAAAAGATACACAACAAATAAAATGGTCGCACTACAATCAAGTACCCTCAATATAAGGTCACCCTAACGTGCATGGTACTGTTTCACGTCAGTGATTTATTTGCAACGAAAGTATTATATTCTTCTTCCAAACTTTACCACCATTTCCCCCTCTTACAATAACGAAAAAGTATGATATTTTAAGGACAGAAATGGACGGGTGAATATACTTCAGGATATGTTGAAATGGAAGGATAAAGTTACTTTATATCATGAGATATGATTGCCTTTTCTGATTTAAGAACATTCTGCCACTAGCCCTGTCATGAACGAAGAAAATCCTTTTCACACCTCTATGTCAATACATGTGTCAAAGTAGATTAATTACTCCCGTTTCCCGAACATTGTACTTTGTCACCTACAGTATATCTGGATACTGTCTGAAACGTGGCTGCTGTACCAGCAGCTAGTGACAGACGAATTAGGAGAGTTTTGCAGTGATAACTCGCGGCGGAAAATCGAATATCTGGGAATAATACTATCCACGTTTCACTCTGTTCACCACAAATCCTACTATCTTTATTTGGAACCCGCGTCACCTGAGTTAGAACCCAATTAGTACCACATTAAGCATGTGATGCTACACCATGTAATCATTCACATTTATAGAGACGATAAAACCACAAATTCACACTTACAGACAGGATGACACAACTTCACACTAATACACACACAAGGAACGTCATACGACAGCTCAACAGCTTCACACCTACAGACAATTATACAGCTTCACACTTACATTCACAACAGGTCAACAGCTTCACATCTACAGACAATAATACAGCTTCACACTTACATTCACAACAGGTCAACAGCTTCACATCTACAGACAATAATACAGCTT
>Ga0123355_10015055_pt1 | contig 12134 bp, 9 predicted proteins | sample TergutEmb28metaG_3_FD_89872 | JGI IMG/M metagenome (GOLD analysis project Ga0123355, IMG submission 89872) | Embiratermes neotenicus P1 segment gut microbial communities from Petit-Saut dam, French Guiana - Emb289 P1 | ecosystem: Host-associated > Arthropoda: Insects > Digestive system > Gut ... | reverse complement strand
GGCGAAACGGACGAGTCCATTTAAATCGGCGGGGGCGTCAGTTCAGTCGACTACTGGCAGCCGAGGTGTGCGCATCAGCGGTAGTAATGCTGGATACACCATGTTCCGAGGTAGTGTGAAGGGCACTGGCTACCCATTACATTCGCCAGTTTCCCCTTCACTTCCCCCCCCCCCGTGCGTCACGGTGTGCCATCACATTTCAACTGGAGTCTACGGATCTAACACACTGTACGTTCCATCCATAAGACAGCAATCAAACACTCTGAATTCACTGGGAGACGATTTCACAGTCGTTTGGGATGTGGAAGAACCCGGTTCAACTCGCAGCCTATGCGGCATATGCAAATGCGACTACGCAAACGAACATCTCTGTTTTTTTTATATATTTGTAGTTCCATGCATCGTAATTCTAGGCTGAAGAAATCCAACAAGATGCAACAGTGTGCAGATATTTATTTACTGCTAAATTAACCGCTTGGCGCCGAAATTATTTTTTTTTTAATTTTAGTACACTCTGTATATAAAATGTGAATAAAACAGGAACCAAATACGTTAGAATTATGAAACAAACTGCATTTTGAAGAGAAAGAAACGGAGCGTATATACCACGTTTAAAATATTCAGTACCTATATCTGTTGAATAAATATATAAAATGCAACGTTTAGAGGTTAGCGGTGCGGTACGACCCCCTATATTGGTCGTTAGGTGTCAAAGGGCTAATCTACATGTTTCGGGCGTCCATTGCGCGCATCATCAGGAGTACATAAAACTGTAGTTGCAGCCTCTGGTACAGATCATACTATCTGGGGAGCACGCTTCTTCAATCGTGACCAGATAAGTCCTTATTTGGTCACGTTTGAAGAAGCTTGCTTCACAGATCGTATGACCTGTACCAGAGGCTGCAACTACAGTTTTATGTACTCCTGATGATGGGCGCAATGGACGCCCGAAACATGTAGAGTAATTTAGCGGTAAATAAACATCTGCATACTGTTGCATCTTGTTGGATTTCTTCAACCTAGAACACCTCTGGATTACAAGCAATACACAACAGGACAGAACAAAGAATGGCAGTACGCCCCACCGCAAAGTGATAAATTAGCACGTCAAAAGAAACGCCTTTAAACCCTTCCATTTTGTAACATTGGAAACCCTTGGGAAACTCGTAATAATTCCAAGGTCCATTCATATTTTATTATGGATTGCGTACAGGTGGCAAGGCCAGGCACCACGTGATAAATTGAGCCAATCCATATCATCAGCGTCACTTTTCACTTATATCACACTGCAGATAAAGGAAAATTAGTGCCTGTGAGTAGGCACAACGTCTTAAGGATGGAAATTTCTATGCAGCCTGGACTATGATAGAAAAATTGAACTGTCAGCTTCAAGCCCCGACCAATGATACGACTCCGTGATAACGCAGAACAATGGCTAGACTGGGATTCGAACCCCACGATGATCAGGTCTTCATCTCTTCGCCATCCCGTGCAGACTGGTTCTTGGGGCCAGCGTATATATCAACAGGACATTACCGCTGTATACGTTGACGAAACTTGTAACTCCCTGAAGAAGATACAAGAGGTATGATCGAATCATGTAGGAGTTTTGTATAATAAAGACAAAAACCTTGCGCAATTAGCTGATAGTGAAATTTGTATTAGACTACTGCACGGAAGATGTGTAACATCAAAACTCATACCAAATTTCGACCACATCCAAATTAGTGAAGAACCATTCTACAACAATGGACGCTTTGTAATACCGCTGTGAAAACGTAATTTGAACAAAATCCTGTCAAGAAGCTTCTGCTGGGAAGTATCCGGCAGAGTAAAACAGCGATGGATGACAACGTGACGCTCCTACTTTCAGAAATGGAACGGAATACAAATGCAGCAAGGAGTGGGTTTATAGCGCCAGGGTGTCCTTACTTTATCGGAAGAGAAACGATTGTCACTTTGAAGGTTCGCTTATCGTATTAATGTGGTCCGTTCCAAGGATTGCCCATACGCGCGGGGCAATAGCGACTGGACGTGAAAGTGACATTTGTCAGATACGAGGGTGTGCTGATAAGTACTTAGCCCGACCAGGAAGGAAACAAGCTACAGCGACCAAACTCGGGATTTATTCAACATACTCCCCACGAAGCTCAGTACAATTCTTGGCCAGTTGCTTTAACTTTTGCAAGCCACTCAAAACAATTCAGAAGGTTGTCCGTCCAACCAGTTCTCTGCGGCAGCAATGACCTCCTCGTCGGACCAAAAAATGGCGACCTTTCAATTGTATTTTTTCAGTCCAGGGAACAGGTGGTAGCCCGACTGGGCCAGATCTAGAGAATAGGGTGGGTGATCAAGACAATGGAAGCTCAGTTAGGCCAGTTTCTTCTGGGTTGCAAGAGCCCGGTGAGCCGGGGCACTGTCGTGCAAGAACAATACCCCCTTGGTGACCTTCCCGCAGCGTTTTTCCTTCAAACTGTCCTTCAATTGCACCAGCAGAGATGAGTAATACTCCATGTTGATAGATTGGCCCTTTGGAAGGTAATCAATGAGGAGGATGCCGTCTTGATCCCAAAAAATCGAGGCGAGAACTTTCCCAGCGGATTTTTGAACTCGGAATTTTTGGGGGCGGGGCGGGGTGAGCAGCTATGTCGCCACTCCACTGAATGTGATTTGTCTCCGGGTCATATTGGTACAACCAGGATTCGTACATGGTGACCAATCGCGACAGGAAATAATTTGGATCGCGCTGACAAAATTCCAAAACTTGCTCAGACGACTGGCACCGTTGACGTTTTTGATCCGCGTTCAGGCATTGCGGGACACACTTCGCGGAGAGCTTCCGCGTGTCCAAATCTTCATGAATGATGGACCCAACCCGCTCACGTGAGATTCCCAGTTGCTCAGCTATTCAGTTGGCCGAAATCCGGCGGTCTTCCAAGATTAGCTAGTGAATTTGATCAATAATCTCCGGGGTGGTCACTGTTTTGGGTCGTCGAGGACGAGGCGCATCACAGGTGGAAAAATCACCAGGTTTAAACCGGGCCACCCAGATTTTGACGGTGGCATACGATGGTGCATGTTCCCCTAATGTTTCCATCCAGAATGGCGTGAATTTCCTTCGGCGCCTTGCCTTGCAGGAAAAAAAATTGATGACAGCTCGCTTCTCCATGTTGTTGAAATAGCGCGCGTCGCCTGACATGCTTCCTTTCAGCCCCTGTAACAAGAAAAAACTTGGAATTCGGCACATGGACAGACCCATCTTTCCAACGACACTATCGATTCCGTTCTACGACAACGGGAAGTAGGTCGGGCTAAGGACTCATCAGCACCCCTCGTAATATTCGCGACCTGCAACACCACCGCCATCGCCATCAACCACCAATACCACCGCAACTGCCACCCCCACCACCACCACCGCCACCATCCCCCCACAACCGCCGCCACCACCGCCGCCACCAACACTACCACCACTACCATCACCATTAATAATAATAATTATTACAAATATCATTATTATTATTATTATTATTATCATCATCATCATTATTATTATGACTGTCTCACGCTATGTCCACTGTTGTCAAACTCCCGGAATACGGGCTCTAAACCAAGTACCTGCTGGGGGGTTGCATCAGGGTATACTGAAATGAGTGAATATAGTGGGGAACATTTTAAACTGGCATGGTTAGGGTTACCAGCCTCTTCATCAGACACGTGGACTTCATCAACGACAAATTTTCTGGCGATGGTGCAGACGTTTGGGACGACCATTTTCAGGACCTCGGACAGACGGCATGGCGTTTCACTGATGGAAGTGAGGTTGTGGTTAGGCATGTTAGAAATGACCCCCGTAGCAGATAAGAGCAGCAGAATAACAATAATCTTGTTCAGTTGCGAATGATGATTGGTTCAAGGGAAAAGTCCTGATATATGCGTTATATTTTCTGTACTTGTGGTATTACTACTGCCGCTGCTGCTGCTGCTATGACTTGGGACGGTCTCAGACGCGCGCTCAGCATTTTTTGTTGCGTGGGTGGGAGCTAGCTGACCCTGAATTTGTTTCATTTTAAAAACGATGTAATAAAAAATCGTGTCACATACGTAACCGTAAAATAATGTTGTTTTCAACTGTATTTATCTACATGTCAATATAACACGTTCCTTGACTCACTAACCTAACCTAATTCACAAGAGCCTACCTATATCTGCCTTCACGCATGTTAGCAGTGCGGCTGCCACTGGACGGCCTTCCATGAACTTTGATACTGGAGACCCTTATGAAAATCTGTACTGAAAATCCAACTTTAGCTAAAATCGCGCAAAAATATCGACCACTCTACATGAAGGCGTAAGTATATTTTATCGATGCCGGCGACATTAGATCTCCACAAAAGCGCCCCTTACTGTGAAATGGTGTCAGGCTGTACTACGCGAACTAGCCTCTATGTTACGTTACACATACACTGCCTATCGTGTTTCAGTTCAGCCTTTACACTATTCATCTCAGTTTTCAAATCTCCACTAGACTTGTGATCAGCCGATTTCAGCGGCTAATTTCGGCTGAAGGGTACTACAACACGCAACTATGTCTTCGTATCACCGAATCTACTTTACTCTTTAAGTGGACGCAATTCTTCCCCCCAAAAGTCGGTAATTGACCCACAAACAAAACTACATTGCGTCACACCTCAGAAGTCCGTTGTCCAGTAACCTATTGTAGAACAAGGCGTGGCAATGACAGAAACAATCCTACTTTACCCGCGTACTGTGTGGGAATTGCAGCACGCGACACACAACAGTATCTACTGAACATCAGACAAACCACAATATCGGTCAGCCATTCAAAGTAAGGTCTCTAGATCACTCTTCCTCGCACTGAAAAGGCAGAGATCCTTGGAGAAGCGGGGCCATTGTCATGGCAACGAAACTGTACACAAAACACGAAGCCACGTGGGGGGAGGGGGTTAATGTCAGCGTTCGTTTCAACATCACAAGAAAGAGGGTAAAAAAAGAAGAGAGTACAAACTTAGATTCGCCCCTTTGTATTTTGGTATATGCAACACACTGAACAGCATAAGAATTGTACGTATGGGAAGCACAAAACATACGTCATCTTTAAACATTTACAAAAATATTTTGCGATTTAACAAGACAGGGAATATACGTATGACGTAACTCTAATTCGCGTTCACGTAACCATTGTTGCCACTGAATAACATTACATATTCTGAGTGTATCTCTTTAGCCTTCGTCACCAAACATGCAAAGCGCATGCGCCGTGCTCGGGTGTCATCTGTGGCCTCTCCGGCGCTACAGCATTTCTCCACAACATCTCATAAACGGTAAGATATTCCAAAAATAGTCATCGAACATTAAAGTGTGTGTCTTGACATCCTCTACGATTTTTGTCTGACACATGAATTGTACTGAATCTCACTATTAACGAGAATTCAGCGAGAAATCACATATGAACATACGTCTTCATCTAAAACACCCGAGATTCGTTTCATATTTTAATGAAACTTGAATTTTCTCGACAGATTTTCGAAAAATACTCGTATATCAAACTTTCATGAAAATCCGTTCAGTGGGAGGCGAACTGTTCCGTGCGTACGGAGAGACGGACATGACGAAGCTAACAGTCGCTTTTCACAGTTTTTCTAACGGACCTAAAGGTGGGCAATACCATCAGACACGACGTTTCGAAGTCCTTAAAAAAATAGGCTCTTTCTCAGCTACTTGAAGTACGAGCATAGTGTTTACTGTGCGTTAAGCAACTTCTCATTTTGCCCACAGTTACAGGATGCGTAAGGTCTCAGAATAAACATTAATTACGTTCCCAAATGTTGACCCTGGATAGCGTAGACCGGAAGAGCGGCTCGATACGGGCTGGATAGTCGGGGATCGACTTCCGGTCGATTCCAGATTTTCCGCACCCGTCCAGACTGGTCCTAGGGCCCACTCAGTCTGCAGTAAAGGGGACACCGGGTCATTTCAGGGAGTAAAACGGCCGAGATGTTGCATTAACCTCCCACCTCACACAGCATCGAAGTTAAAGAAAGAGTAGAGCTATCTCTCCACTCCCCCTTTGGGCTTCCATGGCCTGTTACTGTGTGCCCTGGATTACGTTCTCAAACAGCATTAGGCTAACACATTCCTCACTGTACAGAATCCACATTGTGTTTTTACGAATAACAGAACCTCAAATTTCAAATACTTTTAGATGCACCTCAAGCGTGAATCAGCTGTATTTTGGGGATTTCCGTGGCACAGGAAAAAAATTCAATCCTGGAAATGAAGCCAGCATGTCGTTGCAATACGTTGGTAACTGCCTTCCGAAGTGCACGATGTCACATCCCAGAAGACGGCACAGTCACAGCCTAGAGCAGTGTTTCTCAACCTTTGTGAGACCGCGGCCCGGTAAATTCTTTTTTCATAAGACGAAGGCCCGATCCCAACAAATTTACTCGTAAATACATTTCCACTTTTTTAAGTTCATACATTAAACTAACATAAGTATTAATAATTATGGCATAATCATAAAGAGTATTAGTACACTTATGTGTACGGTGTAGCATGTTGACAAATATAAAATTACATTTAAATTAATTATCAATCACTGGACTAATGAAATCTTGTAGCATATTGTAGTTTCCTGATGCCAACATTTGGGTTTGAGTTTTTCGACACATTCACGTATATTTTTCTCCTCAGAATATTTCCACTATAAAACTTTCATGAAAATTCTTGTTTTTAAGCTTTCGCCGTGTTCTAAATGTAATTTGTTCCTTTTTGGGTAATTCCTCGACGTCTGATTTCTAATTGCCGACGTTTCGGAACTCAATATCGGTTCCATCTTCATAGGCAGGTGAATGAAGTATATACTTCATTCACCTGCCTCTGAAGATGGAACCGATAGTGAGTTCCGAAACGTTGGCAATTAGAACTCAGACGCCGGGGAATTAGCCAAAAAAGAACAAATTACATTCGTGAAAATTGCTTAGAAAACTAAAATGACAAATTCCAGGAGAACCTCTCGCGGCCCGGTAGAATTGATGCCAGGGCATGGTACCACGCCGCGGCCCGACGATTGAGAAACACTGGCCTAGAGAATATCAAATGTCTTTCAGCGATTTCACATCCTCAGGAAAATGCGGGTTCGGGCCAGTACGTTTTGTGCCGGCCTTCCTCAACGGTACTTGCCCCACTTTGTGTGAATATTTCACGGCGAAATTACGACTCACTGTATGGCATCCTAAAATAAACCTCAAGAAGCTGTAAAAAGTGTTCAGCTTACAGTGTCAGACAGAAAATATGTTCAAGGGCAGGTGATGCATTTTAATCTGGTATAACTTTAGTCCCGGGTTTAGTTAACAGCACAGAAATCGTTAAACTGTTGAAACCATTAGCGCCAGTGCCAAATGTTACAACATTCAGAAACTCTGCCATCTGTCCGTGGACGGTATCTCATACCACTCTCAGATCAGTGATAAACACCACCCCCAAAGAACGACTGTTTTTTTTTAATACACATCCCGAATATTTACTGTGCGGCAAGATCTCATTTTTTATGTATTTCTTATACGAAATTCGCACTTCACACATTTCACTTTCCACCACCCTACCTTCCTCATCTCTCGTCGCTCTTCCGTTCCTCCAGCCTACTTTTAACAGAAGGACGAACGGTCACATCCAGGGAGCCTTCAGGGCAGTAACTTGTGTCTCCCCTCCATGCCCCCGGAGTATGCAAACAATGGTGTAGCTTGCTGACCTTTCATTTTGGGGGGGGGGGGGGGGGGCGCCCGTGGCGAGCAAACACAACGATCGGCAGTAACACACATCATGCACTTATTAAAAAATCACGTATGTTTTTGGGCGCGTTCGCAAAATTGCCAAACGCGACTATTGGCAACGTTACGTCTGTCTGTCAGTCCGTCCGCAAGGAACAACTCAACCCCAACTGGGCATATTTTTATAAAATTTAGTGTGAGCATTTTTCGAAACTCTGTCACGAAAATTCAAGTTTCCTTAAAATCTGACATGAATAACGGGTAATTTACATCAAGACTTAGGTACATGTATGATACATCGCTCAGTTCTACTTAGGATGAGAAATATCTCACACAAACGTTGTAGAGAGAACGAAACCACATTTCATGTTCAGTAACTTTTCCGAAAAATTGTGCCGTTTATAAGACAACGTGGAAAAATACTGTACAGCGAGACAAGCCACAGATGACAATATAACACGGCGCATGCGCAATGCATACTGTATAACTACGACTACAAAGACACACTCAGAACATGTAATACTTATTGCTTTTCCAAATGGTTACGCAAACGCACCTAAATGTTAGGCCATATGAACACTGTTACGATGATTTGGCGCAGAAAAACAATTTTTCTTAGTTGAATAAAGAGAGACCAACTTGATGTCACTTGCTTTATTACTTCATTATTTAATGCTCAACATGTTTCGGATGTTAATACACCCAGCCTCAGGAGCTTGCGACTTATTTGTTGAGTTATTTCATGGGTTGTATTGCTCTGGTTCGATGTGTGTTGGTGTTACGTTGTGGTTTGGTTGGGATGGTGTGGTATCCGTGTGCAGGCTGAGGCACATCGAACCAGAGCAATACAACCCACGAAATAACTCAACACATAAGCCGCAAGCTCCTAAAGATGGATGTATTAACATCTGAAACATGTTGAGCATTAAATAATGAAATAATAAAGCAAGTGACATCAAGTTGGTCTCTCTTTATTCAACTATCAAGATGATGCACGGTCCAATAAACATAGGGTTAAAAATTTTTCTTATTTAAAATACTCTTTTTTTCTGAGCGAAGCGGCTGCGACCCCCTCCCCACCCACGGCCAATAATAAGTGTAGTGCCTCACAGCTCCTGCTTCGCGGTTCACAGGGTTAAGAGCGATGACACTGTACTTTAAGTGCCTCCCGTACCCCGGTTCAACGTTCAGCTGAGACCATTTACCACACAGTAGGCGGTCAATGTAGCTGCTGTCCTGCAAACATTAGGCTTACCCGATATTTGATCTTGTCATAACGATGGCGATGCAGAGTCCAGTATTGTGCAGCATGACTCCGAATACAGAGATTAGAAGCTAACAATCTTTCGTGGAAGCTTACACAGCCTTCCTTTGTTTTGTTTCCAATACCACGAAACAATCGACGTATTTCTACTGACTGTAGAAGCGTGGCAACTGCTTCCCATTTACAGGCGGCAATGCTACACAGGTAGTCTCAACTGAACGGTGCACAGAGTATATTCAATGCCAGGATATTCTGTCTGGCCAAAGGCCACGAAGTATTCATGTCCACTAATTTACAGTCAAATCTCACCGATGCCTCGGATAAGGGCGGCACATGAACATTCAATTAGACGCTTTAAAACTGATGTTTACGTACTTGGAACGAGAGAGACGGACAGATACAGAACCGGCTGCAGTGCGTCACAGAGATGCCACACACCTGTTGCTCGCGTGTGTGCCGCGCGCGAGTGCTGCATTTTGCAGAGAAATGCAGCAGGCAGATGGGGAAGTACCTGCAATTTCTCTCCCCCCCTCTCTCTCCCCCCCCCCCCTCTCTCTCTCTCTCTCTCTCTCTCTCTCACACACACACACACACACACCACTGCCGAACAGCGTAATCCGATGCAATTTATATCAACTTATATCCTGATTGTCTTTCTTAAGGTTTGATAAAATATTGTTCTCTTATTTTACACATGCTTCTCTTTACAGCTCGCCTTCTATTGGGTTCTCCCATCACAACAGTAAGCATTTGTTTCGTCATTCTCATGCGTATTCAGTCTACAGCGGCGACGAACAACATGCGGCCCGCAGACCACATACAGCCCTTCTACACTGGCAAAGCGACCCACAATGTTATTTCAGAAACACGGAGTAAACGGATATGAAAGCCGACGAAAAAATAATTTTATTCGTACTCATACAAAATATTACTCACTTATACACTGTATTACTGACAACACAACATACATTTTCGTACCAAAATAAACACATAACGCAGCTATCGCACTTCCTGGCTTCATTGCGTAAAGGTTGAGATAAGTAAAGTAAAGGCTAAGTGTAAATATTTGGGAACAACTTTAACAAATCAAAATTCTATTGCGGAAGAAGTTAAGAGCAGATTGCAGTCAGGAAATGCTTGCTATCATTTGGTGCAGAATCTTTTGTCTTTTGGTTGCTATCCAAAAATTTAAATATTAATATATAGAACTATAATTTTGCCTGTTGTTTTGTATGGGTGTGAAACTTGGTCGCTGACATTGCGAGAGGAAAGGAAGCTGAGGGTGTTTGAGAACAGGGTGTTGAGGAAAATATTTGGACCTACGAAGGACGAGGTAACGGGGGAATGGAGGAGACTGCATAACAAGGAGCTAAATGATCTGTACTCCTCACCCAATATTGTGCGGGTGATAACATCGAGAAGAATGAGATGGGCTGGGCATGTGGCGCATATGGGTGAGGAGTGGGGGGTGTATAGGGTCTTGGTGGGGAAACCGGAGGGAAGGAGACCAATGAGGAGACCTACGCGTAGGTGGGTGGATAATATTAGGACGGATCTCCAGGAGGTGGGATGTGGATATATAGATTGGATTGGGCTGGCCCAGGATAGAGACAGGTGGCGGACGCTTGTGAGTGCGGTAATGAACCTTCGGGTTTCGTGAAATGCGGGGAAATTCTTGACTAGCTGCAAATCAGTCAGCTTCTCAAGAAGGACTCTGCACCATGGAGTAAGTAAGTAATGGCTAAGTGTAAATGCTTCACAACACAGAATTTCTGGAAGAGCCTGCATCTGTGAACAGTTCTTTTCGAAGACGAATACTCTGAAGCATTCATCCAGAAATCGACTCGACGATAAAACACCAGCTGATCAGCAATTCAGCTTCTCAAATATCTCCAGATATTAACATCTCAGCGTCAATTTCTTCACTCAAGTTCTTTTTTCTTGAACAGTGAATAAACAAGTTCCACAGAAAGGACAAACGGAACTCACACGAATTTCTACTTGAACTCAGTTCATTTTACTCAGGATTTTTTGAAAAGAGGCATAGTAAGGCATTATTGCGTAAGATTAGTTCCAAACTGTCTACGATTAACTCAAATTCTTCATTAATTTACAACACAATTTACCGACCCAATATTGGCACCACTGATGACAGGATATTACAATTAATTATCATCACCATCATCACAAACATCAAGGATTGGACCCTTTGATCCGCTTCTTCGATCTTCCAATTGTTCTCCTTCCTTGTGGTCTGTTGTGGTACGATTTCAGAGGGATTCGGTTTTGTGGCATTCTTTGCAAGTGTGAAAGCCAGTTCCGTCTGTATTCATCTATCTTGTAAAGTATGCCTGTAATCCGTAGTTCGCAGCGTATGTAGTTGTTTGTTTTGTGGTCATAAAGGGTGTAGCCTGCCAGAGGTCTCAGTAACTTCATTTCTGCCGCTTCAAGCAATTATACACAATTAAAAAAAGTACGTATTGTTTATAAAATGGACAGCAATTTTTTTTTTGTCTTGACTTGGCTCTCGTGCCCAAACCGCCGCTTGAGACTGGTCTGCAGCATGCTTTCATTTATTCACCCCGATGGCAGTGTATAAAATGAACTAACAAACTCATTTTATTTTATGTTTCCCGTCATTACTGCTACTACGGCACGCCATGACTCAGGGTATAAGTCGCCGACTTCTCAATGCTGAGACACGAGTTCAATTCCAGGCCACTCCATGTGGGATTTGTGGCAGGTACAGTAGCACTGGTACAGCCTTTTCTTGGAGTACTTCCGTTTTCCCGTTACCAACACACCGCCAATGTTACATACTGATTTATATACACTAGCGCTATATATTGTTAGAAACTGGCATCGTCGTTAAAATACTACTGCTGTTACTACTACTACTACTACTACTACTACTACTACTACTACTACTACTACTACTACTGCAACTACTCCTCCACCATCATTACTACTACTTACTTACTTACTTACTTACTTACTCCATGGTGCAGAGTCCTTCTTGAGAAGCCAACTGGTTTGCAGCTAGTCAGGAAATTCCCCGCATTTCACGGAACCCGAAGGTT
>Ga0123355_10015054_pt1 | contig 12136 bp, 10 predicted proteins | sample TergutEmb28metaG_3_FD_89872 | JGI IMG/M metagenome (GOLD analysis project Ga0123355, IMG submission 89872) | Embiratermes neotenicus P1 segment gut microbial communities from Petit-Saut dam, French Guiana - Emb289 P1 | ecosystem: Host-associated > Arthropoda: Insects > Digestive system > Gut ... | reverse complement strand
CTTGGAAGCGGCCTTCCGAATCGCCGATGTTTTCGGGGTGGACCTGAAAGACGTATTTCAGTGGACCTCAGAGAAGGTTTGTGCCCGCTGAGAAGCGCTCGCGTGTTGATTGCGTCTGGCTGGGTAGCTTTCAGGCCGCTCGATCCGGGCGGTTCGTTACTTTTGTTCACCGACGGCCTGACTGATTCGATTGCTAGTGATGACCCAGAAATCCGTGTGCATGCAATGTTGAAAGGAGGAGCGGACATGAAGGAAACGATGTTGAAGCTCCGTTCTTTGATGGAGGCCAGGCTCACTCTCGATGACGTAACAATTGTATTAGTGGCTCGACTTCCACTCCGGCGTGTCACGTCGTGATGACAATAAAAGTGCCGATGCATCGAAAGTGGATTGGCAACGAAAGTGGCAGGGCACCACGTTTTCTCGCAGCAACGGCCTCTTGGTGGCATGAGGGGTGCGCGCCATGCGTTTGTCAGTTTCTCTAAACCGTTCGTATTTTCCGTCGCTACTTTTCCTAATCCAGGAGACCAAGCAGGCCATGCCAGGGGGAACTGCCCGAATTCCGGAGAAGTTAGTCCCCGGAATTGCGGAACTGGCATCGCTATGCTCGCTTGTCGGCAGCGAACCAACGCGTGTCCCGGTAAGAATCGGCAATCATCCAGGCGCCAGCCAGTAATACCGCGTTAAGGATTGTTTCGCTCCACTGGAAAGCCACTTTGGAGCCTGAAGCCACGATGGGTATCCACACCAGGAGCAAGAACAATCCGATTTGCAAGGTCGAGAGCGCCGCTGCCAGTCGTGCACAATAGCCGATGAGCACAGCGATGCCCGCCGCGACGAACGCACAGCCGGTGAAATATGCCCAAAACAGGTGGCCAGGTAGCCAGTGGGGGATGAGCGCGAGCGTGTCTTTCAGATCAATGAAGTGGGCCACACCGAAAAAGATCAACGAGAAGGCATACAGTACCCGCGCGATGCGGGTTCCGTTCTTGCTGCTGATAAAGCCCAGATGTTCACGGTCCCAGTCAGTGGCGAATCGAACATAGAGCACCAAAGAAGCAGCCACCACGACCATGAGTGGAAATACCGACCAGCATGCCTCAAAAAGGGGTGCATGGAAAAAGTTTGGCAACCGAAACAGCAGCAACCAAAGCAAGAGAGTGACAAGCAGGATGCTCGCCGCCATGGCTGCCTTGTGCTTAAGAAGAAGGCCGATGCCAGTCATGACGGAGATAACGGCGCTCAGGTAGATAAGCAGTTGGTGAGCGGGCAGACCAGTTGGAACCGGATTCCACACCGGAACCAGGTCGGGGTACAGCAAGCCCACAATTCCCAAACTGAGCATGGTGGTCGCGAAAATTGCGTGACCTACGCTCGCGATGCGCATCGACGTGCTCCCCGTGTTTGATACAGCCCCCTGGCACTCAAGCGCTGCCACCCTACGTAAGAGGGGAAAAACGACATGCGTGATGAGCGAGGCGATTCCGATTGCCTAGTCTTCGTCATCGTTGGAATTGTAATCTCCATTGCGCAGAGTCTTTGCGTGCGCAGGGTCTTTGCGTGCGCAGGCACCAGTATTCGGCGCGATGCATGGGTGTAGACGGCAAAGTTTGCGAAGTCCGTTTGACGTTGGTTAGGGCTTTGAGTATCAATCAGGTTGATTTGAGTTTTTGACGCTTGGCGCGGATCGCGCGAACCGCTATCTCGATCCGCCGCGCGCGGGTTTCCGGTTTCTTCGCTTCCTCGATCGCTTCCGCGTACTCGCGCTGGTGCGAGTAGCTGAGCTCGCGCCACCGATCCCATGCCGGATTTGCCGCCTTCAGAGCTTTCATGAAGTCTGCCGGTGGCTTCACCTCGCGTTTGTCTGTGTCGAGATCGAGACGGACCTCCACCGTCTCACCGCCGTCTAAGCCGGCAGCCTCGCGGTGGCTGCGTCGCAGCGGGATGCACGGCGCGCCCATCGACGCAATCGTGCTCCGGTAGGTGTAGCCATTCACTGTGACCTTGACCGGCGCGCGCACTTTGCCGAAGACCGCTTTCGGCTCAAAAGTGAGGGGTATGAAGCACATCGCCCCATCTCGAACGACCCTCGTCTTGAATGTTCTCGTTACCACGTGAAACTCCATTTTCGGCAAATGCTGCACCGCTTGATGCTTGATGCCCAAGCCGAGCAGCCTTCCGGGGACGCGAAGAGTATATCCCGTAAAAACGCGATCGCGCTATTGCCAACGCATTGGCCACTAAGAAAAAGCTTCGATTCACGCGACCCGGAGTGTGTCGGCCATCAGCGGTTGCTGGGAACAGGAACGGGTAGGCGGCTTCCGGTCTCTCAACTTCCAAGCAGTCCGCGATGGGGCCAGAGCGGTGCACGGGGAGACGGGCAAGCCTGTTTGTGAGGGCTAGGCGGGAGCGAGGAGCGAGTACACTGATCGAGCTTGAGTTACAGGGATGGCAAACCAGTCGATTCCCAGAAAGGAATTAAACCGACAAAAGGCGCATTCGCATATACTATCGTCCATGACAGGCTTGAAGGTGCTCCCATCTGTGGCGCTCGGCCTGGCTGCTGTGCTGGTCGCCGCGCCGGCAGGACAGACCCAAGATCAGCCGGTGCGCTTGTCGATCGTCGTCGACAAATCTTGCCTGATCCAACCCGAGTCCGATCCCTTGGTTCTCGACGACCACAGTGATGCCTTCCGCAATGACGCCATTTGCCGAGTTGAGAAAGTGTTGTCGTCTCATCATATTGAAGAGAAGCTCACGGAGGGTGAGCGCTCCCGCTTCTTTGTGCGGGTTGCTGAGCAGGAATACATCGTGCAAAATCCGACCGACCAGCCTGCCGTCTTCATTATCCGGCACGATGTTCCGGAGAATTGGATAGTGGACTCCAACACGCCACCCTCCAGCATGGACGGCTCAACGGCCGTGTATCGGATAAACGCAGAGCCGGCACAAAGAGTGGGGCTGCACGTGGGGACACACCGAAGCTACGCCATTAGAGTCGAGCCCTGGGATGTCGTGCGCCCCGACGACATTCCACCGGAGGGTGCCCAACACCAGCCGGTCCCGTTGACGGTCGTCGTGGACAAATCCTGCCTGATCCAGCCCGAGTCGGATCCCTTGGTTCTCGGCGGCCACAGTGACGCCTTCCGCGATGACGCCATTTGTAAGCTTGAGAGCGTGTTTTCGCCCCACCATATCGAAGAAAAGCTTACGGATAGTGAGCGCTCCCGCTTCCTTGTCCGGGGGGCTGAGCAGGAGTACGTGGTGCAAAATCCGACCGACCAGCCTGCGGTCTTCGTCATCCGGCACGATGTTCCGGAGAATTGGATAGTAGACTCCAACACGCCACCCTCCAGCATGGATGGCTCAACGGCCGTGTATCGGGTAAACGCAGAGCCGGGCCAAAGAGCGCGGCTGCACGTGGGGATACATCGAAGCGATCCTATCGATCCAAACGAGCTCCGGTCGCCTTCATGCTCGGATTTCGCCATTGGGAGTTGCTACTGTGCACTAAGAATCCCGAGACGCGAAACCCGTCTCGGGACCGCCGAACCATTCTTCACCCCAACTACCGGGTGGCCGACCAACTTTCTTCTCCTCGGCATTCACATCTTGCCGGTCCACCAAGGGCTCCGCTGTGCGGTTTCGCCCAATGCAACTGCGAAAATCGCAGGCATCCGCATCCAGTGAATGTCTGCTCTTTATTCAGCGAGGTGCTGAATGTTTAACCGAGCCGACTGTACCGGAGTTGATGATGGCGATAAGCCCGTTTGTGAGGACTCATCTCGCCTCGTTTGCGAAAAGACGAGAGCGCCGCCTGTTACCCCATGTGCCGTTTCATCCTGGGAAAGTGAAGAGCTCAACGAGCGTCCTCACACGCACTTTCCGGCGGCTGGGCGGAAAGCGCCTGGTTCTTGTCAGCTCGGCGATACCATGGAGGCTCGCCCAAAACAATTCCGATAGAACCTCTGACTTCGAGCTCTGCCCCTGAAACAACTCCAGGAGTTGGGAAAATGCGAATCGCAGCTCCGGAGGAGTAGCCGGGTCGCCGAAGGGTACGCTCAGGCTGAGTGAAAACATCACTTCATACAGTGCGGGTGAAGACCCGGCGAATTCCAGATATGCGGCCGCGACCGATTCGACCGTATTTCCACGCTGGACGCGTTTCCGTGCCTTCTCCAAAGCCAGGCCCAGCTCCCGGAACCCCTCGATGGCAACCGCGGTGAGAATCCCTTCGCGGCTTCCAAAATGAGCGTACAAAACGGGTTGGCTGTATGCGATTTCGTCGGATAGCCGCCGAACGGTTACGCTGGACCACCCTTCAAGCTCCGCGATTCGTCGTGCGGCACTGATGATCTGTGCCCGGCGGGCCTGCTTGTCGCGCAGTTTTCTTTCCGCAATTCGGTTGACTGCCGGCTTCGTCGCCATCGATAGAAAGTATAGCGCCGCTAGGATCTTTCTGCAGGACTGTGAAACTTTGCTCGAACATCTCACATCATATGTAGCATTGATAGATATACTAGCAAAAGTAACTTTTATGCATACGTTGGGGACATTCGAGAGATTCTGCAGCTCGGCATGCGAAACCGGATGAGAGCGAAGCGAAGGAGTCGCAATTCCTCGGCCAGCGAAATGAACCTAGTCGCCGCCCGTTGAGCATCCGGAGTTCGAAACTCGTTGTCAAAAACATTTCCGATTTCCGCACCCATTCGTAATCGACTGATTCTGGTCTTGCCACTCAGGCGATGCTAAAAACATCTTGTTTGCCTTCTGAAAGTTCGCCATTAGTTCCTATCAGTAGTTCCTATCAGAAGTTGCTGTCACTCTTGGCAGTTACCCCAGGGGTGTTCTGTGCTCAGAATCGGAACAACACGGTACACAACACTACAGGCGTTGCACAGGCCCTCGGTATCTGGATACCCCCCTTTCTCTCCTGCCGGGGGCCACTTAACTTACATGCCGGGCGACCTCGTTCCGGGCGGCGGGGAGGTCGATGATTTCCATCACGACGCTGGCTGTGGCAGCGCTAGTCTAGATAGTGGCAAACACGGTGTCCCCGGAGAGGCATAAGGGTTGTGATCGTTCGATTGCGATGCCACGCTCGATCCAGATCAGCGCGTCGCCGAGTTTGCGCTTATTACAAGAATCACTCGTCCTAAGATGGACACATCTGCTCAGACAATCCGACCATGTCTGCGCTTTCGCGCCACAGATGGCTGCTTCTTGAGTATGGATTCCGTAAGCCGCTTCATACAGGCCCCTGTCAGAAGTATGCATGATCTTCTGACACTTCATGAAATCTCGATTGTTGGTTTTGACCTGAAGAAATCACGTGGAAACTGGGCTGATCCACACAAATCAGCCCATTGGCCCCCGCCAGGCAAATTTGGCAGCATTTTGGCAGCAATAGTGCCAATTGCGCCGTTGGCCGATCTGTCGGTTCGTAAGTGCTGTACCGTCTATACCTTGCGGCAATACATCCATGGCGTGGAAGAGGTGTTCAGCTTGACCATCTGGTGCTGCGCCCGGGGATCGAAGCGAGGAAGGTGGGTCCCCGTTATGGGACTTCCATTCACTCGCGATTTGAGGTGATCGAGAACTGGTGAGTCTTGACTACTGAGGGCTGCCGAGCGAGGTTCGGTCGGGCGCGGCGACGCCGACGATCTCGGAAACAGTCTTGTCCACGTCTTCCTGCTCAGCCAGCATCTTGGTGGCGCGCCACTGATCGTAGGCTCCCGCTACCATGATGTGGAAGCAGTATTGCCGGCGCTCCTCTTCCGGCTCGACCAACCGCAATTCCTTCAGCGGGCGAAGATACGCTTCCATCCATTTCACCTGCGCCTTGCTCATGCCGCGGCGCTGCAAATCTACCGTAAGCCCGGCAAGATGGGACGAAGCCGTTTCGCCATATTCCGGCGCAGCATTGCGATTGTGGCGGCGAAGCTTTTTCTGGACCAGAACCGTTCGGACCGCCGAGTTCACCTGAAGCGGCTGGTGAAATTCCTTGTAGTAAGCCGTGCTGATGTCTTCGAGAAAATCACGCGTCCACTCGCGGCAATAGCGCCGGGAAGGATCAAGCGAAGGCTGAACGCGCAGCCCTTCGGATGGGACGATCTGAACCAAGTCGCCGCTGGCCTTCAGCTTCTCAAGCTGCCTATCGTCATAAATGCGCGGTAGGTTCAGCCGGTTAATCTCTTCGTTCTGCAGAAGCAGGGACTCGTGCGAAGGTTTGAACACCGGATTCCAAGGAATGCGGCGGATGCGATGGAGATGTACCCGATGGTAGCGCGGCAGCAGGGGGCGCACGGCAAATGCCTGGCAGCTCAGGACAAGAGCAGCGGCAACGACGAGAGTGGGCTTCCGAATTTTCATGGCAAAACCTGGCCAGCGGGTTTTGTTCCGGACGGTCATTGCCGAGTGACCATCCCGGGTGACTCATTCTATGACAGTTCCGGAAAAATCCAAGCGCAAAAATCCGTGGCGAGTATTACCTTTTGCTGTCCGCTCGGTTACCTCCGGTTTACGTGGCCAGCGCCCCACTCAAGCTGCAGGTAGGATGCCGTTCCCCGGAGCCAGGCTGCCGCGACCCATCTTCTTTGGATTCAACAGCAAATCCGTAATTCATAGGAGTCTCTCTACGGCGGGTGCTCTTTATCGGCCACGGGGAGAACCGAAAAGTGGCAAACCTTTTCCGCTCGCGTTTACTAAAAGTGTTCGTCAGGCAACAGCGGGCTTGCGAGCCTTCTCAATCGCTTCCGACCGGACGAACAGATCTCCCGGTGTCTGGCGAGCGGGCGAGGCAATCACGTTTAAGGATCCTATCGACGGAAGAGATCCCCAATCGCTTGTTTCATCACCGCGCCTCCAACTTCGGAGATAGAGCGGGTGAGAGGAATATCCTTCGGGCAAATTTCAACGCAGTTCTGCGCGTAGCCGCATTCCTGGATTCCGCCGTCGCCCATGAGGGCCACCAAACGCTCCCGCTTAAGCGCGGCACCGGTTGGGTGAGTATTGAACAGGCGTACTTGAGAGATGGCCGCGGCGCCGACAAAGCCGGTGTGCTCGTTGAATTGCGGGCAAACTTCCATACAGCAGCAGCAGGAGATGCAGCGCGAGAGCGGATACGTTTGCTCCTGCTCGGTCATGGTCATGCGCGGGCCGGAGCCAAGATCGTAGGTGCCGTCAATCGGGACCCAGGCTTTCACACGCTTGAGATTTTCAAACAGTACGCTGCGATCGACAGACAGATCGCGAATGATGGGAAACTTGGAAAGCGGTTCGAGTCGGATCGGCTGCTCGAGTTTGTCGACCAGGGCGGAGCAGGCCATGCGGGCGCGGCCGTTGATCAGCATGGCGCAGGAGCCACAGACCTCTTCGAGGCAGTTCGAATCGTAGGTAACCGGCGTTGTCGGCTTGCCGTCGCGGGTGGCAGGGTTGCGCGCGATCTCCATCATCGCGGAGATCACGTTCATGCCGGGATGCCAGGCGAGTTCGAATTCCTCCCAGCGCGGCTGATCATGGGGGGAAGCCTGGCGGCGAATGCGGAAGAGAACGGATTTGGAGTTAGCCATGGTAAGGTTCGAGGGCGCGATACGTCCACACAACCAAGGTTACAGCCCGGCCGGATATTAGGAACCACCCAAAACTGTCGTGTCGTCCTAGAGTGGGTAAATCTCTGGACGCAAACCAGTACTGATTGTCGGCCAGCGCAGGCATCGTTTTTGGGATCTTGATTCTCCCCGATTTCACTAAAAAGCCTTCAATATTTCCTCGCCCTCGGCGGAATCAGGCTCACATCCACCGGTTCAAATTCGAACTTCGGTTCGTCTGCGTCAGGAGCGAAGGACACTTTCGTGGTCTTGAGCCAGTTCTTGTCGTCGCGGTCGGGGAAGTCGGGCTTGTAATGTGCGCCGCGGGATTCGTTTCTCATGCTCGCGCCCTGGGCAATGACGCGCGACAGCTGCAGCATGTTATAAAGCTGGCGCGTGAATGCGAAAGACGTATTTGCCCACATCGAACGGTCACTTAAATTAATGCGGCGGAAGCGCTCGAGAAACTCGACCAGCTTGGCGTCGGTCTGCTGCAAGTTTCGGTTGTGGCGGATGACGGTGCAATCTTTGGTCATCAGTTCGCCAAGCTCCCTCCACAGCTGGAACGGATTCTCGTTGCCCTGCGACCTCACGAGGCCCGCATTGATTTCTTCCTGACGCATGCGCTCGGAATCAAACTGTCCGTTGCCGATAGCCTCCGACTGGCCCTTGGCATAGCGCATGGCACTGGTGCCGGCGCTGAATCCGCCGAAGATGCAGGAGACCAGCGAATTCGCCCCCAGGCGATTTGCGCCATGATACTGATACTCGCACTCGCCGGCGGCGAAAATTCCCTGAATGTTGGTAGCCTGGTTGTAATCGACCCAAAGCCCGCCCATGGTGTAATGCATGCCCGGGAAAATCTTCATCGGCGTTTCGCGGGGGTCATCACCGACAAATTTCTCGTAGATTTCAAGAATGCCTTCGAGCTTGCGGTCGAGCGTGGCGCGGTCAATGTGTGTGAGGTCGAGGTAGACCATCGGCTTACCGTCGATGCCGAGGTTGTACTCGTAAACTACCTTGAAGATGGCGCGCGTGGCCACGTCGCGCGGCACGAGATTGCCGTATTTCGGATACCACTCTTCCAGGAAATACCAGCGCTCGCTCTCGGGAATGGATTTGGGATCGCGCTTGTCGCCCCCATCTTTTGGAACCCAAATGCGACCGCCTTCGCCACGGGCCGACTCCGACATCAGCCGGAGTTTGTCTTCGCCGGGGATCGAGGTGGGATGGACCTGAATGAATTCGCCATTCGCGTAATAACAACCCTGTTGATAGAGCGCCGACTGCGCTGAACCGGTGCAGACCACCGAATTCGTGCTCTTGCCAAAGATTGCGCCGATGCCGCCGGTGGCCATCACGACGGCGTCGGCGGGAAAGGTGCGAACTTCCATGGAGCGCAATTCCATGGCGCAGATACCGCGGCAGATGCGCCGGGAGTCGAGCACGGCGGAGAGAAATTCCCAGGACTCGTACTTGGTCACTTTGCCCTCCGACTCGTAGCGGCGAACTTGCTCATCGAGCGCATAAAGAAGCTGCTGGCCGGTCGTGGCGCCGGCGAATGCAGTGCGATGGTGCAAAGTTCCGCCAAAGCGGCGGAAGTCGAGCAAACCTTCGGGAGTACGGTTGAAAGGCACGCCCATGCGGTCGAGAAGATCGATGATGCCGGGCGCGGCCTCGCACATGGCCTTCACCGGAGGCTGGTTGGCGAGGAAATCGCCCCCGTAGACCGTGTCGTCGAAGTGCTGCCAGGTGGAATCGCCTTCGCCTTTGAGATTTTTCGCCGCGTTGATTCCGCCTTGTGCGCAGACCGAATGCGAGCGCTTGACCGGCACGATCGAAAACAGATCGACATGACCGCCCATTTCGGCGGTTTTGATGACCGCCGAGAGCCCCGCGAGTCCGCCGCCGACCACGATGATTTTGGGATTAGCTGCCATTGGTGGCGATTAGGTTTCCCTCCCTGCGCCTTCGAGTCTTTCATGTCGAAGGAAAGAGCGCGAAACGACACGCAGGCTTTACCGCATGGTGAACGAATCCATTTCGTTTCCTGCTGGTTGAAAAGGCTGCGGCCGCGTCGAAAGGAACGAATACATCGTCACCGCGCCCATTGCCATAAGTGCGATTGCAATGGCAAAGCAAACGTAGCCCCAGCGCTTCTGCGCCATGGGGCCCTCAAAAATTCCCCACTTCGCCGCGAACAGCCACAATCCATAGGCCAAATGCCACGAGGCGCAGAAAATTCCGACCGCGTAAAACGCCACCGCCCACGGATGGCCGATCATCTCGTTTTGGACTTTGCCAAAAGCGGCGCCAGGGTAGGTGAGCAGGCGCACACCGCTGAATCGCAGGTGCCAGGTATGCCAGACCATGTAAAAGAAGGCAATCCCGCCCGTCCAGCGCTGCGCAGAGTACATCCAGTTGCCACTCCACGGATACCCGCTCAGGTTGCCCTCGCCGCGGTACCAGATGTAAAAGCCGTAAAGCGAGTGATAGAGAATCGGCAGCCAGATTCCGAATAGCTCAATTCCGACTACAAAAGGAAAACTGTTCAGGAAGGCGACTTCCTCTCTATATGCGCCCGGCCCCTTGGTTGCGAATAGGTTCGACAAGAAATGCTCAATCAGAAACAGTCCAACCGGAACGATCCCGCTTAAAGAGTGCAAACGCCTCAGCAGGAACGAGTGTCCTTGCCCGCCCCGAAGCGGGGCGACGCCGCGATGGGCGCTGCGAGGAGCTGCCGTAGTTGGAGTTGATGCCACCAGGATCTTTATTTCTTCAGAGTGGGCGCTCGAACTTTTTATTATGTTGGTCGCGAACGCGCCGCGTCAAGGAAGGATGCTGGTGGGCTGCTGCACACTCACCTAGACTTGGCCGGCGCCTGGACGGCTCGGGAAGCAGAAGCTCGCCGCAGTTTTCGGGAGTGTCGACGCATCCAACCTGCTATACGGTTTTCCTGAAGGCTCATGGCGCTCGTTCCCGTTATTCTGATCCACGGAATCGACGACACAGTGCGGCTCTTCCGCAGAATGCAACCCTTCCTGGAACAGCGGGGATTCTCCGTACATAGCTTCAACCTGACTCCGAACGACGGGAAGGCCAGTCTCGGCGCACTGGCAGGCCAGGTGGAAAGCTATGTTCGGGAGCGGCTTCGAACCGGGGAGGCATTCGATATTGTCGGTTTCAGCATGGGTGGTCTGGTCGGGAGGTACTACGTACAGCGGCTTGGGGGAAAGGCTCGGGTACGGAGGTTCATCACAATCGCCGCACCCCACCGCGGCACGTGGACGGCCTACTTCAGGAACAATCCCGGCGCCCGGGAGATGCGGCCGGGCAGCCCCTTCCTCAAGGATCTGGAGCGCGACGCCGATTCACTCGCTGGACTTTCGTTTACCTCCATATGGACGCCGCTGGACCTGATGATCGTGCCATCGACCAGTTCTCGGCTGAGGGTTGGGAGGTCTATCCCAGTCCCGAGTCTGGCGCATCCACTGATGGCGCGCAATGCAAAGGTTTTGCGGCTGGTGGAGAGCATCTTGCGGGATGGTGCTTAGGCGGCGCCGGCTCGGAGGACAAGGTCGGGGCGGAGCCTGAAGTGGCATCAGTCTGACTGACTTGATGAGGTAGTGGTTGGCATCGGGGCTTTCGTTCGGCTGCCGAAGCCAATATCCATCGTGGTGTCGCGCGGGAAAGTGATGTTACGGCCGCGGCCGAAAAAGTTCGCATAAATGGACCTGCTGCCGCCATAGGCGCTCATGAGGATAGCCATCGTGTGCGAGCGCACCGCCAGTCCCGCGATGATGCCGACGAGCCGGAAGGATACCGCTCCTCCCGCAGCCGGGCCAGCCGTGCCCACATCTCTCCTGCCGCCGCTGCCCACCTGCGCGAGGCTTACGGCAATACCCGTAGTCACGTAGCGCGATTTCGGGTTGGTTCCTTTTACTGCGCCCTCCGAATCGAGACTGTCTGTCTGCCCGGCTGCTATGCCCGCGAGCGTGGTGTCCACTCTGAAGGTTGACCCGCTCGGCAAGACCAGCTCATGGAAAGCAATGCGCAGCTGGCCGTTGCGCTTCAAACGCCGCGCCGGCCGCACCTGCAAAACCGATCCCTTCAGCAGTGTTCCCTGCGGCAGAATCAAACGATCGGCGTCGAAAAGCGGCCTGGACGCAACCGCCTGAACCCCGTCGCCACGCTTCGCCGTGCCTGAGTCCAGGGGGGTGAGCAGCAAAGCTTGCACCATGCTTCCCGGCGGTGGTTGCATGCCAACCGACAGGAGCTTCTCCACTTGGACCGCCTTGCTCCCAAAATTTAAAGGCTCCTGCAACTCGGCGTTGTAAAGAGTTCCTGCGTCGATATATTGCGGGTGAACAGGCAGTTCAGCAACCGCAAGCCGTAACGCGCGATGCAGCTTGTCAGGCCGTTTTATCTGCTGCATTGCCTGCCGCCACTCCTGCTTGGCCTCGTCCATTTTCGCGGACAAAGCATTCGTCGCATCGCCATTCTTTGCAGATCCGGAGTCAACCAGCCTGATCACCTGGCCCGAACCG
>Ga0123355_10015053_pt1 | contig 12136 bp, 4 predicted proteins | sample TergutEmb28metaG_3_FD_89872 | JGI IMG/M metagenome (GOLD analysis project Ga0123355, IMG submission 89872) | Embiratermes neotenicus P1 segment gut microbial communities from Petit-Saut dam, French Guiana - Emb289 P1 | ecosystem: Host-associated > Arthropoda: Insects > Digestive system > Gut ... | reverse complement strand
AGGAAGAGCTTAGTAAGTTTTGTTGGTGTTTTTGGGGGGGGGGATGTATGGTGGGATTAATGTACACCACCCCCCCCCCCCCCCCCCCCAATAATTCACTGAAGAAACTGCTCTCTTTATTATAGGTGTTACATATCATAGGCATGCAAGAAAGTTCAACATGATGAGCTATGTGATCATCTGTGACTTTCTTTGGCACACTGTGCACACACCTTTCTGTAACCCAGAAGGCCAAGGACAAAGCTGTACACACTCCCAGTCAAATGTCCAACTCTCAGGTGATGTCAGAAAAATGACTGTTCACTCACATAAGGGCACCTGAAGACACACACCATCATCTGCAGAGGACATGCTTGAGTGTCCAGGTTGTTGCTTGTCATCACCATCTGTTATACAGTTACAAAAAGCACTGCACCATATCCACAACTGTTTCAATGTAATTACACATGCTTTGTACACCTCCACCAGCTGCAAATAAATTTCCCCCAGTATGACACCTTTCACTCACAAAAATGAAATCAGAATGCATGCTCCTCCATGCAGCACAGACAATCCTGACTGAGGTGTCCATACTGTTTCTCAGTGGGGCACAAGCTATCCTTAACACGATTTTTATAGTTCTTGTACGTGGAGCATAAGCTTTTTACAGCTTTTGTCAACAGGGAACAAATCATTCTGACTCAGGTTTTTGTACACTTTCTGTTTTGTCTTTTCCCTCAGTGCAGCCAACACTATCTTGCCTGAAGCACTCATAACAAACTTAAGTAACAAACATGCAGTTAGGAGGGACAAGGCTTTCTGCAGTTATTTCACAGAAATGTCAGGATAGTACTAGTATGTTCAAGCAACCTATGGCCATTTTTTTTCCAGTCCCATCCAGGTCACCTTACACAGTCATCACCTAATATACCTCCATGTTAAACAGTCTCTGCATCTGATATAGCATTATCAAGTACCTTACAGAGGTCAAATCAATACACATAAAAATTCAGAACTTGAGGAGCCATGTGCAGCACAATGTTCATCTTGACCGTTGAGAAGTTGCAAACTGAACACATAAAACTTATATGTGATGCAGGTGTTTAGATGTCATAACCTCACATGATGGAAACAGCCAATAAACCTCTTACTGCCACACTCTTAAAATCCTCTGGTATTACATGGACATTCTGTACTTACCGGCTGTCCTGTAACAAGATCTGCTGGGAGTGCAATCTTCGAGCACCGAGAGAAGTTCCACCTTCTGACATGTATCCATCACACACATCAGAGAGAGGATGTGTCACACTACTGCGCAACACATCTCCATCAGACAAGTAACCTGCACATTGAATTAATTAATTAGCAGTAAGGCCTAACCAAGACTACATACTAAAGAAAAATAAGTATATGTTTAAAACATGAACATCTCACTATGCTAAACAACTGCTTTGTCCCAGCCTATTCAAACTCATCTTCCACTCCTCCTCCTTTCAGTACTGCATAATACAGTATCCAGCTTCAAACTGTCACTGTGTGTGTCCATCTGTGAGTCCTTGAGTAGTATGTACATTTTAACAACTTATATACTGCAGTGAAAAGCCAAACTTATGCTACCAGAATAATGGCTTCCCACAGCTCATACAATTTTATTTTGTCCTGTAAATATCAACATCATTAATTTCTGTTAAAAGGACACTGGAAAAATTTGGACTCCACAAGGTACATTTTCATGTTCAGATTACACTTCTTTTATATGAAACAGTACTAATACGTTCAAGGTACGACTAACTTCTCAATACTGTTGAAGAGTCCAGTGTATCAAGCATCAACTGACCGATAGTCAACAAAACTTGGTATAAATATGTCACTCAAGGCCAGTCTACCTTCATAATTCCCAAACTCTGATCAACAATAACAACAGAGCCTCTGCACAGACTTGTGAGGTAGTAGCAACAGTAAAACAACTTAACGAAGGGTCTGGAAATGTTTACCATACAATGACTTAAAATCATGACCAGTTACTGTTTAAGTTTCTTTTTATGTTCTTAACAACATAGCAGCAGAACAAAATTTGCATCGAAATGTACAAAAGAGAATGTGGAATCTAATGGTATGACGTTCTCTCCAAGTAAAATAACAATAATGAAAATCCTGTAATTGGTTCAGAAGTTGTAAGAGATGGGGGAAGGAACAGAACATGAATATAGACCATATTTCCTTACAAAGTACAGAAAGTAGTATCAAACAGTGCCAGGAATGCCACAAACTCCCATTTTAAGATACTGCACTTTGAGATTTCTATCCTGTTTGTTTAAGGCAACAATCAGCATATGTGTAAATAAGGTCTTAGCAATCTTACGAAATACGGAAAAGAAGTTACCTAAGTAAAAATTGTAACAGCCTAAAGAATTATATTTTAATCCTAATGCTTAATTTTTGTCTAAGTGGCAGAAATTTCTCACATAAAACTAGGATGTTAATTCCTTCTTTATCCTACTTTTCTTCCTGAACAAAACTGCATACACACTGCAGTGAAGCATACTTCACTTTCGAAATGCTACATAGTTTCACAATGCACAAGTATGTAAAATTTCACTTTTGACTACAAGAAAAGTATGGTCTTCCCTGGGCAGATATTTAAAAAACTTGAAACTGCGTAACAACATTGTGGGCAGATATCTTGCGACGAATTTCACCCAAATTGGATAATAAGTGTGGAAAAGTACAGAAAGAAAGCCATTTACCTCAATATGTAAAGCATCCGATATCACTGCACAGATTTTCATGACATTCACTTTCAATATATTTTTGTAGACATCTCCTGTATCAAATTTTACCCAAATGACAAAAATGCAGAACATAAAGGACAAACTGTCAAGAACACCCTTAAGTAAAGCATGGCTTTTATGTAACTAATTTTCATGAAACTCATAACTGCTAAAGGACATTATGTAGAGACTCCCAATAATGAATTTCACACACACACACACACACACAGGTCATGCATATGAAAAGTATGGGCACTGTGCCCTTAAGGGGGGAACGCGGTGGTGCAGTTGTATGAGGCACTGCAATACTAGCCAAAAGGTCGATGGTTCAATTCCCAATGGTATCCCTGGAATTGTTCATTGACATAATCCTTCCGGCAGTGCTATAGCCATGGGGATGACTTAGCCTCTAACATAAGTGAGTACAAGGAATATTTCCTGGGGGTAAAGGCAGCCGGTGCATAGGTCTGACAACCTTACCACCTTCATAACCTAAATGTCTAGAAATTCTGGGAGCCTCAACCTCCTGGCTGGCAGGCAGGCAGACAGACAGAATCTTCCTGTAAAGTGTTCCTTTTTCACTCCATAAAAATGCCTAAAAAGAAAAACGGAGGCTTTTGAGTCCACCATGCTCTCCGTGTGTGTCTATAAGCGAGCGAGCTAGTGAGTGAGTGCATGTGAGAGTGAGAGTGAGAGTGAGTGTGAGTGTGTGTGTGTGCGTGCGTACTTGTGCATTAACATTTCAACTTTCGTCCAGTTGACCAGTTTTCATGAAACTTGGCAGGAAGAGTATGCCACCAGATGACATCCTCAAGGCACCACATCTTAACAACCCCCAAGGTCATACTTCAAAGTTTCCTACAATCAGTAATAATATGATACACATGCTTGTGATGTAGGAGCAACATCAGCAAACCCTTGCCCCTCACAGTGTAAGGATCTTGAAAAAATCCAGCAAACAGTAAAACTGCAATTGGTTCACACCTTACACAAAAAATGTGGTTTGGAGAACATATGAAGCATTACCTGTAAGCTAATGATGAACAGACACGTAAACATTTGTGAAGGCATATACTAAAATGACATCCATGTTCGGGGCTGTAAGTTACCACATTGATGCAATGACAGACCAAAGAACAGTGGGAGAGACTGAAAACTTACTGAAGAAAGACATGATATACAATCACTGCCTTCTTCTGCATGCCTGTATACACCTCTCTGTATGGTGCCATGATATCCTCCAAATCATGCCTAAATTTCAGGCATCTATTCATAAAACAGTTGACCTTAAAGGAATGACAGACCATGTCCTCAGTCACCTAGATTACTCTCTTCAGAGCACTGGTAGTTAGCTGAGGCTTCTCCACAAGCAGCAGAACATTCTTCATCTCTTGGACCACTGTACACTGTCAAGTAATGTTCTTCTCAGTTCACTCTGTAGCATGAGAGTCAAGAACTTACTGGATATCAGCCTCCTCCAAATCTGAAAATCCTTTTCTTGGAACTTTATGGGTGAATATGAGGATGATCCTTACTTTGTTCTTCTGGTTGAGGAAGTACTTTAAGTCATTAACTGTTTTAGGTCAAAGCTTCCTCTAGCAGCCAATCAAAGCTGCAAAGTACAGACATTCCCTGGACTCCTTTACATCTACCATTCAGCCAGCCGTGCTATAAAATTTCCACCATTCAGTAACGCTAACAAAGGTCTCCACCTCACTTGTATCCAAGGTATGACAGAAGGTGCAGAGTTTCATGGCTCTTGAAGGACATGTTGTTCCCCTATTAACTGCAGAAGTGAAGTGGTGTTCTTGGATATCTGGATATTTGAATGGGGAAGAACAAGATCTGCAGATGCTCTGGAGGAACTATCAAAAACAAGAAGGACCTTGAATACTAGATTCTTGGACTTCAGATGCAATTATACCTCAGGGACCACGGCAAAACTGAAACAATGCAGCAGTAACTGCTTCATCAACTAAGCCTCCTATTACTGCTCAAAAACACTGCCAAAGGCCTGATTTCTCTGCCTCAATAGCCTGAGGACTTAAACACATTAGCATAGGTTTTATCAAACACTGCCCTAAAGTACCACACAAGAAGACAATTCAGACTCTAACCCAGCAATGTCTTTTCATTCTTGTATACAAATGTAAGGGTTAGCACTTCCTTCCATAACAGGCCTGTCTCATCAAGGTTAATGACTTATTGTGATAAGTACTGCTTTTCCTTGCTTCTTGAAATGCTCTTGGTATTTAGCCATAACCATATTATCAGCAGAGGCTGATTCTCCTGTTCTCTACACATTGTGCAGACTCATCTTCTTATAGTTTCATACCACCCTTCAATGGCATTAGCATGGCACCTGGCACCTCTCCTCATCTTCACACTGCATACTGACTGTAACAAAAAAATGGCCTTCTCCCTCACTGCACCGACAACCCCTTCTATGCCTCATAAAAGGCCCTTCCATCTTTTTGAGACTGAGGTAACAATGACAAGAAATCTTCATACTCAATGGAGCATTTGTCCTAATGCCTCTTCTGATCAAGCCTTATTTTTCTCTTGATGACACAAGCTGTCAGTTTTTTGCCACCATAATGGCATCTGACTGCAGTAATTCTCATTCCTTTGTCCAACTTACACACAACACCGCCACTTTCTCTAACAGATACATCACTTTCCTTTTCTTCTTAATTTTAGGCCCTTCATCAGCACAAATACCACCCTTTCTAGACACAAAACACACGGACAACAATTAGTTCAGCAAATTGTGAATACAGTTAAGAGTGCATTCTGTATCATACAACACAGAGGTAGCTACCATGTCAGACATGCACAAAGTGTATTCTACACAAGCAAAACTACGTATAAGTGAAGGAACTACAATGTCGCATATTGCCAAAATGATTCTTCTTTGAATATGCAGAATTGCAATGTGAAAACCTGCAAATGATATAGGTCTGCTGAACAATATGGCAATATATCTTGGCGAATATGTGTCTTTTGTTAAGATAATACTGCCGTGAAACGTAAAATAACAAGACTGTGGCTGCATGAATATTTTCTTTAGCTTTCAGGTTGATGGTGAAAACTAATGAAGCACTGCGGCTATTCACATGAAACCTTACTGTTATATATGACCAATTTAACATAGAGAGAATCCGTACTTAAGTACTACATTCTTCTACAAAAATGCACACAATAACAACAAAGAAATCCATGGAAAAGCACAGGAGATTTTATGTTATGCTTTGAACTATGTGTCTGATGTGTTAGTTACTACAATTTGCAGTTACCTGAAACATCATCTATGTTGCTGTAGTCTGGATCTCCATAGCCACCATCTCCTACACCTCTTTTGATATCCAGCATGGGATCCAAATGCTGAGCATAGTTGAAACATTTTATACTTTGTTTATTTTGTATACCTGCAGTGAAAGAATCACAAATAATTATATTATGGACAGACTGATTATGTTTAGTAACTTCAGACTGCTTGGTCAAAACGGTTTTTGCATCACAAGGAGAGCTTCACACTTGACACCTATGCCCCAAAAACCTGTTAGCAATTCAATGAGTAAAGCTTTACTCACACTAGAAAAATAAAAGTGTCAGGCAGCATATTACAGTAGATCCAAATTTTTTAATTCTGTTACAAGGGAGTCCTACATGAAAACAGATGATTGCAGTTCATTTATGTATGCTGTCTTAACATCTAGGTCAACAACTCCCAGAACTTCACAGAACACAATATTCATTAACATACCTGTTAATACCCCCCACTGGACCCCATTTTGACCCAGATGACTCCAGTTCTCACCCTCACATTCTATTTCCTACATTTTTGCCTCAATATTATCCTCCCAACTATGCCTTGGTCTTCCAAGTAGTCTCTTTCCTTCAGGTTTTGTAACCAAAATTTTTAATACATTTCTCACTGTTTCAACTAAGTATGGTCATTATAAATTAATTAATATGACTCACCCATACAAGGCATATGTATACTTGGTCCAGACAATGCATAACCACGCAGTAATGGTTGCATTGGCTTAATGTTCAGTGTTGCTTCTTCTTCTCCTCCTCCTCCAAATGATGTTTCTCGAGAATGTATAAGTGCAGCCTCTTGCGTGATTACCTGTAGAGGACAACAATATGAGATTAAATTTAAACATGAACTTGTTTACACATTCTGATGTAAAAACAAAAATGCCTTATCTACGGAACATGTCCATCTGACTGTGTCCAGAATCAGCAACTACACTATGTATGTTTTTCATGAAATTTGGTACAGGAGTTCTTGACGGAAAGTTCAGTTACACAAAAATTGGCTCAGGAGCAGTCAAACTTTACTTAAGGGCGTAAATGAATTTCTATCTATAATTTCCATATTATTTTATGAATATGAAGCGAGATATACAAATCAAAGAGGCCAGGTCACCCAGGCAACTAAATTTTGTATGGCAGCACCTAACGTTTGACGGTCCTCAGTATGCAACTTGCTTTATGTCACCCATCTGGAACGCAGAATTTTTAGATGGTTCCTGCATCTTTAAAAAATCTGTATACACTTCATATAGAAGACCTCCATTTAGTGCTGGTGAGCAATTGTACGTTTTGTGAAAGTTGTTGGTGCAGTTCAAAAGCCATATTTTACTTTATGGGTACAAATGAAATGTGCCCTGTATTTTGCACATTTCTGATTGATTCTGATCAAATTCCAGAGCCAGCTGCATGAAATTCAGTGCCATGCAAGCCTACTTCAGTGAGGGTATGAATGAGTTTATGTCCATACCCTCCACATTCATTGTCTGTTTTGGGTGAAATTGATTTTATTGTTCAAACGTAGTCTGTAATGCTTATTTTGCCTTCATGGTATGTACAATATTAAGATGGTCTGTGATGGTTTTTAAGGGAGGGGGTGTGGAGTGGTAATGGATTAATTTCTAAGTGCTCACTACATGCGTGCACAGTAGTAATTAAAAAATAAAAATTCCTGTACAAACCACATATATTTTTGAAGATCAGTCATCTGGGATATGACACCATGTTGATTTCAGAACAGTGACTGATGCTTTGAAGAAACTTTCATCAGGATGTAGGCAGCCCTGAACCACACTCTCTTCAAATACATCAGTGACTATTTACAAACTGGCATGGTTCCATATCCCATAAAAATTTAAACACTATTGAAACTTTTGTGAGTACCTCAAAACTTGAAAGGCACTTTCATTCATACTGTCATAAAACTTACACACCTACCAAGAATTTTAAAAAATCAATCTAGTATGAGTTTTCAAGGCAATTGGGGATTACTTCTAGGTTTCTAAATTATGTATAACATTTTTGCATAAATAAAGTGTTACAACCGCAGAACATACTTTTACATGAAAATAAAATTATTGTCTGGAACGTGACAATGAATATGTAATATGGTACACAAGTACACACTTTTTCAGAGCAGCCTGCTGCCTCCAGTACCTTGAAGGTGAGAACAGAAAGTTCCTCTAAAAACACAACTGAAAAGCAGCTACGCAGACTTCACTATTGGAATCATTAAAGATCTGGAAAGACTGAATGTTTGAACTAGGAACTGTCAGTAAAATCCAAATTCAGTGACAGCATACACAGCTTATGCAAGACAGAACTTGTATGTTGGCATTTGTAACTGCAAATACAACATACATTCATAACTTGTTACAGTGGTCACCTTGTTTCAAGAGGAAAACTCATTAGGGGCTACACAGTATGCTATATTACCTTATCCAAGTTATCAAAGGTTGTTTCAATCTTCTTAGATACAGGCTTGCCCATTTCACTGCCACTTTCTGAGCTGGGTTTGTATATAACACTGCTGTCAGAAGAATTGGAGTTGGACTGTCCTGTTGAAGTGGAGTAAGTTGATTCACTCATACTAGAACTGTTCTCACTAAGCATTGGAGAAACAAGGGCCACACTGATGCTTCCCACTATTTCACTGTCCCGATTTCCCATTTGCTTCTGGCGAGGCAAACCATCACGGTGCACTATGGGTTGTTTCATTGGGCTAGCCACTTGGTTCTGCTCTTCCTTGGCTGGTTTGCTAGTACCTTTTACAGCAGCAGTGGGTTTAGGAATACTACTGCCAGATACTACTCCAAGGGCACAAGGAGCTGCAGATGGTGGTCGCAATGACATGTTGTTGACAGAACCACTAGTACTCTTCAATGATGACTGGCCTCTTATTTTTGCAACTGCATGGTCAGATCTCACACTCATATTTAACAGTTTTCCTTGTGTGGTAACATTTTCTGTATCTCCTATAGGTTCACATACATACCCACAACTGTCATTATGAAGCATTTCCTTCCCATGCATTTTAGGATCACGATGCATCAATCCTAGGGAAGTGTCTTCCTTCACCCTGTGCTGTTCTACTACTCCTTTAATTTCTCTACTGCTAATTCCATTTCTACGCACCAATTTTGGCGATGATTTATTGGTTTGGATCTTGGGTCTACTCTTTGGTGAAACCTGGCTCACGTCCTTAGAACTACCGACACTTATACCCTTAACTAGTTTGTTCCTAAATCCACGTGACAAATCCTTTGAACTTGAATCGTCGCTGCCATCATGTCTGAACGCAAATGAGGGGTTATTTTCAAGTCTCTCATCTTGAGATATGGAACTAGAAAGAAAAATATAACACACGATTTAGTTACACATGAGCAGAGCTAATAATTATTAGTAATTACATTGTAAACATAACATCAACAAATGTAAACAAACAATGTCTGGGCAGAGCACGTTGAACTTTGACAGGACCTGTCTTTTTCGTATTCGCTGTTCATTACTTTGTAAACCTCATAATGAAAACAGATCCTACACTTTACTGATTCTCCTCACTTCGCCTTCATGCACACAAAATTTCAGTCCCGTTCTACATCACTGGAAAAAGTACGAATTCCCAAACACGCCGCACAAACATGTCATGTGCATTCGATTTTGCACACACAAGACGTAAGCATCACACATGACCAGGGGTGGGTCGCATTTGCGGATAGCAGTCAATCACTTAACCAATGAGAAACAGCACGGCCAACATACCTATGCTTCATGTGCACGTAAATATATACGGACACAAATATTCAAAATTAATCTATCCCATGTCTAATTTATAAATTACGAACCTTGACCAAACTATTCACTTACGGTTTATAGCTGTCCGAATACGCACAAAAGTCACATACTGGGACCTTGTGCGAGGCTATGTCTAGCCAAGCGGCTGTCGTCATCTATCGGAAGTACAAAGAATGATACGGTTAATGGCATTTCGTCTCTTTCGCGATTTTTAAACATCTATTTTTGATTGACGGATCTCACATGGTTAACTCCTCAGGTGTCTAACCCATTCTATGCCAGTCCTGTGGTATTCAAATAAAATCAGAGCATTGTAACGCTACAAAATTTGGACGAAATCTGAAACCTGAACCGCACTTCCGAATCTACGTTCATTGTTCCAACTCCGTCAGTTTTCATGCTCCCTTTGTAATGCAGAAATGCAGACCCAGGATTTAGTTTCGGGAGTGGGAGGGTTGCTTTACAAAATACGAAACGTATGTGTAATGTAACCCTGAGGCGCGTTCCGATCTTTGCGTCCGACGTCTTTGAATAACGCGTACGTAACTGACGTTTAGCCACAGTTTTCTTTCGTTGCCATGTGCAGAGAGACTTTTGCGATGCGCAGATCTTCGACCTCAGTAGGATTTAGAAAACTTCCGGAGTCCAAGGTTCGAAACAAACTACAGCTGAGAATACGGTTCTTTTTGACAGACAAATCTGAAACTTTCCAATCTTATGAAATAACTCATCGCTGTATTTTGGGATATGACGCCGTATAGATTGGCAGCACATTTCTCCGAAACGGTGGCTCCTTTACACCAAACGATGCGTCGTCACGTCCCAGAAGAAAGCATTAACAGACAGCATTCTGAGAACCTAAAATCTCTGCAGTTCAAATGAAATTTACGTTGAACATGGCTGGTTTACAATCAAAGGAAAACGAAGTCAAGGAAGCAGAGATTAGCTGTAGTGTAGAAAGTAGACGAGATAATTTGGGAAAATTTCTGCCACCTACTTCTCAAATATTTCAATCTCTGCGGTGAAGGTAGGAAGTAAAAATGCATAATTAATGGAATTTAGTGATCTGTTTCACAATTGTAATAGTATCTATGCCGATCCCAGTGGCAACGAAGTCTAAGGCGTGGGTCTGCGGCCGCTCGCTTGCTGGGATTGTGGGTTCGAATCCCGCCGGGGGCATAGATGCATGTCTCCTGTGAGGGTTGTGTGTTGTCAGGTAGGGGTCTCTGCGTCGGGCTGATCACTCGCCCAGAGGAGTCCTTCCGCCTGTGGTGTGTCTAAGTGTGATCGTGAATCCTCGATAATGAGGAGGTCTTGGTCCACTAGGGCTGTTGCGCCATGGTAAAAAAAATAGTATCTATAGATTTCGAATACCTTACGTTTGTTAAATATAAACACAAATACTTGTTCTTCAAACCTTCTTAACCTTCAGATACTAAAAACTGAAATTTCATTTAATCCCCATGCTCCCCGATTTCCGACAGAACATTGCTTTTTGGGAGGTTTCGAGGTTCCGCCCGTTTGTCTTGGTAAGGGCAATGTGTACATGGATATGAATATGGAGCGCTGGTGGAATGATACTGACAGGGGAAAACCGAAGTATTCGGAGAAAAACTGTCTCAGTGCCGCTTTGATTATCGTGAATTACGCTCAAAGGTTCAGTTCGTACTGCGCAGTAATTACTTCCCGTCTCGGTTACAAAAGCAAATAAGTTATGGTGCACAGGCAAATAATCGCTGTGTTTTCTGAGAACCATACAAGACACACATATACGCTCTGTGGACAGACTGGAGAGTTTTAAAATATTATAACTGTTACTGCATACAGTAAACACCATGCTTTAAAGGGTCAGTCACGACACAGAGTAGGAGGGACTACGTGGGAGAGTGGCAAGATTGCAGAGTACGAGTGTGTAACATATCTGAGCGTTCACGACCAGTTTAGACCATGCCGAGACTCAGGCGGTTAGATGCCAGCCTTTCACAGCGGACGCCCGGGTTCGACCCTGTACCAGTCCATGCAATATTTGTGGCGGACAACGCGGCACTGGGGCAGGTTTTTCTGCGAGTAGTACCGCTTTCCCTCGCCAGTATCATTCCACTAATGCTCCAAACTCGTCTCCATTTTAATCTTACTCTTACCGGAAGGACAAGCGGGCAAGCCCGGAGACTTTCAATCGGATATTAGTGGAGCATCAAACTTCGAAGTTACGCTTTTAAAGGCCATATTCTACAGAAAGTAGGGGGGGGGGGGGGGGGGGTGGGTCTTTT
>Ga0123355_10015052_pt1 | contig 12137 bp, 4 predicted proteins | sample TergutEmb28metaG_3_FD_89872 | JGI IMG/M metagenome (GOLD analysis project Ga0123355, IMG submission 89872) | Embiratermes neotenicus P1 segment gut microbial communities from Petit-Saut dam, French Guiana - Emb289 P1 | ecosystem: Host-associated > Arthropoda: Insects > Digestive system > Gut ... | reverse complement strand
TTATTATTATTATTATTATTATTATTCAAAAATTTGTATACTTATTTTAACCTAGGAAACAATTAGCACTAACTGTCCGCTGGTCTTCAGCGTTTTAGTTGCCTGCAACTCGTTGCGTTTTGGTACTTTTGAAGAGATGAAGACCTGTTCAAATGTACTGAAAAGAAAAATTTTCGCATTGTTTCTAGATAATTTTAAGTCTCACGGAAAATTAAACTATGCTTATTTTAAGCTAGCTTATAAACTTTTCTTTTAAGTGAAATATTTTTAATTTCTTAAAAGATGGAGAAACCACATCTCTCTCAATGAGCACCTGTGCAGCAGCCCACATGTACTGAATGAGACATGTCTTACACAGAGGGAAGGCAGAGAAATTCGGTTGGGTTATTTAAATATTGTAATAGATACCTCGGTATCTGAACTATAAACAGCAGCATTAGTCTACTGTTTATTGTTGCTTTATGTCTTACTTAAATTTAATAAAAATTTGAAATTCACATTACAGCAAACACAAATTTTTTCCTTAGAATTAATATTAAGCAAACCATTTAAAAATAAATATTTTTCCCATATCATTCAGAAATGTTGCCAATTCATGTTCTCCTCCTTCCTACGAGTTGGGTTGAAGAACTCGCCACGTTAAACAGATTTTCAAACAAGACTACAAGGCTGATAAAGAATTCTAGGTGCATTTGTGTCAGTATATATATATATATATATGTTTATTTATATATATATGTATATTCAGAAATTAAATTTCAAACCTTTAATACGTCGATTGCAAGATTTAGTTATATATTTTCGGCTTACAAATAGGGGTAGAAGAGAACACCATCTGACTTAGGTAATAAGGGAAAGAAGCTAGTTTAGGAAGGACGGTGGTGACACATCGCTTCAAAGTGGCAGGGACATGCTGCCTTGTGTCTGTGAGATTCCATACTTGACCTTTCTTTCAGCCATAATTCGTCCAGTCGAAGGTTACGTAGTATCCACCCCCAAGATATTCGTTTATTGCAAGCCTGGCCTCTCTCAAATTAGAGCGCCCCACCTCGCCGTTTCGTTTAGGCACTTAAGTTTATACTTCAAACAGTTAAATTCGGCCTACTGGCAGTGGCTAAATTCACAATTCGGCCAATGAAAATATTTTAGCAGCAGGAGGGAAGATTTCTTTGTAGGGCAGACCGAAGACGTCAGGTCGAATGCAGAGACCCGTTTTGTTACGTCCGAGACAGGTGGACGCGTTACTTTATAGGTTTAAAAAATTTTGACAACACATAAAAAATTTTTAGCACCAAATTGGTATATTTACGCACAAAGGTACCGCAAGGTGTTTAATTAAATTCCGTATGTGTACTTAAAAATTTTGAATTTCAAATTTATTGATCGAAATTTCACGTGTGAATTTAAATCTACATGACAAATGTGATCGCTTTCACGTGCCGTACTAAACCATAAAATGTCAGCAGAATGTAATAAATTCATAAGTCCCTTATTTACGAGCAATAAATTACCAAAAAATAATCAGAAATGTTTCTTTGGATCCACTGGTGCAGTGATCGCAGACGCTGGGATAGCTCCGCGTAATATTTCCATTGAAGATAAGATCTCATTTCGCCAAGTCTCAACTACCCCACGCAACCGAGATGAACGGTAACACTAAAACACACAGTAGAATTTAGGCTTAAATATTATCATAAAAATTTGTTACAATTACTTTATCCAATGTTCCATTTCGACATATAGAATACGGATACCTAACACTTACCACGAAACCCGAAATTTCAATAGCAATAATAGCGAAGTCTGTCATTGGAAAAGACCCTGGCCAATTTTCTTGCATTTTCCATCGACACAATTGCAATATCTCTTCAAGAACAATTATAGTATTATCCTCCCACTTCTTACTCTATTTGCATCAACGTTCAAACTGGCTTCCACACTAAAATATTCTTTCCATTTCTCCTGTCTCTCAGCCGCAAGTTTCTAAAGTTCATTGCCTATACCAACAGTAACACGATCTGTTCCTCTCTATGTAAAACCGTAATATTCCTCCTTATTTCATCTTCCATATATAAAGAAACGTCCCCAAGCACTTCCTTTTAAAGCACTTGTAGATTATTTCCTCAAAGGCCAAGTTACCTCTACACATTCAAAATAACTATAAAACTGTTTTTATGCGGACACAAAAAAGCTAATATTATTCCCATAAATCTGTAAGTGAAAGTAGTTGCTTGAATTAAAAAGCAAAACATAAATAAATAATAATACTTAGTGAAAATAGTTTTATGACTCGACAGACCTAGTGGTTGTAGGCCTCCTCCTCCTCCTCCTCCTCCTTGTCGACGTTTCGAGATCACCGACATACAACACGTGGACGAGCGATGGGCCCGTCGCAGACAACACACAACATCGGTTAGAGACAGATATCCATTCCCTCGCCGGGATTCGAAACCGCAAATCCCAGCAAGCAAGCGGTCGCAGACCCACGCCTTAGACTGTGCGGTCACCGTGATCAGCGAAAGTAATAACTTACGTCGGCTAATTTTTCTACCCAGTACTCAAAATATTAGGTAAAGATTTAGGCCTCTGAAATATGACAGAGAAGTTAGATTTATAAGAATCGTCGGGGTCAGATTATATATAACTCTAAATGATCAATTATGTCATGCGCGATCATTAGTTACTTCTTGACTTTTATGAATCCTACATCATTCAGTAGAAGCCTTTTTTTCCGACTACCGATAATGTAAGTCTATGTGATCATACTGAACACGCAACACAAAAGCAATTTGGAACGAGCGAAGCACTGCAATAAACAACACGACTCTTAGTGTCCGACAGCACTGTTAGTCAACCGCAGTGTTCGTCAACTAACTGTTGAAGTAGGGGCGTTATACAGAGCGTGTGGGGTCAACGATGTATCATTAATTTTGTGCTCTCAGAAGAATAACAACTTCACATTTGCTTTCAGTGTGTCTCCGTCGATATTGTGATCGTTACATGTGTCATGCTTGTCCAATACGATGACTCGTCAATACTAACCACTAACCGTTCGAAGAAGGTTTTTTTCTGACAGGAAGAGATTTAGCAAAATCATGCTACAAAAAGATCCGGAATGGTATTAACAGGTTGTGTAAAACGTTTCCCTCGTCAGCTCACTGTTAAATAACTGGAACATCCTTGACAGGCTATAGTTTCTCAGCTGTACTTTTACTAACCCCGAAGTTTTTCACTGATGATGTCACAAGAACCGGATATGTTCCCTCTCCTTTGGTAGGCAAATCCGGTCTACAACCAGCAGCACCGGCAGCGAGCTGCCAGCCGGTGCACGTGCACCATCGTGAGACTAGGACATTATTAATTTTTAATACTTAATAACTTATTAAATTACACAATAAAAATTCTACAAAAAAGTCACTTTCCTATAGTTACAGCAGTTGTAGTGTGAGGATGACTTACGTAGTTGCCATTTTCAAATAAAAATGTTGTCACTTTACACACTGGTAATGTGCATCACTGTGTGTATAATTTCCTGCCGCCTCTGATGTCCACAGCCAATTTATCTGCCCACTGCTAACTCTGGCTTACATGGCAGATCTACGGGGTTACAAACAGCTATATATTATAAAGCCATACGATATAATAGACAAACAACTACGGCCCAAACCTGTTTATACGAGTTTTCAGTCACATTTTAGACTAGCTACGGTTCTCCTATATAAGAGAGATATCTTGATAATCATAGAGTGAAAGCTGACATAGCAATTAAAGCGCAAACACCAGTTTTCGAAGGTCTTATTTTCTCTCTTTATCCAGACGACTGCGTAGTTCAATATCCAAATAATATTTTTTCTTCGTACATACACTTCGATTCTGGTAGGATACCCACTTACTTACTTATTTACTTACTTACTTACTCCATGGTGCAGAGTCCTTCTTGAGAAGCTAAGTGGTTTGCAGCTAGTAAAGAAATTCCTCACATTTCACGGAACCCGAAGGTCCATTACCGCACTCACAAGCGTCCGCCATCTGTCTCTATCCTGGGCCAGCCCAATCTAGTCCATATACCCACATCCCACCTCCTGGAGAACCATCCTAATATTATTCACCCATCTACGCCTAGGTCTCCCCAGTGGTCTCCTTCCCTCCGGTTTCCCCACCAAGACCCTATACACCCCCCTCTCCTCACCCACATATGCCACATGCCCAGCCCATCTCATTCTTCTCGATTTTATCACCCGCACAATATTGGGTGAGGAGTACAAATCATTTAGCTTCTCGTTATGCAATCTCCTCTATTCCCCCGTTACCTCGTCCCTCTTAGGTCCAAATATTCTCCTCAACACCATGTTGGTAGGAGACCCACACTTCTAAAAAATTGTTTCATCCTGGAAAAACGAAGACGAAATATTGGCTATCAGTATAAAATAAAAAAATAAAATTCAATAAAATTTGGAAAACTGTCTATTTCAGGTAACATTTCACCAACTACTGGAAGTCGACATTTAGCAATAAGCTTATTACTAAATCCAGTACCTACAATAATATTACTAAGCATGCTGGTTCACGTTTTGGAGGTACCTGGTTAAAATATCATTTTGGAGCTAGGTTATTCTTATCCAGGTTCTTCTTCAGTTGCTTCAGTGTCACTACAGGCAAATGCCGGGATTTATCTAAATTTGAAACACGTTCGTCACTTTCACATACTACAAGTCTACTACTTACTAGTAATTTTATCAGTCGGCATTATGTAATCGAACTACTGGCGGCTTTGTTAACTGAAGTATGATAGGAACATAAATACTAAATTAAATAATAAAACTAGTGGAACGGAAATCACATAGTCATGGAAAACTATTCTATTGTAACAACCTGAATAAGTAGGCTTGTACAAATAAATGTTAATTTCGGTGGAGCTACCAAATTATTAAAACCTCTAATGACACACTATTTTTTTACGAATCCTATGAAAGGTTACCAATTTTACGAACTAGACGTCTCTTTAAATACACCAACCAACTGCACACTATATATGTAATACATACTTTTACCATACTTCTCCTACATGTTTCGGTGTATCTCACACCATCTTCAGGGAGAACCTAACGTATTTCTTACTCAAAACCATCTGATTTTACAAGGCATGGTGCAGATAATTTACAGAATTGGTTATGAACAATACGATTGTGACAGTCGTGTTAATATTTATTGGTAAAACGACCGAAAGAAGTACTCGTATTTAGAATTAGCGTGACAACCTGGACAGACTTCCTTTTATCTTGTCGACAGTATAAGAATGAATCTGGAGAAAGACGAAGTACATCAGCCTAAAAAACTTCAGAGAATATACAAATTTTTTCGCCAATTTTCATCCACTTATGTGTATTGCGATGGGTCGATTTCTACCATCCGTCGAATCCAGCCAATTAGCTAAAAAGATTGAATATTCTCTAATTTAATAGAAATCAGAGACAGGCAGGGAGACCTAGTCTCGTCGAAAACTTAATTTACATCCCCAAATAAATAAAATAATAAAACAATGGCTTTTAAGTCAATGAAAATATGCGTATCCTTAGGTTTATTACATTTCTAATAACAGCACATGAAGTGAAATTAGGAAGGCTTTCAAAGTGACACTCCCTGTGGACCAAGAAGTGTAATATTCAGATTCCACTCATGTAACTGCTGTACACATAAGCCTACATAAGCCTAAATCACGTGGACTAATATACCGCAATACCACACTGTAAATTATGATTAATGATTCTACTACAATAACATGGTTTAATACTCCGAGAGTACAAAGCAGTCGACAAATACTGAAGGCCGTGACGTTTATCTTATGATAGTGTACAGACCTTCCAGACCTGGTTTCGAATTAATGCGAGAATTGTGTCGAATGAACACTGTTAGTGCTTTCTCGTTATTTGTGCCATTCAGCCTGTCATTGATATTATATACCGAATATAGCCGACGATGTTAACATTATGCAACAGCACATCTATTTATTTACATAAGAAATTATTGCGATGACTGTAACCTCATTTTCAGATAATTCTTTTCATTCCCAGACCTAATTCTCTTACTAATATCATGAAATTTAAAGACGCGCTCTAATAATTTTAATGCCGTTGAAGATTCAATTGAAATAAATTGAAAAATTCCAACTATAGCTCTGGAAGCCACGGACATTCCATCCACTAAACCAGTTTTATAAATTACGGCTCTTGAAGGAAATTTTGCAAAACTGACAATTTTTTTTTTGTATCCACTGAATTCAACCAAACTTTACGGTTGCCTCTAAGCACCCATTCAACTTTATGTACAAGCAGATCAGCAGAAAAACATTTGTTTCTTCCGTTCCTGGGCAAAATCGAAACCATCAGAACAGCTGAAGGGTGCATTACACTGCCATTGAAGTCATTCATCTTGTGATGCTAAAGTACGTGAACATTCTTTAAGTACGGGTTGCAAAAGACTAGCAAAATTTTGAACTGCTGAGAGACTTATCAGTTTCTCAAGCAGATCTCTGTTTCATCGAAGTAGATTCATTTTCAGTTGGCCTAGAACAGCAGTTTCAGTGGCATGGGTAAAGTAGCATTTATTGATATATAATAAGTGATGAATTGTAAAGGCCGTTATAGAGAGGACGTTATTGTACGAGTATAATATGGGGCACTTCTGTAGAATTTGTTGAATATACTGAAGCATGACACCGTAACTTTAAAATAGGCTGCCGTGGCGTGGAATGATTGCCTCATGTACACTCAGGGTAACACATCAAATGATTTTACCTTATCACTAGAGTTAGTATTAGCACATGTTCAGTTAGAAAAAAACGTTTGCGACGATGTCTTTGGATCCATCGATGAATTGTTTAAAATTAAAAACAATATGTATTTCACGTTTCGACCACGTTACAGAAGCATTTTTGTGGTCTGAAAAGGTGCACACCTCATTACAATATTTGACAAAGACTTAACGTTTTCCTTCAGCACATCTGGTTACATTGTAGAAGATTTAGACTCTGAAACCCGACCAAGTCCCTGAAGGAACATTAATTAGCGGTGTCAGGGAGTGTGTGTGTTAATTACTGTAATTAGTAGATGACAAGCGAAGGAAGACACTGCACTGTGTTACTAGACAGATACTCACACATACAAAGCTACCGCTATTAATTAAACAAGGGGCAAAATAATTACCGTGCGACATTAGGCAGGAATTCTCTGGTAACGACAGGAAACTAATGAAACCCCCTTCCAGCTCTCACATTAGAACGTAATATCGTTACGGGTTAAGCTATAACGATAAACAGCCTGACACGCCTTTCCGTACAATACGATTCACACGATCAGTTCTACGTTATGGAAGTTATTTTGAGAGCATACATAATTTTAAAAGTATTGCAGGAAAATTTAAGTAAGGAGAAGTAAATATCTCTAATGATAAATGATTTTTCTCTCTCCTAAAAATATATTCGAATATAGAAATCGCTTTTCATAATTATATGTCGCCGGGCTAAACAAGATTGTTCTACAAGGCGTGCATTTAACAACTCGCGTATAAAAGTCTTGCGAGACCTTCATGTACATGGGGGTATAATACAATAAAGGACAAAGTAGGCTGGAATCATCTGGTTCAGTATAATGACCAGTCATAACAGCTTATAAATGGTCCAATGAACTTTTTTTTTCGTAGAGTGAAAACAATTATTGAAGAATAGAACGAAAAGAGGTTTTCGAGAAAAAGTATGTTAGATTATATTGACTTTATTTTTGTTCAAATAAAACTAAACAGTGACAGAATGGCGGCCTTTCTTATTCCCCGAAACCCGGTACTAAGATGAAATATCACAAACACTTGTATAAATCTGATGTTCATAGGGCCGTGCATCGTAATGTTATTTCTACAGTAAAACCAACCAGATGCACCAATGTATCAAATTTGTTTTATTTTAGAATGACACTCTACATGTTTCGGATGGCTTTTCCGTCCATCATCAGGAGTTCAAGACTGTACATACAGCAACAAACACTTGTCAAACAGAAACTGCTGTCGTAAATTTGATACATTGGTGCATCTAGTTGGTTTCACTATAGAAATACTTGTATAAATCTGTTCTGAATATGGGACAAGCATTTTTACGGATAATTAAGAGACTGAGATTTACAGTTACAGAGCCATACTTAACTAAGACATTATTTAAACATAGATGGAAACATCTTTCTCACATCTTTGATTCATTTTAATGCAGTAAAAATTAGTGTAGACCTCGTAAAACATGAAAGCGTCTGAACTTAAAAAATAATAGAAGTAACGAAGGTAAAACATGTATTAACGAAGACCCACCATTTCTGTCATTAGCCTGCAAGTAAACCTACATGATAATTTAGTTTTTCAAAGTAGTGCAAATTTTATAGTGATCAGGAACGTGATGCCATGGATTTTGGTAGATCGACACCGGTATGTTGGCAAGTTATACGAATGTCTCCCTATTCAGAATTTTTCAACAGTCGATTACAAATTCAGTATTCATGAATTTTATATAATTCCAATGTAAACTAGAGCAATGTAAGGTTAATATCTGTAGATTGATTCATGGAATTCTTAGGGTGAAACACCATTGTGCCCAAGTTCATTTACACTACAAACGAACATTTAAAAATCTTGTACGAAATGGCTAAGTTGGTATTAATATTGTTAAAGACTGATGTTGATATTATCAGACCTAATAAATGACTGGCTTCAAAAACCACTGTGTTTTACACATTCTTGTGATATAAATAAACCTTTTATTTTATTTCTTACTACTAAATAACCATAGTTCATACTAGTTGTTTAAATAAAGGAAAAACAACAAATATATCTCAAAACAAAAACCAGACAGTCGATTTAAAACAAGTGTATAAAAATACGTTTCTTCCAACCGAGTGGCTTCGAATGTACTACATAGAAAAATTGTCACATAACAAGGACTTTCAAAAAATGCAAAAATGCTCCTAAGAAAGGCGTGAGTATCTGCAGTATATTACATTGATAATTAGCCATGCACCAGATCGTAACCACGCCATCCTTAAGAGTTTAATCCGTGATACCAATATGTAAAATTACTGTTGTGAAAAGAGGTGACACAGCTCTTGAATCATCATCATTATCATCGTCATCATCTGCATACATGACCATGAAGAGTGCAATAATTGTGTTTCTGTCTATGTTGCCTTCATTTGTGTCTGATTTTCGAGCATGGAGTTAAGATGGCCAATCTTTTCGTAAAGACTGCACATAAACGGTCTCAAAATATTAATCACTACAGCCCTCTTCTTTTATGTATGACATGAAATCCGCTCAGAAGAATCAGAAAATTTTGGTCTGTAATTCCAAAGCACAAAAACATATTTTGGTTTGTTCTTTTTCTTTCGGTAATGTTTGTCGCACTAACATTACGCAAATAGCTTTTCCAAAGTCCTGATTGATGACTTACTTTATTTAGCCAGCATCTGCAGTATAATGTTAAGAAAAAAATCTCACGTATGGATGTTATATGGAAGCAAATTTCAACTAACGACTGATTTTGGGGTTATTCATTTAGCATGTCAACTTCAGGCACAGTGAGAGCAGAATGAGATTAGACAATGACTGTTATCAGTCTTTTGGATAGATTAGTAAAGAAGCGAGTTGAATATTTTGTCCTACAGGACTAAGAAAAACCACACAGCGACCAGTCGTCACTTTTGACTGAGACTTGAAATGGGTACTTTCCAAATACACGTGGGATAGTTGGATATTGCTGTAGTCTGCATGTTCTTGCCCTCGCGTTTTGCAGTTCATTTTAACAGAAAACAGAACATCTGCTCCTGTAACGGATATTTGGTTACACATGCTGCAGATGTCAAGAGTAGGAATTGTCGAAAAAGCATTAACTGCGTCACATTCAATGTATTACAGGGAAGTGATGTTTAAAGTGCTGTAAATTCAACGAACGTTAAAAGCCTATCTTTACAGTGGATCTTAGATACAATATATTGGAAATTTTCTCATAAAAAATTTTTACCCTGATTTACGCAAACTTCTGCTTCAGCTCTATAGTACATGTCATAACCAATTCAGCGATCAAGTAACAAAGCAAGCACGGACATAGGAGGTTTGCTTACAGGGTGTAGGAGCCCCTGAAGAATCAAAATTTATTACTCCCATGGAAATCTAAAGCACCCACCTTTTGGCTGCCTCTTATGCTACAGTTTGTTTTTAAGGTACGCCCAAGATCGCAAGGGACAAAAGCAGAGACAGTGGCGAAATAGATTCACGTTAGTTTCAGAATCAGTTCTCATCTATTTACTTCAACTATTTCTTTTTTATGGCGCAACAACCCTAGGGGCCCAGGGCAGCCTCATTGTCGAGCCTTCACGAACACACTCAAAACACACCACACTCGGTAGAACTGCCCTGGACGGGTGATCAGCCCGACGCAGAGAACCAAATCTGACAACTCACAACATTCTCAAGAGACAGACATCTATAACCCCGGCGGGATTCGAACCCGCAATCCCAACAAGCGAACAGCCGAAAACCCAAGCCATATACCGCGCGGCCACCGGGATCGGCTTTCTTCAACGATACGAATTAATAGCCCCTTCATACCTGCCTCCTATAAATATGTTCATGCCAATAAAACCGAAGCATCCAAGGTCAAAACTAATTACTTTTAGATCTCGTATTAATTAGGAACTCCACCGCAAACACTTTAGAGAAATATCAATAGGCTGCAAGTAGCATTGTCAGAGCGCTGTGTCAGTGCGAGTATTGAACAAAAGACGAGTTGCGCAGTCATATTTAAATACAAATATGTTTGAAATTTATTGATTGAATGAATATAACTCCAACATTCCGGCAGAATTCTGCTGAATAAAGCGATGCAACAATAGGTTACAAGTTACTAACACTTTTATATTGCAGCCACTACTTAAATTTAAAATTATTATTGATTGTCTTCCTTGACAAGTTCCTGAACGTAAAAGAACACGAATACATTTGCATGAGATACGCTTAACCTCTGGTTATATTATTTATTTTTTGTTTTCTGGGGACGATTTATATATTACTGTTATCTTTCGATACAACATGGCCAGTAGTTTATTAAAAAGACTATCTTTCCTCTTTATGTTTAATGTAAGAAGTTCATAATTTACCTATTTTATTCATTATTTCCTAACAGCCGTCCTCAAATACTAAATTGTCCTTCTTGTTGATGTTATTGATTAAATAAAATTTTTTTATAATTCGAGTTAGTCACGCGCTGTAAGAATCGAAAGTGTTGGTGAACCGAGTCCTAAGAAATTCCTTTTCAAAATGTCGCCAAGAATAAAAAAACACTGCAGTTCAAGAGGGTTACTAGAAAGTAATACAATAAATAGAAAGTAACACAATAAACTTTGTCAGAATAAAACACTTCTCACATAAAACATGAAACAGAAAAAGTGAAAGCTTTGTGACTAATTAAATAATTGCTATATTACAAACAATGCATTACGTGAAGACTTCCCAGTGTATATAACAGCCATACAAGGGAATATGAGATTGAACACTTCGCACAGCAAATGGTTCTGCTGTCTCTTTTACAGGGAAAATAAACTTGGAGGAAGATAAATAAAATTTTTAATATTTTAGTATGTCATAAAGTTACCTTTTTAAAAATGGTAACTTTATAACTTTCATACATGGAGATAGCCGTAAATGATGTTAAATTCTACTGTAACATTTACGACTTTAAGAGCATTTCAATTAATGAATTAGAAACGTTTTAATGTTTACATACTTTCCTTAAATTTTTCTTAGTATACTAACTACAATAATGACGTGATCAAAATTCACATTCATGCTGCCTACAACATGCATAAAGCTTATCCTGCTCCTCCGCCTTTGCACTACATGGAATTGGGCTGTATCTTAATTCTCACTTCCTCATTCCTGAAAATATATGTAGCACGTGCCTTCTAAACATCAGAAACACACCCCACTTCAACACGGTGCCCACATAAAATTTCATCATTAAAAAACTCAGCCTACACTCAGTAACTGCATATCTTCGTATGAGTAAGCAACTACCTCACTCCACGGAGAACAGTCTTTCTTGAGAAGTT
>Ga0123355_10015050_pt1 | contig 12137 bp, 13 predicted proteins | sample TergutEmb28metaG_3_FD_89872 | JGI IMG/M metagenome (GOLD analysis project Ga0123355, IMG submission 89872) | Embiratermes neotenicus P1 segment gut microbial communities from Petit-Saut dam, French Guiana - Emb289 P1 | ecosystem: Host-associated > Arthropoda: Insects > Digestive system > Gut ... | reverse complement strand
TTTTCAGAAAATCGAGAAGCTTCGATTTTGGCTTTATGTAGAATGGGAGCTACATTGGATCGACGTCACTCATAATTAAATTCACCCCTCAGTCTCCAGTGTAGACTCTCCCAATAACAAAATCCATGTAAATTACTTGATTTGTTCCGGAGGTGAAGCCTGCGGATACAGGGTAACAATGTCAAAGGGTGGGACAGACACTTTACTGTCTTTCACACAATTTTTGTGCACCGCGTGTGTGAAGAGAACAAAAGAAAGCATAAAAAGAATTTTCCAAAAGAGCAGAAATAAATATGGGCTACAATCTTTACACATATAAGCAAACACGCACACACAAACACACACCTTTTCATGTCTATGCACTAACACCACTATTTCACGTGAAAAATCGGCCAATGGACACATTTGTTATTAAAAGCAGTTTATTAGCAGTTTGTCACTCGGACATGTTTCAAACCTCAGAGGGCCTTCTTCAGGGAGTATGATAGACACATTTCAACAACAAGATCAACAAAACGAGTTACCTACCGGATGTACAGTTCAGCTTATTACAGGCTGAACTGTACATCCGGTAGGTAACTAATTTTGTTGATCTTGCGGTTGAAATGTAGCTCTCTTAATTCCTGTAGATGGCTCTCTGAGGGTTGAAACATGTCGGAGTGACACAATGCTAATAAAGTGGTGTTAATAATAACTGTGTGCATTTGACGTGTTTTCATTTGACACACGCACATAAACATCCCACACACACACACACACACACAAACAATAAACACACACACAAACAATAAACACACATACACACACATACACACAAACACACACAATACACACAGACATATACTCACACGATACACATACACACACACACACACACATTCCGGCCAATCACGTAAGGCACAGCCAGACTTACAAATAGCGTAATGTTTAACAAGTTCATTGCCTTTTGAATACCTGTACGTTTAATGGTACACTTTTGTACCTCCATTTATAGCGAGCAATGCTACAGAACATTGTATCTCTGTGGCAATTTTCAGGATATTCAAAATACTTATATTAGGAGCATTCATATCCGTGCGTTGATGAACATTTCAATACAGAGTACCAAAAATGCATAATTATTCAAACTTATAATCCATAAATACTCTAACATGTTTCGTTCTTCTTCAGATCATCCTCAGGGAGTTCACATAAAACACATACAAAAGGAAGACAGGAAGAAAGAAAAAAGAATCGTAGAATGAAGGAAAGAAAGGAACTTGTTTAGTGTAAACAGCCTTAGGATGATTTGGAGAAAATCGAAATGTGTTAGAGTATTAGTGGATTATAAGTTTTGGTATTTGTGCATTTGATGCTATTACATGTTAAATGTTGAAAAGGACACAGCTAATGTTTTCTACAAAAGCTGCAAATGAATTTATTATCTGACAATCAGACAAACGAGGCGACGTATATATTTGGATATTTGGTTAAGATCTAGAAATCTTAAAACACCTGGAATAAAATATAACACATGGAGTGAAACAAAGACAATGGTTTCAAACATAAAACATACTTTTAAAAATTGGCCTTTAACATTTTAAAGACAAAAATATAAGCGACCTCTCCAGCTGAAGAAATGACCTTAACGATAATAAATTTGTTTTAAACAAAATATAGTCGATGTAAAAGTTTATTAGAATAAAGAATTACTAAAAATGTTTAAAAATAAGACCCACAAGTCACAGTCACTTACTGCAGCGGTACCCTCCTTACGTAAGGTACACAGACGATATTTCCAGGTACTACCTATGTCACACTTGTTACGGCACCGGACCTTACACTGTAACACACCGACTCCAGCCACATTTGCTGTTTCTGGCACAGTACAGCACTACACAGGACATGGGAAAATAAGTTCATAATTACACAGATTTGGACTAATAGATAATCCAATGTGCCCGTGTGAAGAAAAAGAACAAAATGTGGACCATTTAATATTTAAGTGTAAAAAATTAAGTAACCAAAGGAATGAGATGATACAACAAATAAAAAGCACTGGTGGCAATTGGGCTGCAAAGAATGAAACACTTGTAAAAAACTATGTAAACTTTTTTGTAAAATTTGTTAAGTCCATAGAATTTACAGATTTGAAATGACAGCTAACTGAAGCTTAGGTTATGTAAAGCATGTAATGTTACTGTGTAACGGGGCGTGCTGTTTAATAAATAAATTTAAAAAAAAACACTACACAGTCACCATGCTGCATGCTGTCATTTTTCCTGTTGACTCTGGATCTCTTACATTGTAATGTGAGATTTTTACTTCGCGCAGAACGCACGAAACAATTTATCTGTACACTGTGTGAGAAAAACATATCGAGTAACAATTCTAGCACTTCAAGTTCTGAAACGTTCGACTGTTCGTCCCATTTCTCCTGATTGTGGGTGTCGGAAGAATCTCATGAATGAGCAGTGCCACTGATGATAATTATGTGTTCTTGGACGGACTGAACAGTGAAACTGGAGTGAAGTCCTGTTTGATGGAGTGGGTGGTCGATCTACTGGCTGGTCTCAGATACTGATTGGAACAGATGCTCCCATCAGCGACGATATTTAGTTTGTGTAGATAGATCCCAGTACAACCAACAATTGGAAAGTGACAGATAGAAGTGGCAGCATATGTCGAAGCTTAACAGCCGCATAGTTTCAGGCTCTTGTACATCATTTTTCGTTACAGACCTTTTCCAACTTTTTACATTACTTGTGTGCAAGAAATATAAAATATAGCTATTTTAATTGTTAAAGTTACAACATAAGCAAAACTGTTTTAACAGACGTTTTTGTCGAAAATTTAAACTGTCGACCTGGTCTTGTATGCTGAAATTCAAGTAATGTTGTTACCTGAAAATACTTCTTTTATTCAGTCACTGTGCAAGATTTAAAGAAAAAACTGAACCCACAATTTGTAGTAAATTATTACACAGAATTGTATTGTGAAACTATGGACAGCGAAAGAAGGGACCTGACTGTAAGCAGAGATAATATTGCAAGCACGCGGAACAAACTTAACGAATGTAAAATTAGTTCCGTCTTTTGGTGAAGCCGTGAACTAACTTGAAAATTGAAGTGACCATACGTCCTGCCTGGTTTTAATTTCGGGATTTCCATATTTAAAGAGCAAATGAAACATTGTGAAGATGTGAAATTGCTTCTGTCAAAAAATTAAACATATGGTATCCATAACTGAAGAATAAAAACCAACTAGATGCCACTTATTATCTTATTGTACTTCTTACAGGCTCATAATGTTTCGGGCATTAATATGCCCATCATCAGGACCTCGCGACTATGATGTTGATTACCACATTGGTCGTTTCGTTCTTGGTTTGCTGTATGTTGGAGGTTAGGTGCGGTTGGGTGTCCGGACTGCAGCCTGGACACTACCCCAGCCCAACCGTACCTAACCTCCAACATACAGCAAACCAAGAACGAAACGACCAATGTGGTAATCAACATCATAGTCGCGAGCTCCTGATGATGGGCATAGTAATGCCCGAAATATTTTGAGCCTATAAGAAGTGCAATAAAATAATAAGTGGCATCTAGTTGGTTTTTATTCTTCAGTTATCACAATGATGCAAGGTCCAATAAACATTAGATCCGGTATCCATCTCACTCTTCATTAAAATGGACAGTAAATTCGTAACCTCGAGAGCCAAAACCGACATTCAGTTTCGGTTAGTCTTGGAAGGTAGCGACAAGCCAAGAGATTTAGTCGCTCCTGGCAACATGTTGAAATTACGGGCAAGTAATAAACTTAGTGATCGTAGTGGACTGATGTTGGCTGCCACCACACCACACTTACCCTTTCAAAGAGCAACTGCCACAGTACACTTCGGGCGAGTTTATGTTTCTGTCCATTAAACACGCGGCAAGCTGTATAACGTTATATGTTAAGCATTACGAAAGCTATACTCTGCATTACAGAATATGACTTTTGCTACAGAACAACATGGGCTGCCTGTTGCAACACTCTGACTGCGCCCCGCGATGGAGCGAACTCTATCCGTAGAGACCCAACAAATTATCAGATTGTGTGCATGTAATTGGGTGCGTGAAACACTCATTGAAACAAATCAGCTGCATTTGAAATTGTGAATAAGATCGAACCTTACGATAGGGGAACATAAGAAGTAACGTTGTGGTTGGTTGGCCTCATAAAGATGCTTCTTTAACATTTAGCTTGCGGTTTTAAATCCGAATGTAACTGCTGATGGCCGGAGTTACTCTAATTTTAAATGTCCACCCCTGCACCTGAGTTGGGATAGCGTTTTCCAATTCATCCATACAGCGTTGAATTTAACGGGACATGTGCTTCCCGTTTGGCCAATGAAGATTAAATGCGTAAGTTATGCAATTCCAAAAGCCACGATTTGAATGGTGAATTGGGAAGGGTGTGTAAACCAGGAAACATGGTCTATTTTTATGTATTTTCCGAGGACTTTATCTGAATAAAGTAAGAAAACTAATGAAACATATAAAGAGGAGGCACTTCGCTTACGTGGAACTAAGTAGCACAGGATGCCGTGCCTTATTGAAAATACAAATATTTTGATCTCCCAAATTACCTTCGAAAAAGGCAGGTGTGTATATTCTTTCATGAACTTAATTGTAAGAACATCACTGTCCTGACGTGTTTATTTGACATTTAGCGTCCTGTTGCGTCAAGGAACGGGATGAGAGGTGTGGAACAGATTGGATTTGACGTGAAAGGGAAGTCGTTGTCTAGTTTGGGTTACTACCGCGACAATTGACCGAAACGTCTGATAAAAAAACCACTAAAATCCCTGCCAGGTTAGGTATTAGGGCCAAGATTTGAACGTTTTAACACGAACAATTCCGAATAAAAGCAGGGGGCGTACCAGTTCGAAGAGACCTCTGACGTAATGGTACAGTCACGATTATCAGACCTCCAACAGACTGCAGGATTATCTGGTAATAGAAAATGTTGGAGAATACAGAAAAATAATGAAAAAAAGACGAGAATAAAATTGAAGTAAATGTTGACTATATTTTTTGTTAAACTAAAAGGAAAAATTTAAGGCATGAAATAAACATTCCAGTAAGAAGAATACTTAGCGTAATGTAGAGTAATAAGAGAAATTTTGTGTTCTGAAGAAATAAGTACCTGGTAATTCTTTTCCGAAATGATTTTCTTTTCTTTGTAGGAAGACAGAACGGTTGAAGCAGTCGCCTCCCTTTGTTTTTCAGCACAAGGAATTGCGGTCACAGAAGCATTCAATACACCGCTATGACCCATTCTATCGGCCTTTCTGCCATATAGTTATCATGTGTCAAGTGTCTCCATCAGCATGACCCAAAAGATTTGCTACGTGTGTGTCTGTCAGCTGCTTCATTCATACATTCTTGTACCATCAATATTTACCCTTTAAAAGCACGGTATAATATCGAACAAAGGAACAAGTTTTCCCCAATTTTTATCTACCGTTCCCTTTCTCAGTTCATCTCCAATCGGTTTCCCTCTTTCTGTAACTAACTTTCTTCACGATTAAGTCGATGCTTTCCGCTCAGATTTGTCATAAACGAACAGCCTGCCCTGGCGCTCTCATGGGGAAAGTAATAAGACAGACAGAAGAAAAATGAAGACAAACGGACGGAGGAAACAGTGGACAGATACTTCGGACACATTTATTGATTGATTTAAGAAGATACTAGGCTGAAATTGTGTAAATATTGATAACAAAAAGGATTGGATTCATCAAGAAAAACAAGAACAAGTTGCAAAATAAGAGGAGCCGAATCATTAATTAATAATAGGGTTTTTTGTTTATATGCCAAACTTGTTAACAGTGAAGGGAACACAGCAGAATAGGATGACACTGTCATATAATTACACAGTGCGCAAACGTTTCTGATGTAATATGATTTTTCTGAAAGAACGTGTCACAAAGGAGTGTAAATGTGATAACATGTACTTTGGAAAATTGTGGGGAGTGTTCAGTCATTTGTTCAGTAGCTTCAAAAATTCTGTTTAGATATTTAAAGGAGAAGTTCAGGAGAGAAAACGTATTAAACCGAAAACTGGCAACAGGAAACTGCATGATGATGATAATGATGATGATGATGATGATAATAATAATAATAATAATAAATAACGAGGGTGTGGTAGTAGATTTTGACATATAAAAACAAAAAATCGTAAAAAGCTCAAATTTCCCCCATCGAAATATTCAAATGCATTATTCGACTCCTATTTATTGGACGACAGAACCATGCTGGTAACATATTGATAAACAGGAGACGGAATTCAAGCACACCTCAAATTCGATATGTCAGAACTTCTGTGATACTAATAAACATCAGGTGGGTTAAAAATGTAGCGAGAGATTGTCCACAATAAAAGAATCACACACGATTCTGAGAGACAGGCTTTAAATTTCCGAAAGCTAACGGGGTGGACATCAGTGGAAAGGGTCAGGTAAGGATCTCAAAGTGATTCGCAGAATTGGATAAATCTGATGTTAGTGGGGACAGGAACAGATCGAGGTGAAACGTAAAAATGATTAGCTAATTGCAGCTGAAGACTGTTTGTGTCACTAGGAAGGGACGTTCTATGCTTTGAAGGAAAATATTCAAAATTTTTAGAACAAGGAAGCAAACTAAAGGACCCAAACCAAATTAATGTAGATAATCTGAAAAATATATGGTGTAATATCTTACGCACTTCAAGGATGAAAAGCACTAATGTTTGAAAGGTAAAGGTAAAGGAAAATCAGTCCCGTTACAGACCCGGAGGGGCCCAGAGGGTTCCAGGAAGTTGAAGTTTCGTGACAACGGCACAGGATGGTGGTAGGTTGTCACCCTACGCACTGGTCGCCTTTACCCCCAGGGAATAATCCTGGTACTCATTTCTGTTGGAGGCTGAGTGGACCCCAAGGCCATAGTGCGATCGGAAAGATTTCATGTCAATTAAAAATCCACTGACACTAACTGGGATCGAACAAGCGACCTTCCGATTTGTAGCACAGCACCTTAACCACTGTGCTACCTCGGTCCCCAAAGTTTGAAAGTACAATTAATAAACCTGAAACGAACTGTGAAGACAGGAATGTTACAGACCTTTACACACACATTTAAAAGGGATACGAGCCTAGAACTAACGTGGTAACTGGAGAGAATATCAATTTGCTCGCAGAATATTGCGGTATTTCAACATGTGGAAGCGTCATTGTATTTAGTTCCTGCAAGCACGTGGGGTTAATGCTGTTAGGAGGCTGATATACGTGCATACTGCTGGGCCAGAGTGCAGTGTCTTTACTTTTATGGTGTCTGTTGAAAGTTATAACTCACCAAGTACTGATCAAATACACAAGAATTTTTTAAGGAGAACACAGGACAGCACTTTGTTCATTATGTTTGGAAGTATGAAGAATTTCCTCAGAAGTGGAAGGAGCCAATTACAGTAACTGTCGAGGCAAACCATTCCTATAATATTCATATCAAATTTTATCAGGTTTAACTCCCTCTGTGGATACAGTTATTGAGCATCACGAGTTCGAATTTCGAAGTGAAATGCCAGCTACCTTATTTACATATATTTCGTCAAATACTTGAGCAAAATGGGAATACAATGGTGCAGTACATAAAACTATTTACTGACTTTAAGAACTAGTCCAAGATTAAGTTGAGCGGGGAGAGCTTCGTGTAATACAATTAAGTTTGCTGCAGCAGCCTTAATTGCTGTTAATTTAGCCTAATTAATATAAGTTTAGAAGTTTAGTTTTGCCTGTCGCTTTGAATGAGTATAGGACTTTGCCTTTCACATTCAGGAATGGACACAACTCAGTACACTGCACAAACGCTCTGCAGCAGCAGACTGCATTCGCCCTAGGCAGAATATCCTGATAGCCAGCATTCAGTTATGTCCGTCAGATCCTACCATTCCATTTAAACTGTGCAGAAGACGATCTGTGACCAAAATCGCATTCGCTGTGACAATCAGTAAGGCCTAACGGCAGACCCCTAAGCGTGTTGCAATATACCCAACAGCGTCTGTTTTTCCCGCATGGTCAGAACTATGTGGTACTTTACCCAGCACCTTCCCCAACATCAATGCTGCAATTATTGTAGGGCGTCGACAGCGCACAGAAAATGATAGACTGGTGACGTCAAATACCTTATACAAAAGTCTGCTTTAAAGTTTCAAATATGTAAGTGAATATCTGTTGTTTCTACCAGAGAATGCTTCCCACAGGCACCAGTTATAGAAGCAATACGGCATCCTGACTACAGGATCTGGCATCCTGACTACAGGATCTGGCATCCTGGCTACAGGATCGGGCATCCTGGCTACAGGATCGGGCATCCTGGCTAGAGGATCTGGCATCCTGGCTAGAGGATCTGGCATCCTGACTACAGGATCGGGCATCCTGACTACAGGATCTGGCATCCTGACTACAGAATCTGGCATCCTGACTACAGGATCTGACATCCTGGCTACAGGATCTGGCATCCTGGCTACAGGATCGGGCATCCTGACTACAGGATCTGGCATCCTGACTACAGAATCTGGCATCCTGACTACAGGATCTGACATCCTGGCTACAGGATACGGAATCCTGATGACAGGACACGTCGAATACAAAACACAAAAAATGTCGGATAACCGAAGGGCGAATAATGGAGACTAGTGCATTTATTAACGTGAAATTATGTGGATCTTATGTTTATTGGACCGTGCATCATCTTGATAGTTGAGTAAAGAGAGACGAACTTGATGTCACTTGCTTTATTATTTCTAGGCACTAGTGCCTCAGCCTGCATACGGATACCACACCACCACACCCATACCACAACGTAACACCAACACACATCGAACCAGAGCAATACAACCCACGAAATAACTCAACAAATAAGTCGCAAGCTCCTGAAGATGGATGTATTAACATCCGAAACATATTGAGCATTAAATAAAGAAATAATATAGCAAGTGACATCAAGTTGGTCTCTCTTTACTCAACTGTCAAATTATGTAATTACCCAACGGAAAACGCATAACGTACACAGGTTTAAAGTAAATTATAAAACTGTAAACTGGATTCCATATGAGGGTAAATAATGTTGACTTATTTACGGAAACTGGTAAGGTTTTACTCTTACTGGACATTTCAGAAACCGGTCTGTTTTCTCGGTGAAATTTAGCTCATGCTGTGATTGGTTCTTCCACTGAACAAACAGGTTTGACACCAAACAAACACACAGCTGGACGAAATTAAAATTGGTCTAGACATATTACGGATACGCTGAGCCCTCGTGGCCATTTCCGTAGAGGACGAGATTAATCAAATCAAGGAATAAGCACTTTTGTAGGCAAGGGTATTGAATATGAACTTAAATAGAGGTCATACTGCAATGCACAGCCAAAACATTACACAATTTTTATACTGCCTCTGGACACAGATGTTGTCACAGAAATTTCACGCACAGGACGTCTCTGTCTCTCGGGTAGTTATGTGTTGTGTCCTTCTGCAGGGAAATCAAGAATACAGACTGACCATGTAAACTTCTGTGTGAACTGCAGTGTTCAGAGACAAGATAAAATCTTCTGTGTGACTGCAGTGCTTAGGGACAAGATAAAAACACAAACCGTATTCTTTGTCATTAGCACACACTCATAGTTTGCGTACTGAACTGATCATACTACATGTGTCGAAATGCGTAGCCGGAAATGTGGTGCATATTTGAAAGTCCAGTGCAGGAAAATAAATTCAAACGACATTTTCTCCAGTTTACCCGTCTCGTGGTCGTGGCTTTCAGTTGTTAGGGTACAACTGCACAGATACGACAAGATATCGAATGTCTTCAGAAAGACATCGTTTGGCCTTCTGAAGACATTTGATGTTTTGTGTGTGTGTGCAGAAGGATGTCATTTGTCCTTCGTGACACACAGAATTGTTTAGTGCACAGTGGTTATTGCGTGTCACCACCGAATTCTGCATTTTGCCCACAGACGTCATTAATTTCCTTGTTACAAATGTGGAAAATGTAACGAATGTATGAACAGTCGGCTTCAAATGGCTGGTACTTATAAAGGAGGACTGTATTCTTTGTGATTTAGGATCTGTATATTTACGCATAATTCAGACAAACCGTAGAGTTCATCAACGCCTTCGTGTTATGGTTGATGCAACTATTCGCCAGCCAATCACTACAAAGTCCCGAGTTAAGTCTAGAGATTTGCTGTTGGTGGAGTTACCTCCGAGAACCTAGCCATCCTATGTCAGTACCACATCAAAAATAGGCTACATTAAAGTCACTTTTTCGGTCCCAGTGACACCGCGCGGTCTAAGGCGTAGGTCTACGGCCGCTCGCCTGCTGAAATTGTGGGTTCGAATCCTAGCGGGAGCATGGATGTCTGTCTGTTGAGAGTGTTGTGTGTTGTCAGTAGAGGTCTCTGCGTTGGGCTGATCACTAGTCCAGAGGAGTCCTACCGACTGTGGTCTGTCGTTGTGTGATCTAGAAACCTCGTGAGTGAGGTGACCCTGGCCCATTGGGGGCTGTTACGCCAAAACGTCACTTTACTTTTGATGATAATTTCATGGGAAAAACAAAGATATGGAATTTTTAAAAGGAAAATAATCTGTTGGACATCTGTGAGCTATGCAGAGAAAATTACTTTACGTCCCTGTTGCTCTTATCGTAATATATTATTCACACATGCACTAAGATTATTACAAACATTTATTGATTCATTCATAATAATTATACGTTTAAGCTTGACGGCATAATCAGCAGCTGAGGCACACATATATCACCTTATCAAAAAAATTCTAAATCCATTTTATTGTCACAAACACAATTCGGGTTGAAACAGGAGGAGTTTCTAAAGCGCTCCATTATAATCACATTCCCTCGCTCTATTACCCCGTTTTCAATCCCAATATCACGTTACGTTACGTTACGCTGTCAACAGTCATGTTCTTCATTACTTTATTGTCTGGAACAAGTGTTCAAAAACACCGGTGAATTCAGAAGTTAATCTGTCAGTGTTAATGTCGTGATTGTGTTTAAGTTTTATCTAAAACACACCACTGCAAGTACCAGTTATTAATTGTAAAGTCATTCAGGGACTGTGTGAGTTGTGCGGTGCGCTGTTTGTGGGCGGTTGGTAGGTCATTAAGACATACTGCAGTTTGACACAACTTGGGTACACACGAGTTGATACCTGCTGTATGTTTCGTACCAAGCACACCACCACACCAGTCTACAGTTGATTTCAAACACACCACCAAGCCACTCTACACTTCACACAAAGCACACCACCACACCAGTCTACAGTTGATTTCAAACACCACCAAGCCACTCTACACTTCACACAAAGCACACCACCACACCAGTCTACAGTTGATTTCAAACAACACCAAGCCACTCTACACTTCACACAAAGCACACCACCACACCAGTCTACAGTTGATTTCAAACAAACCACCAAGCCACTCTACACTTCACACAAAGCACACCACCACACCAGTCTACAGTTGATTTCAAACACATCTCCAAGCCACTCTACATTTCACACAAAGCACACCGCCACACCAGTCCACAGTCGATTTCAAACACACCACCAAGCCACTCTACACTTCACACAAAGCACACCACCACACCAGTCTACAGTTGATTTCAAACACATCTCCAAGCCACTCTACACTTCACACAAAGCACACCACCATACCAGTCTACAGTTGATTTCAAACACCACCAAGCTACTCTACACTTCACACAAAGCACACCACCACACCAGTCTACAGTTGATTTCAAACACACCACCCAGCCACTATACACTTCACACAAAGAACATCACCACACCAGTCTACAGTTGATTTCAAACACACCACCAAGCTACTATGCACTTCACACAAAGCACACCACCACACTAGTCTACAGTTGATTTCAAACACATCTCCAAGCCACTCTACACTTCACACAAAGCACACCACCACACCAGTCTACAGCTGATTTCAAAGACACCATCACGCCACTATACACTTCACACAAAGCACACTATTACACCAGTCTACAGTTGATTTCCAACACACCACCAAGCCACTATACACTTCACACAAAGAACACCACCAC
>Ga0123355_10015047_pt1 | contig 12138 bp, 11 predicted proteins | sample TergutEmb28metaG_3_FD_89872 | JGI IMG/M metagenome (GOLD analysis project Ga0123355, IMG submission 89872) | Embiratermes neotenicus P1 segment gut microbial communities from Petit-Saut dam, French Guiana - Emb289 P1 | ecosystem: Host-associated > Arthropoda: Insects > Digestive system > Gut ... | reverse complement strand
ACTTTGGACTGTATATATAAGGTGTTTTCGTTCGGGTCAAGTCCAATGGCAATAAGCCATGCAAGCATAGCGAGGGAACTTTCACGTAGTTTTTTCGGGTCTTGCCGCACTGTGATTGCGTGCATATCAACCACGCAGTATAGGCATTTATATTCCGAAGAAAGCGCGCTCCAGTTTTTTATTGCGCCAAGAAAACTGCCCAAAGTAGGCACTCCCGTGGGTTGTATTCCACTGAAAATTATTTTGCGCCCATTTGCTTGGCTGTTATTTGTTTGACCACTATCGTTTTTTGTTTTGTCGCTATCGTTTTTTATCAGTTCACTCATGCCATATAGCCCCTATCATTGTTTTCTATATATTCAACTGCTTGGCCGTCTTTGCCGTAGGTAAGACCGGCGTACACCTTTGGCGCGGCATCGCTTTCTACATAGGTGTCGGCTTTTTCTGCTGTATCGCGCCAGCCTGTTAGCAAAATTTCTACAAGCTCGGCTACTTCCTTCAATGCAGAACAAGCCGCCTCGCCATTCTGTGTAAAATGAATGTCGCAAAGCAGCTTGTAGCAGTAATTATATATTTCATAAAAATCTTGCGAAATAGCCACCTCAAAGTCCAAAGCGGCAATAAGCGTGTCAAACCCTTCTTTCGCCTTCTGTACAGCCTTGCGGAACGGCTCTTTGTCTTCTGCCGCCGCATTGTTTTCGGCTTCTTTTAAATACTCCAAAATCAGCTCAAAGTTAATCACAACAAGTCCCGTGGGGCTTGCCTGCGAAATACGTAGCATGTATGCGCTTTTGTCAACCATTGGGAACCATTCCTTTTCAAGACCTTGTAAGCATTTTGAAGCCTTTTGAACAGCCTCTTAGATGAGGGAATTTTTCAAAACCCCTCACCTTCAAACTTTAACACGGAATCGTGCTTTGCGCAATTCCGAAAATTTCTTGAAAATTTTTTTGGCCATAGTCGACTTTAAAAACGTCGCAATTTGCGACAAATTTATTTTATTGTTTTGACCGTCACCTTTAGTGCAGAATGTCTTCATTAATAAAATTCAATTTCATTTCTGCCCTCCAAAACGTATTTTTTTCCCGATAAATTCACAATAACACATGGCATATACGATTGCAAAAAACACGACATTCCAATCTGTAACATTATTTATAACTACATAAGCGAAAATCGAAAAACAACAAATTAACATAAGAAATCATACCCGCAATAAAGGCGGCATTCACAATGCGGTTTAACCGTGCAATCTGCAAAAGCCCCGCCGAAAGATACACATCGGGCGGTAAAACGCCAGCCGAGCTAATTTCTTCAAACAACGAAACACTTGGGCTAGATAAATTCGGCAACCAAAGCAAAATCCCATTAACACCCCAAAGTATATATGCGAACAACATAGCCCCAGCAAGGGAAAACGCCACAAGCTGAAAAATTTCACGCAGTGGCTTTTTTTCTATAAACTTAAAGCGCGGCCAAGCCCTTCGCAAAAAAAATACCAACACACTTGCCAAAACCAAATACAACAAAAGTCGGGTACGTACATTCATGCTCTCCACAAAACGGGTGATATTAACTACCGCATATTCATCAAAATTGCTATGCAAATGAGAAACAAGCATCGTGTGAGCTTGCGACAATGCCAAAGGGTCGGGTTCGTTTGAGCGAAAATAAAGAGAGGAAACAGGCATAGCGGCAAGCGCACTATCCCGCGAAAGCCAAGCAGTATACCCAGCATCCCTATGTTGTCGTACAACCCCAGTAACTACGAAATTTCCGCCAAACAACACATCAAGCCCAACAACATTCTCCGCCGTGCCAAACAATCGCCACGCCAACGCCTCATTTATTATGATTGAATATTCGTCCACAAAAACACGACTGCCATCAATAAAATCCAAATGCATTTCAAAGTATGCAGAGTTGGTATAAATAATATTCGCAAAAACAGTATGGGTAGAAGAACTTACAGCCCCATGATAACGGCCTACAGCGGCAAAAGAAAATCGCGGGAAAAGAAATTCCAAAGCTTCAATACTTGAAGAGTGAAAAAATAACCGATTTTCGTTTGCAAGCGGCGCAATATAAATAACGTCATCGGCAAAATGCCGCCGTCCCGAATTGTATGCAAAAAAGCCCACCCCCAAGCTTCCCACCAAGATAAGTAAATTCAGTACAATAAAAATTTTCTGCCTCATGCAATCACCCCAAATCACCATGCCCCACAATCCGCACCCGTGTACCTGCATGTATAAACAAATCGCTATTTACCACAATAGGCTCGTTGGGCAAAGGTGTTCCCCAAAAAGGTGAAATTGCCACATTTGCCATATCGCGTAATCCTGCATCAACACGGGCTATGCGAGTGTAATAGCTACTCCCAAAAAAACGCCTAGGTACAGATTCTACATATAAAATAAAATACCCATGTTGGTCTTGGCGCAAGGCGGAAAGTGGAATAGTACTTGGGTGATTTGTTCGTCCGCCGCCTTCCGACGTAATTGCACCAGGGCTTACAAAATCAAGAGTAACCCGAGGAACATACAAATCCGCAAGCGTCCGCGAAAAAAACACAAGAAACAACATCACGCACACAAATACGATGGTAGCACGAGTTAAAACCTTTTTATATTTCATAAACGCCTCCCCAGGTTGCCCTATTTCAGCCCCGATATTCTCATACCAGACATAAGCTCTTCCTGCCCGTGCAAAAAAACCAACAACGCAGGCAACATATAAAAAACAGAAGCCGCAAAAACAATATCAAAGTTGCCCGTAAGCCGCGCAATATACACACTTAAAGGCTGGCGGTCAATATCCGTGATAAATACAAGAGCCTGGTCAACAACGTTCCAATAATCCACGAAAACAAGAATGGTCAACGCCACAATCGCAGGCTTTAAAAGCGGCACGATAATAGAAATCAAAATCCGCAACTGCCCTGCGCCATCAATTTTTGCGGCCTCAATAAACTCTACAGGAATGTTTTTTAAAAACTGCCGCAACAAAAACACCCCAAACGGTGCAAAAATTGCAGGCAAAATAATCGCAAGCATAGATTCACTTATGCCCCACCGCACTGCCAACACAAACTGCGGCACAATCAACACAGGAAGAGGCATAAGCATTATAACAATATACACAAAAAACAGCTTTTCCTTGTGTCGCCATTTAGAAAATTCAAAGGCATAAGCCGCAGGCACACAAACCACAAGTTGCCCCAAAACAGCAGGCACGGTTATTATAATAGAGTTCCACAATGCGTTCATATACTCAATATTGCGAAATAGCATGAAATACTGCCCAAAAGAAAACCTGTCGGGAATAAGCGTCATTCTAACAAAGTGAACTTGCGGAAAAACCTCCAACGCATAAAAGCTATTAGTCGGCAGCAAGCTAATGGTATATCTGTTAAAAACCTCAAACCCCGTCATAAAAGAATTTGCAACCGTCACAAAAATGGGCAAGGCAAAGCCCACCGCCAAAACGATGATACAAAAAACACTAAGCACTTTCTTCGCCATTTTCATAAATAAGTCTGCCTTTGTTGCAACCAATATAAAATAGCAACCAGTACCAAAATGAAGCCAAAAATATAAAACGATGCCGATGCCATAAGCTGATAATTCAAGTTCGCAAACTGATTATTTAAAAAATGTTGCAATAAATAAATATTCATGTTTGGGTGTGTACCCGTCAAAAGATAAATTTCACGAAAAACCTTAAAAGAGTTCACCACCGATAAAATAAACACAAGCAAAAAAGTAGGTCCCAAATAAGTAAGCGTTACAATGCGAAACTTGTGAAACCACCCCGCGCCCTCAATTTCGGCATATTCATAATAATCTTTGGGGATAAAATCACGCCCCGCTTGAAACAAAATTATATTAAATCCGATATTTTTCCAAATAAATATCCCAATTACAAACCACATGGCATAATCGGAATTTAGCCAATCCACAGGGTCATATGCAAAAAAAAGTCGGTTAAACATCCCGTTGAGCGAAACAAAGTTCCGCCAAAAGAACACAACCGAACCAGAGGGCATAACAAGCGGCAAAAGAAAAAACACCAATAAAACGCGCCGCAAAGTTTTGTTCATAGGCCGCAAAACCAACGCCAATGTAAGCGCGATTGCCATATTAAGCGGAATACTTACCCCCATAAAAACGAGCGTATTGCGCACCGCCAAAGAAAAAGCCGCATTATTCCAAGTAGCAATTAAATTATCAAACCCCACAAACTGCCGCGATACCGCATTGTCTATCAGTGCATAATAAATAGAAATCCCAAACGGCCACACAAAAAACACTGCAAGCCCTATCAAGCTAGGCAGTAAAAAAAGATAAATCCTATTCTCGTGACGAAAAAGTCGCTTTGCTTTCACCTTACACATCCCCACACTTGTGAAAGTATTTACACTGCTATCGCGAAATGAAAGAAGTTCACTTTCGTTTAGGGTTATAATTTATGAACAGCGTATTTTTCTTGCTGATATTGAAACAGCTCAGCGTAACGGTGCTTGTTTTTCAATAACTCGGCCTGTGTACCATCTTCCATAAGCCGCCCCTTTTCCATAACCAAAATCCTATCGGCTAGGGCTACATTCGATAACCTATGTGAAGTAAATATTGTCATTTTCCCCTCAGTAATGGCGGCCAAATTTTTGAAAATTTCATGCTCGGCCTTGGGGTCTAAATTGGAAGAAGGTTCGTCAAGTATCAATGCCGTATGCCTACGATACAATGCGCGGGCAAGTGCCAATTTCTGATGCTGTCCGCCAGAAATTTCAATGCCATCTGGGTCAAAAAGGCGCGTAATGCTTGTATCCAAGCCCTTTGATGCTTTTTCCCAAATATCCCCTGCAAATGCGGCATCCAGCGCGGCCTTGGCTTGCGTATCTGCGTTCGGCACGCCATCGTCAGCAATGGAAAAATTTTCGCGCAATGTGAAATTATAGTTGTGCATATCTTGAAAATATACGCTAAAATTGGCACGAAGCTCCGCAATTTTATACTCGCGTATATTCACGCCATTGATATATATCGCGCCTGCATCGGGTTCATACATACGCAAAAGCAATTTAATCAACGTAGACTTCCCCGAGCCGTTTAAACCTACCAGCACCACTTTTTCACTTTTGTTTAGCTCAAAACTGATATTGCTTAATGCCGCAACCTTTGCCCCTGGGTAAGTAAAACTTACTTTTTCAAACGTGATGCTATCAACCCGCGAAAGTAGATTTGTCCCACTGTCCTCTACCCTATTTTTAAACGAGTCAAGTCGTTTAATGTTTTCAATTTTAAGCTTATTGTCATAAATTTGCAAGGACAAAGATGAGAACATATTAATAGAACCCCATAATTGCCCCGCAAGCCCAGTGAAAAGTACATAATCCCCCACAGTGTTTGTGCCACCAAGCACACCAAAAGCTATATCTACGCCAATAAGCACCACTACAATTTCGGGCAAGCATTCCAATATCCCCGTTAAAACAGAACGCTTGCGTGTCATCCCTTTGCGCTTGGTAAATAACTCTGTCCAAATGCGGCGGTAGCGGTCTTTTAATTTTTCCCCTGCGTTAAAAAGCCGCATATCTTGCGCAAAAGCTTTTTCCGAAGCCATATGCCTACAAAAATACATTTGCCTATGCTCATTCACCTGCTCAAGGCTTAAATGATACAGCAACTTTGTATACTTAGCCGCCGCAATAGAAGCAGGCACTGCCGCCGCCAACATTGCAAGCCCATATAAAGAGCTTGCTTGAAAAAGCACAGCAAACGCCCCCACGAAAGCAACACTCGCGCTTATGCACGAAAGCACATTCCATAGTATGTAGCTAACTGCCATAGAATCTTGGCTTGCAGACTGTAGCCTGTCGTAATAATCGGGGTTATCAAAAAACTCCAAATCGGCAGAAAGCGCACGCCCCATCATATCTAATGAAATTTGTCCGTTAAGCATTTCACTTTGCATAGACTGGCTATACTGCACCATTATCTGGCTTGCTTTGCGCACCAAGGCAATAACTAACAAACAGCAAAAAAGCAAAAGCAACGTACCCCGCGCATCTGCAACTTCCCACGCCCCCGAGAGCAAATCCAACAGATGCTTACCCACAAAAGCCGCAACAATAGCCAAGAGCGGCGTGATAATATCAGCCGCTATGCGTATAACTGTATAAAATTTTGAAGACCGCCAAGATAGGGACAAGCACCATATAATAGTAGCCCAAAACTCGGGGAGTCCTCTTAACACTTCTTTCAATGAAAACACGCCCTGCTTTGTAAAAATTAAGCCGCTGTGTTGCTGTACTGTTCCAGTAGTTCTTCAAGGCGTGCAAATGTACACATCTCAAGGGCATCTACAAAGTCATCGGTTATGGTGAATTGGAAATCCGTTGCTAATTGCTTTAATATATACCCCCATGCGACAGCAGGGAGCGAGTATTTTTGACTGTATATACAGTCACTACTTACATAATCGTTCATCTTCGCAACCGTATTGATTACGGAAAGTATACGTTCTTTTGTGTTTAACATTATTTTTACCATCCCTCTTTATATCATTACTCCATCAACCACAAAGATAGGGCATTATGCAAACGTTGCGCGGCTTCCCTTGAGGTGATTATTCCTCGCGCCAGTTGGCTCAATGGCTCATCAATCAATTCTCGGGGAATCATGGAATCCATAGTCGCAATCGACATCCCATTGTAGGCTGTTATGCGGTTTACCGCATTGTCAATTTGGCGTTCAATTTCAACTGGGTCTTGCGAAGCTACTAACCATAACGGGCTGAAAATATCTCCCCACGGGGAAGCAAATTGTTCAAGCGCACGTCTTATGTGTCCGTCAAAAAGCGACCGTTGGATAGGCGATGTAAGGGATGTATGCCCCCCAAAACCACTATGCACATTTGTTGGCCGAGAGTATGCGGATACCAAGTAGCGGGTAAATTCCCAAGCCAAAGTACTATTTCCAGCTGTTGGTATGGATACAGTCGCCCAAGTTGACGGATTTACGAGAAATTCCTTATTTATTATCAAGTACCCTTGTTCATTTGTAAGAGGAATATGGTTAGCAAAATATGTTTGATTTAGGTCGAAAAAAGCTTGACCAGGATTCAATCCAGCACTGTCAAATACGAACATATAATTGTTTGCAATACCCCGTAAATCGCTTGGGGTGGTTATAGGGTTGAACGTAGTAAACGAAAAAGAGTCTGGCCAAGGGTCAACAGAAGCCCATCGTTCAAGTAATGAAATAAAGCGGTCATCTATTAAATTAGACCTGCGAGCATCAAAATCAATAAAACCGCTTGTAAGTGCGCTCCTTAATAGTTGCACTTTAGAATGGCACATGATGTCTAAATGGCCAAAATCGTCACCGTAATCGGCCATAACTTCATGGTAAAATGCAAACAATTCGTAAATACTTATAGTTGAAAACTCCGCAAACCTGTCTAATGCACTTTGGGGTAAATGAGCGTTAATTGCGACATACTGAAACCCAAAGCTCAACGGAAACATATACAGTCCCCCCGACATTTCAAGAGCGGCCAACGGCTGTGTAAAAAAATCGTCCCTGTTTGTTTGTGGGCATTCGTCTATTAAGTCGTATATATTCGCCATCAAACCAGAACGCGCAAATGCGTGCATAGGTTGCTGATTCCATATAAATATATCTGGCCCCTGCCCTGCCATTAGTTCGGTTTGTAGCCGTGCATGAGCAGACTGTGTTTCTTCCCAAGTATAGCTGTTTATCACTATATTGAATCTATACTCCCGCCCTTCTGATGTCCAAGTGCTGTTTAGTTCGTTTGCTGCTTGGCGTATAATACTGGTATGCATATCATGCGCCAAAATTGTAAGAGTACGGATATTAGGGTCGTCTATATCCACATTTACAGGAGTCGGCAACGGCTCAATTACAAATTCGGGGTTCAGCCATGTATTAAAAGATTGTTCCAGCAGGCGCACACCTTCTTGTGTCGCCATATCATCAGCAAAAGCGTCGTAAAATGTTGCCATATATAGTTCAGCTGAAAATAAGGTGTTTATTGTCGGAATGGTACTTTGCTGGTCAATGTATTGTGTCATACGATTTAAAATTAAATCTGTCTGCTCTACACCACCTATTGTAGCCCGTTCTATATCGGAAAAATGGTTACGGATGCCTGTATCCACAGACTCAAAAGAGAACTGCCTTAGTATAGGTACTCCCATAATGTCAATTGTTACAGGGTTTCTTGCCATCTCTTGAATAAAATATTTTATAAAATCCAAAACAATCGGGTCGGCTGTATGGCTTACAGCCATGTTCCTTGTTGTTGAAAGTATTAATTCTCCTCTTTCATTTGCGCGTGGTATATGATGAACAAAAAAAAGCTGTTCAAAATCAAGTAATGCATCCAAGCCCCTGGTATGGGTAGATAGAGTAAATATATAACGGCTTTGCAACATCTCCATTTCATCATATGTGGGGAACAAACGTATCAATGGTGTGTCAAATCTGTCATTGTCTGCAAAAACTGTTCGGACTGCATTAGACAGTACACCAATTGACGCAAAGTCTGCACTGCGGTCGGCAATGTCCACCAAATTGCTAATTTCCGAGGCCAACGCCAAGGATGCATCCATACCATGAATTAAAACGTAATCCGCAAATGCAGGATATTCGTCAATTAAATCCAAGTAAATCACAATTATATCTGAGATAGATGCGTTTTCAAGCAAGGCAAAGCGGTCAATAAATTGTGAAGGAAGCTTCTCGTTAATTCCAATATACTCAAAGAAAAATTTCATAGGCATGTAGTGTAGTTGCCCGTCCAGCTCCAGCGATTCCAGTATACTTACAAAAAAATCATCCCGATTTATGGTAGACGATTGGTCTATTAGAGAGTAAAAATCTCCTAAAAATCCATTGTCCATAAAAGGGATTAAAGAAAAGTTGTTGGGTACAAGAAATAAGTCTGGCCCTGTGCCTGCCTCATATCTGCTTAACAACTGGGAAAAATACGATTCTGTATCAATAGGACTAAAAACACTAAAATCTAAGTACAAAGCTACGCCCTCTTGCGCCAACCGCCGTTGCAATGGAATTATGGCCTGTCTTGCAATATGTTCACCCATCACATCTCCCGATATTGATAATCGGATGGTTTCTGAGATATGAAGCACTTCTGCATCTTCATGGTTATTAGTTCGGTTTCTGCCGCAACCCGTCAATATTAACGCACTGTAGGTTATTAATACCAAAACAACTGATATTGTGCTGATTTTCTTCATCGTACCCCTCTTTCCCATTTAGGGTTGGCCAACTGTATTCATATGATACTATTTTACCACAAACACCGCAACAACAACTAAAAGCGGCGTGATAATATCAGCCTTCACTACTCAATTAGCCACAGTGTTATGGCGTTATGCAAACGTTGGGCAGCTTCCCTTGGAGTTATTACCCCTCGCGCCAAAAGATACATAGGTTCATCAATCAACTCCCGCGGAATCAAGGAGTCCATGAGGGCTATTGGCATTTCGTTGTAAGCGGCTATGCGAATTACCGCACTATCAACATATCGTGCAAGTTCATCGGGGTCTTGGGTGGCAGTGTTAATTATTGGGCTATGAAGGTATCCACTAGGAGCGGAAAAAGCTTCGAGTGCGCGCCTTACATGCTCATCAAAAAGCCGTCGCAGAATAGGTGATGCAAGGGAATTACTGCCTAAATCCCATCTCTCTTCAATCCTTATCGCTGTTGATGGCTGAGAAAAGACGTTTATTACAATGTTGGGTAAACTCCCATGCCAAGGCGCTGCTTCCAGCGGCTGATATACACACAGTTGCCCAAGTAGTTGGATTCGCGCGGCCTCGTTCACTCATGAGAAATCTCCCTTGTTCGTCTGTGAGGCGAATATGGTGTGCAAAATGTGTTTCTGCTAAGCTGTAAAAAGCACGGCCAGGGTTCAATCCCCCCTGTCTATCATAAATACGTAAGAGTTAGCCATCCTCCGTATAAAAGTCGCGTCAAAATTAACACCCGCGTATGACATAATCATTGCAGGCCAAGCTTCGTCACGATTAGCCCAATTTTCAAGCAATGATATAAAGCGGTCATCCATTAAATTAGACCTTCGTGCATCAAAATCAATAAAACCGCCAAAAATCGCATAGCGCAATTCCACATTTGTTAGAGGTTCCACTAAAGCCAAATGCCCGAAATCTTCACCGTATTCTGCCATGATTTCATGATACATCAAGAACAATTCATATACGCTGATGCTTGAAAGCTGCGCAAAACGGTCTTGAACGCTCTGAGGTAAGGTATTATTAATCGCAACATACTGGAATCCAAAACTTAATGGGAACATATACAGCCCCCCAGACATCTCAAATGCAGATAGTGCCTGGGTAAAGAAATCAGCCTGGCTTATTTGGGAGCATTCGTCTATTAAGTCATAAATATTCGCAAGCAAACCAGAGCGTGCATATGCGTGCATTGGCTGACCGTTCCATATAAATAAATCTGGCCCCATACCTGCCATTAGCTCAGTTTGAAGCCGTGCGTGAACAGATGGCGCACTTTCCCAATTGTAGCTGTCTATCACAATATACAATTGATAGTCGCGTCCTTCACTTGCCCATGCGGCATTTAGCTCATTCGCCGCTTGCCGTACAACGCCAATATGGCGGTCTGGAGTAAGGACTGTAAGTATGCGGATATTTGGGTCATCTCTATCCACAACAACAGGAACGGGTAGGGGGGCTATTGTAAAGTCGGGATTCAACCATGTGTTAAAATACTGCTCCAGCCGACGAACGGCTTCGTGAGTAGGTACATCGGTTGCCAGAATTTCAGACACAGTACTTGTATAAAGTTCGAGTGAAAACAACGTGTTGATTACAGCAATAGTGCTTTGTCGCTCAGTGTATTGCCCTATTCGGGCTATAACGGAATAGACTTGCTCCACTCCACTTAGCATTGCCCTCTCTATACTGTCAAAATGATTTCGAACGCCCGCCTCCAGAGCTTCGGGGTAAAGCTCCCTAAGTATGGGTACGCCCAATACATCAGCCACAACAGATGCATTTGCCATCTGTTGTATATAATATTTCATGAAATATAAGATAAGTGGGTCAGCCGTATGGCTTATTGCTAAACTGTTCCGTGGCAAAAGTACCAGTTGGCCGCTTTCACTTGCCCTAGGTACATGGTGAATGAAAAAAGACTGGCTATAATCAAGCACTGCCTCCAATCCCACAGTCTGGGTAGATGCAGCAAATATATAACGACTTTGTAATAATTCCATATAATCATACGAAGGAAATGATTGCATAGTGGGCGTGCCAAATAGATTATTACTTGCGAAAGCTATTCTGACGGCATTAAACAGCGTATCAACTGAAGTAAAATCAGCACTACGGTTAGTTATATCTATCAAGTAGCTTAACTCTGGTGCTAATGCCTGGGCGGCATCCATGCCATGTATCAATGCGTAATCAGCAAATTCGGGGTGTTGATTAATTAGTTCCATATAAAGCACGACAATATCCGAGACAGATGCTTGGCCAAGTGCGGCAAATCGTTCAATAAATTCTTGGGGTACATTAGCATTTATCCCTATAAACTCATGGAAAAATTTAATTGGCATATAGTACAGTCGCCCGTCTATCTCCAGCGATTCAAGAACATTCATAAAAAAATCATCACGATTCATGGTTGGTGATTGGTCTATCAAGGTGTAAAAATCACCTAAAAATCCATTGTCCATAAAGGGAATTAAAGAAGGGCCAACAGTTGCAAAAAACAAATCTGGCCCTGTTCCTGCCGCGAAGCGGCTTAATAGCTGATTGTAATATTCCTCCGTGCCAGTTACGTCAAAGCCGCAGAACTCTAAATATACAGCGACACCTTCTTGCTCCATGCTCTGTTGGAAGGAGGTAAACGCCTGTCTAAAATGGAATTCAACAAGAGTAGGAGCGGATACAGACAAGCGGATAGTTTCGGGTGAGTGTAGCATTGACAGGCCACCATTGCCATCAATTTGTTCGTTATTGGTGCGGTTTCTTCCGCAACCCGTCAATATTAACGCACTGTAGGTTATTAATATCAAAACAACTGATATTGTGCTGATTTT
>Ga0123355_10015046_pt1 | contig 12138 bp, 3 predicted proteins | sample TergutEmb28metaG_3_FD_89872 | JGI IMG/M metagenome (GOLD analysis project Ga0123355, IMG submission 89872) | Embiratermes neotenicus P1 segment gut microbial communities from Petit-Saut dam, French Guiana - Emb289 P1 | ecosystem: Host-associated > Arthropoda: Insects > Digestive system > Gut ... | reverse complement strand
TGCTAACAGGCACATATCATCCGCGTAGTCGAGATCTTCAAGTCTGTCGGTTAGGGTCCACCTTATTCCTCTTGGGGTATCAGTTGCTTTAGCCAGTGCTGTGTCCAGAACGATATTAAAGAGGAGTGGAGACAGCACGCAGCCCTATTTGACCCCGCTTCTTACGGATATATTTTCGCTTTTCCTATTTCTATGGATAACTTGACATGTTGACTTATTATATAATTCCTTTATGATGTTTACTAATTAAGTTGGCACTCCACATTCAGTAAGTGTCTGCCATATTACTGAGTGTTTCAGAGAGTCAAAGGCTCTTTCAAAGTCAACGAATGAGAGATTGCTCGACCACTATTCGCAGTGTGTTAATTTGGTCAACGCAGGACCTATGGGGGTCTGAAGCCAGCTTGTTCTTTCCTCAATAATGGCTCGAGCTTTGCAATTAACCGCTGGTACAAAATAATGGTGACAAGTTTGTTGATGGTGTTCAGTAGCGTTATGCCTCTCCAATTCTTGCAGTCGCTTAAGTCTCCCCTTTTTGGTAACTTGATGATATAGCCATTTTTCCATTCGTCTGGGAAATGTTCAAGTTGCCAATTCTCTCTCCCTTTAGCTACGATAAGTAGTAAAGAATTTAGGACTTTTGGAAGTTCTATTCGTGTTGCGATGTGAAATGTATAGAAAGCCGGTATTTACATACGATTTTTTTATTTTGCTTTTTTATCGACATATTATACGGGAAGAGGGGAATGATCTGGCTGAGGATAGGGACAGGTGGTAGGCTCTTGTGAATGTGGTAATGAAACTCTGGGTTCCATAAAATGCGGGAATTGCTTGATTAGCTAAGGACCTGTTAGCTTCTCAGATACGTGTTTACTTTAAACTCAAGGCACTTTGCTTATAGGACATCACGCACGACATCTATATGTACTATTAGCTCTATCCACTTTGCTTGTGGAACGTATTATTAGTTCAATATAGATAAACCGCATGAAAACGATATCTCGTTGAAAGTTCAGAATATGTACCGCAACTAATTATCTTACACTGTATAGTTTTTCCTCATTATACATTTTTTTGACCTGAGGATGGCCCACAGTGGCCGAAACATGTCGTCAGCCTAAAAAAACAGTACAAAGACAGTTGTGTTTTGACGTACCTACCCTCTCCTAATTTGAATAAGTTTGAGGTTAAGAAAAGAATCTCGGTATTGATTTAACGGACTTCCTACAGAATCCGCCTTGGACAGTTACTACACAATGGGTCAAGACACCGCATGTCTTTGCCCGATCGCTGATCACCGTGCTCATACAAGCCAAACACTGGACAGTACACTTAGCTATTTCCGCTCCGTTTAAATACTGACAACCAGTTGCCCTGAGATATATTTGAATAGCACGTTCCCATTATGTCCAATGTACAAGGTGGCATCTTCCCGTACAGTTATGCATCCGAAACTTCATACGTAGACCTAATGCTTGTTTCTCATACACGTGCCGAATTTACAGCATGTCACGTGTCGCACGACTAACGAATGTAACAGTATTAAACAATAAGTTCTCACTGTGATACTCCCCGTTATATTACATCATTTTCTCCAAGTCTGTTAATCCACTCTTCCCGAACCTATATACACAGACCTATATCCTCCAATCCAACATATTCAAACATCCTACATCCCTGAACATGAAATTTAAATTGTAGGAAAACACACTTACAGCACTGTGGCCAAACATGACAAATTTATAACATGCACGCCTACACGATTCCTTAAAATAACACGAATGTGCCAGTAGGCAATGGCTTCTTGACCGTGACATAAAGCCTAAAGAAAAAAAAACACAAACCATGGAACTGGTGTTTAAGCCAAGAACTCTGTCGGTAAGTCTCAACGTGCACTCCTTCCGTGGCAGGACAGATGTCAGCCGATAACTGATTTAAACTCATTCGCACCTCTACATCTGTGGAACAGCTGCAGTGACCCGCTGTTTCAAATCATCCTCGTTGGCCCTCTGCCCACTTCTGATACATCCGCATAAAAAAAGCCAATGAGGAGTCAGGAGGACAGCGGGCGTCACCTCTCAGCTAGCGTAGTATGTTGACGAATTTCACGCTTCCGGAGTCGCAAGGAGGGAAGTTGAAATGTTTCAGCAATATGGAGCACCGTCTCAATACGGCAGTATAGTTCATAATGCACTCGGCGACACACAGGCTTCCTAGACACTGGATGGGGAAGACCACGCACGAAACGAATATGGAAATATACTGACAAGATTTCTGAATTACCCTTAATTTTTATGTTTCTTATATATCTACGAACTTTGAAGGACTATAGCCACTTCAACCAAGAAGTTACACTCACAAGCTACCCATTCGTCTACAAAAACCAGCATATAAAACAGATTAAGTTAACCAGCATACGCTACGTGATACCTGGAAGTTTCTTCGAGATAAATTCTGAAAAACTTTCTTAAACAGTCCACGACTTCTTCCTTGTACATACTTCCCAAGTGATCATTTTCATTAGACACTTTGTCATTCGAAGCCGTACCGGACAGCTGAAAAATTTTTAACTTAAAAGCAGCAATATAACTGAAAGACCTACAGCGTATAACACATCATGAACAGAGTTAAGCTGATGTACGAGGGTTATGAATTGTGAATACCGTATGTGTTAACTACGGAGGCTGTGAATGTGGGGAAAATTCCGGTGGTGAAATTACAGTACACGACCGGCGTGACCTAGGTTAACACCTATGACAATGTAATTCCACAAGACTCGGCACCTGACACACGAAATCCATAATAATGTTGAAGGATATACCGCCTATAATTTTCATAGTTGAGGCAGACATATGAAACGAGTACAGTACAAGTCAGTACAGCGGTAACATACCAGTCCTGTATTTGGAATGCAAAGAATGCTAAGACTGAAATGAAATGACGTGTGAGACCAACTAGATGCAACAAATTATGGTTTAATAATAATAATAATCCATTAGCTCAACATGTTTCAGGCATCATTATGCCCATCTTCAGGAGTGCTAGATCGAATGCTACTGCATATGGTTTTCAGCACTAGATGTGCTGGCTGGAGTCTTGGGAAGCAGGGAAGCAGGCCGTGTGCACTGTCGTGTGCACACGGCCTGCTTCCCTGCTTCCCAAGACTCCAGCCAGCACATCTAGTGCTGAAAACCATATGCAGTAGCATTCGATCTAGCACTCCTGAAGATGGGTATAATGATGCCTGAAACATGTCGAATTAATGGATTAGTAATAAACCATAATTTGTTGCACTCTAGTTGGTCTCACGCGTCATTTCATATTAAGGATGCACGGTCACACGAACATCAAATACTAATACTGTGTACACACAAATGAATTTCGGAACATTAACTGCATGAATACCACGACCAGCTCCGGCAAATTCTTTCCTATTCCTATTGTAACACATTACAAAGTCTGCAGATAACCCAAGAGTAAAGTTATGAATCACATCTTACATCGAGCAGTTAGCACTACTGTTTTGTATTCGAGGCGTCCCAGGTTTACTTCCGAGCTAGCGCACGGACTCTCCTGACCAAGATGTCTCCAGGTACTTCTCAGTACTTCTACAATGTCACACCTCAAATTAGGTCACGGCTCTTCAATTCTTCATCCCCCAGTCGTCTTGTCATTCCAGGCTACGTAATCCCAGCCACTGACAGCATGAGTATGCCTAAACAAAACAACAGTCTAGCACAAGGCTTTGCGTTGAATTTCAACAGTGAAAGCTGTTTTTGGTCCATACATATATTCTAATAATAGGGTTCTGTGATGGATGCAATTTGTAACGCCTAATTTCCAGAAGCCGTTCACTTCTGATCTGACCCTGTTTTCAAGCACCCATAACAGGCCTCCAATTACAGTAACACTTTTCCTAATTTTCCACAGTTATCTTCTTGTGTACAAGAAGTGGACTTAAGAGAATTATGGTGCACTCTTCTGGAAGACTGCCTCACATATTTAAATTCCATTTGCTTTACCTTTCAACAGATTTCAGTACAAATGGGCGTGAAACGCATTTCTGATGAGGCCTATAGTTGGATCAGAAACAAGCAAGTGCCGCCCAGTGCCCACTGTGCGACTACCTATCCACTCACTCAAAATTCAGTATTACGTTACGCATGTTACTATCAACTGTTATTATTATTAATATTATTATTATCATCATCATCATCATCGTCATCATCGTATAGCCATATTCACACACGCACACATACACAAGCGCGCTGGCACGCGTGCTACAACGAGCGCCCGTTCGTCGCCCAGTTTCCCTACAATAAAAATATCTGGGGCAATGAAACCGTTAATTAATTAATTAATTATGGCAGTCCTACGATTGCCTTTTACCCCCTGCCAAGAATGTAACGTTTGCCGACAAATTAATGCATTTCTGGCATTCGTTATAATCCAAAGATTCACATTTACGTGTTTTCATGAAGACGTAGCATAATCAGGCGGATACTCCTAATATTAAGATGGATCTTCCATCAAAAGGAAGGAAGGCCCTGGACTGGACTTATCTGGTTCAGGATAGGGACGGGTGGAGGGCTTTTTGAAAACGGTAATGAACTCTCAGGCTCCATAAAATTCAGTAAATTCCTTGACTAGCTGAGGAAATAGCAGCTACCAAGGAGCAGGGTCCTTTCGGTCTCTGCTCCTTGCAGTTAGATATACTTTACACGAAACGTTTTGAAACGTTCATAATATTTGTTCTTAGTCGAAACAAGACAGGAAATATACGTACAGCGTAACGATAAGGCGCATTCGAGTAACCATTGTTGCAATGGAAAAGTAATAAATATTACATACTCGTATATTGAGTGTGTATTTTGTAGCCTTAGTTATCCAGCACGCAATCCGCATGCGCCGTATTGTCATTTCCGACCTGTCCAGCTGTACAATCTTTTCCCACATTTTCTCATAAACGGCAAGATTTTAGAAAAACGTTAATAAAGATAAAATGTGTGTTTTGATTTTCTTTACAGCTTGTGTCGAGAAGGTTTCTCATTCTAAAAAAAACTATGCGAAATGTGATCGTAAACATATATTCGTGTCCATATAAAGTGCCCGTTATTCTTGTCAGATTTTAAAGAAAATTGAATTTTCGCAACAGATATTCGAAAAATACACAAATATAAATTTTCATGAACATCGTTCAGTAGCAGCCGAACTGTTCCATGCGGACAGATGGACGGACGGACAGACATGACGAAGCCAACAATCGCTTTTCGCAACTCTGAAACGTGCCTATTAAACAACAATATTCTGAACTCAGTAACAGCTGTATATGAATTCCCACTTTAGTCCCCACAACACAGTAACCGAGAACAGAGGACACAAAGTGCCGGCTGGAGGAAACAAATTTTCAGTGATTCACTGACCCTTTTGGAAAAAAACACAGCGATTCCCCGGGTTCCGCAGCCAACATGTCAGGAACAACTGACTTAAGAAAATGTATAGATTTTGAAGTTATGTATTACCTTAATATTTCGCCACCTCTCATTCCGTTCATCTCAGTTCTTCGAGTCATTGTACGGCACCAGAAGCACGGTTCTATGGTCAAGAACACGACGGATGTGCGGTATTCAAAACAAAAACAAAAGGTACGCCCACGTCACCACGAGGAGGCAATTAACCGCTACTCGTACTGTAATTTACTTTCAAATCGTCATCGTCATCATCGACACGAAAATGACTTACAATGAAGCAAATAGGTTAAGTAAATTGTAATGCGGACCAAAAATGTATGCCGTGTGCATGGTCTGTTTATTTGGCAGAGCATGCAGAACGCGGGCTCCAATTACACCACTTAGCAGACAATAAATTTACGTTAAGCTTGTCATTTTACTCGCTGGCATGAGCAATAAACAGGAATTTAAAACGAAAATTACGATAATTAACAGGTGTCTTAATCATACAGTGACCGAATATACAACTTCTGATTGCAGGCACTAAAGAAAGGAATTTATTTACAAACTCGTAACAGCGGAGAAAACCTACCAGAAAAAACATTCTACGCAATGACTCCTAATATAGCCCATTAGCCTGCGACAAAACAGACAGACAGAGTAAACCTCTTGCTTAAACGTAAGTCTGCACTTTTGCCCAAGCGTATTAACGAATGTCAGAATTAACAGCGATTCACTTCTCTGAATAGCATTAATGGTTGGCATAGTCAGTTAAGAAATGATTTCTGTATTTGCGTAAACGAGTTAACACAGTCCGACAAAGTAAGTCGTTTGATCGGTTACAGGCAGGATCACAACGAATTTTAACCTACAGTATACCACGTGGGACTTGCGGCGAGCAAATGACACTGAGGCAGTTTTCTCTCCGTATACTTAGATTTTCATCTTTCAGTACCATTCCACCAACGCTCCACACTCATTCATCTGTCAGCGATGCTATATTATCTTAGCAACTGACAGCGTCTTCCCTCTGTATTCATGTAAACAAGTAACGAAACATGCTTTGCTGCGGGCCTCATTCCTTAACAAAGGAGGAAGGCTAAACGTCAAATTGTGTGAGGATCTTCAAAAAATAATTGTCTGATGTCACTGAACTCATTTAGAAACGTTTTCAATCAACAAACTACGCAAAGACGCACTTTGCTACTAAATATATTCTAATGTATAAATAAAATTAGACCTATTTTTCTAGGAACGAGTCTACTGGAATAAGATGATAAGAATGAACAACTGGTATAGAATTCGACTTTTCTCTGCGCTTATCGTTTTATAAAACGACGTTAAACCGAACCGGAACAGCCCACGGTATATAGTCTGAATTACTGACATCACAACCAAATAAATGAATTAGAAGAATATGTCTTTCGCGGCGCTACATTCCTCTACGGCTTTTAACGGCCATTGACCAAACACACAAATGAAAATTCTTCCTTACTTCCGTCTTTCCTTACCAAAACACCATTCCATCATTGCCAAAGACTATTACTAGGGGTGCTTATAAGTCCTTAGCCCGTCCAGGAAGGAAACAAGCTGCAGCGACCATACTCAGGATTTATTCAACATACTCCCCACGAAGCTCAGTACACTTCTTAGCCCGTTGTTCAAACTTTTGCAAGCCACTGGGGGAAAAAAAATCAGAAGGTTGTCCGTCCAACCAGGTCTCCGCGGCGGCAATGACCACCGCGTCGGACGAAAAATGGCGATCTTTCAACTGTTTTTCAGTCCAGAGAATAGGTGGTAGTCCGAGGGGGCCAGATCCGGAGAATAGGGTGGGTGATCAAGACACTGGAAGCCCAGGTAGGCCAGTTTCTTCTTGCAAGTGACCAGTGAGCCGGGGCATTGTCGTGCTAGAACAGGACCACCTTGGTGACCTTCCCGCGGCGTTTTTCCTTCAAAAGCCCTTGAATTGCACCAGCGGAGATGAGTAATACTCTACGTTGATAGTTTGGCCCTTTGGAAGATAATAAATGTGGAGGATGCCGTCTTGATCACAAAAAATCGAGGCGAGAAATTTTCCAGCGGATTTTTGCACTCGGAATTTTTTGGGGTGGGGTCATCCGCTATGCCGCCACTCCATTGATTGTTGCTTTTTCTCCGCGTCATAGCGATATAATCATGTTTCGTCCATGGTCACCAATCGCGACGCGACAGGAAATCATTTGGATCACGCCGAAAAAATTCCAAACGTTGCTCAGACGACTGGCACCGTTGACGTTTTTGATCCGCGTTCAGGCATTTCGGGACCTACTATGCGGAGAGCTTCCGCATGTCCAAATCTTCATGAATGATGAACCCAGCCCGCCACGTGAGATGACCAGTTGCTAAGCTAATGATTTAGCCGAAATCAGGCGGTCTTCCAAGATTAGCTAGTGAATTTGATCAATAATCTCCGGGGTGGTCACTGTTTTGGGTCGTACAGGACGAGGCACATCACAGGTAGAAAAATCACCACGTTTAAACTGGGCCATCCAGTTTTTGACGGTGGCTTACGATGGTACATGTTCCCTTAATGTTTCTGTCAGAATAGTGTGAATTTCCTTCGGCGCTTTACCTTGCAGGAAAAAAAAACTCGATGAAAACTCGCGTCTCCATGTAGTTGAAATCGCGCGCGTCGCCTTACATGCTTCCTTTCAGTCTCTGTAACAAGAAAAGACTTGCAATTTGGCACATACACAGACCCCTCCTTCCAACGACACTATCGATTCCGTCCTACGACATCGGGAAGTAGGTAAGGACTTATCAGCACCCCCTCGTAGGTACACAGGGCTTTATAAATACCTTTCGTCAAATTCTCAGCTCCAAAGAGATCCCTTTAACGCCGTTGCTGACACACAGACACAAATGAGGTCAAACACAGAAGGCACTACGCCTTGCTTTGTATCACAATCGTGCACAGCAGAGCATTATTTCACGGTGCAGTAAATAATGACTCAGAAGGAATTCATGGCGTCTACAGTAATTGCATTCTTTCATAACCTGTTCCATTGTGAGCTGCTGATGCGTTTCTGGGTGAAAAGGAACAGCAACTACTCTCATTTACTTCCTCAGAGCACATTTACTAGTTCCAGTCAACTGCTCGATGCAATTTGTGTCAAAATAACATTTCTCCGGGAGAGAGTTCAGACGCAGCTCAGTTAAGTATGGCTGGCTACGGGATCGACGATCTGGGTTTGATTCCCGGCAGATATAATGACCTCTCATCGCCATATACCGAGACCGGCTACGGGGGTACACCAAGTCTCCTACGCAGCAGTGGCCGAGGCTTTGTGCTGACCATTGTCCTAAATTTTTGCTGGAGTTTAAGAATAGATATGCAGCGATACCTCCATTAGATTACACGTCTTAATGCCGTGGTGATAAGTTTAAAGTACTAAGGCAATTTTATTTACTTCGCCTTTAGCCCTACTTAGGTTTTCATAACGCCACTTACAGCTGAAGTATCCATTACGAATCCACATGGTAATTACTAGAAGTGTGGTAACTGCAGTGTCTAATTTTAGGGTTTCTGGTTCTGATCAGCCATTCCGGTCGCACTCCACGACGGTTAACGTTGCACTCACTGTCTTCAGCATAAGCGACAAAGAGCATTTTTATGTTCAAACTGCCTGGTAACTTTGCGGTTTCATTACTACAATACGAAGCCATGTGAAGCGGCGCAATGGGTTTCGAACCAAAGTCACGACTTTCACCTAGTATTACAGTTTTCTATATAACTTTAAGATGCGACAACAGACGTTTGTGCTCGTGATTCGCGCAGTGACTGTCCCTGGCTATGTACAGACTGCTCGTTCAGTCAGTTGCTTGCTTGCACTTGGGCGATCCTCTGTTTGAAGTACCGACTCCGTAACCAGCCACTGGGAGCCCAGATTCCAGTGGATCGCGTTGCTCGGGCTCGTGTTCGTGAAACTGTCCACATTTACAGAGACGCAAAAGCCGGAGGACAATCCCCATCCCAAGCTCGAATAATCTAGACGGACACTGAAGCAAATCGGCGAACCGTCCATGTTCCATGAGCGCTATGCGTAATGGAACGCACAGAAACCTCCCTAAAAAGCAAATAAAAGGAAGTCAACTGCACAGACACATACAGATTACTACATGCAAACGACTCTGGTGCCAGCTACCACTCTCCTCTCGGCACGGTGGGAAATTGGATTACCAACCTGACAGCCATCTCCTTCCACCCGTGCACCGCAAATACTAAACAGGGTACACATAATGGTATTTCTTTCTTTCGAGGTTTACGCGCCATCATTTCAGCTCTACGCCTCAATTGCGCGGTTTTTGCTCATGGGAAACAGGAAGATAGCATTATCCGTCCAAGCAGTTTACCGGACATATCACACCCGCCGGCTGGCCAGAAAATGAAGGGATTCAATCGAAAACTGGTGGACTATTCGACATTTCTTCTATTTACAATAAAGACCTTCGTCAGACGTTTATTTTTTATCTACGGATATTTTATTTAATTGTACACGTTGCCGCGTGATCACGTAATTGCAGAGATAAGTAAGCAAATGGCTATGGCGTATTTAAAGGTGCTTTTTTATTTCAAGGTAGTACTTATAATATCCTGTTCCTGGAAGAACAAAGGCAAATCAAGGAGGTACATCTGTTGAAGAACGCCAAGTGAGGAGAATTGAACCTGCGAGCTGTGGGTTGCTCAGCATGACCACAGCTGGTTGCTATGACTGTGTTACTAAACCTCACTGCACACATATGTAGCAACATAAGAAACTGTGTCTTGTTCGTTGAAACGATACGTTTACGTGACAGGATAACGGATGACTCTAAGGTTAATATAAAAATGAAAGGAAATACATACTTCTTACGTAACTACTCAGTGATATTTCAGCACAAGACGAGACGAGAACACCCTTCAAGTATTACGTCGAAGCCTCGAACTGGAGTTCGCACGCTACCAGCAAACAAGGAAAATACGTGTATAATCACAACCGCAATGATGACAGAGATAAGAAGCATGGTTGTTAGTTTTGTACTCAACTTCCTATAATTAAGCAGAAGATGGAGACAGACCTACTGAAAACCGTGAATACGAAGAAACACTTCGTGTGAATCACTTCTCCGAAACTTTCCATTTCTTCCTCAACACTGTTTAAACGCAAAGCTCTATTATAACATGCGAGCAATAGAATGGTACAATAGAGGAAGTTCTGCTTCATCTCGATGTCGGTGTAACTCACAACACAAAGAACTGACGGGACTGAAGAAACATCCATTCATATTTGACAACGAGATTATTCTTCCAAGAACCAACATGTGTATATTAAAGGTTGGCATGTGTTCAAAGGCAAAACCGTGAGACGAATTATCACGGAAGCGATGGGCAGGGGGTTGTTAAATCGCTATCGCAAGACAAGCAAGCTTGGGGGCCTTAAACAAACAAACAAACAAATGTGCTTACTTGTAGTTCTTGATACTCCCCGATATCCGAATGAAAATCACTTCTGTTGGAACGCTCCCAGACTTGGCCCGTTTGCCCTACTGCTAAGAGCAGCAGCACGTGTCGGATGATACTGACTGCAGGAAGTCGATATACTCGGAGAAAACCAGTCCCAGTGCCATTTTGCACACCATGAATACCATGTTTATTGGCCAGGGCTCGAACCTGGACCGCTGTGGTGAAAAGCCGGAGACTAACAGACTCAGACATGGAACAGACACTGAAGCCTGACATCTGTGCAAATAATACATAAAAATTCAGTTCCTAAATCACAAAGAACACAGTTCGCCTCCGTTACAAACTCCATGGAAATTTATGGAAATAATCGAAACTCAAAATCACTCAAAGCTTATGAGCACACGCAATGGGGAAAATGTGGAGTTTCTGCACATTAAGTGAGGTGGTATATATAGTTACTACTGCTGGAAGAATGCCCGTTCAGGCCAATTAAAATTCCCACATGTAATCAACTAGGGGCGCCCTAGTTGCATTTCCAGCACTCAAATCCAATATAGGCATGGCCTAATTACTACGTTCGCCCGTGTAATCTTCCTCACAAAATAACTTCATGCATCTTTATCATAATTAGAATTTATCATCGCTGATATCTGAGGCCAAAACTTGTCACTCTGCTTACAGCCGTCTGAGGAGACCATACGCGAATTTGAGAATCAAGACTTCTGGTTTGTGATGCCGTGCATCTGGACAAGTGGGTCCCATGAGTCAAGGAAACCACTCATCCAACGACACAGCATCACATCCCAGAAAACCTGAATCCACAGCAGGACCGATACCAGAACTTCTAATATCGCACAGTCCAAACGGCTTGCAACAGATTTCCCACACACATACAGAGATTATTGCGTTTAAACCTTTCAAAAGCAATGTTCATCTAAACTTTATACAGAACTTCAGTTCCTACCTCGCAGAGAACACAGTCCTCCCTTATTACAAAGACCGATAGGTTAACGCTGTTTTGGAAAAAGATGGCAGATTACCGTATTACATACTGTAATATACAAATATATATAGATAGTTACCATTGTAAATATGGTCCAACTACTTGCACTGTTTTATGTTATTAAAATATTTATTTACATAAAATAATTTAAAACATAAGACTTCGTTTAAAATTTGCTAAACCTCCTACATGTTTCGGTCGTA
>Ga0123355_10015045_pt1 | contig 12138 bp, 9 predicted proteins | sample TergutEmb28metaG_3_FD_89872 | JGI IMG/M metagenome (GOLD analysis project Ga0123355, IMG submission 89872) | Embiratermes neotenicus P1 segment gut microbial communities from Petit-Saut dam, French Guiana - Emb289 P1 | ecosystem: Host-associated > Arthropoda: Insects > Digestive system > Gut ... | reverse complement strand
GGCTCTTCAGCGAGATGTCCGCGCCAACGATGGCGGCACGGCTCGGGTCGAGCACCTGCCCCTTGACGGCCGCTGTGTCGGGAGCTTGGGCAAATGCGTTTCCGACCGGGATCGCAATGAGGAGACAAAACCATCGAACGGTACGGGAGCGAAACATTCGGATCCTTGACCAGAGCGTGAGCAGAGAATGTGGCAACGGTAATCGGTGCGCTGCCGCTACTACCACCCTAGTAGAGCGCGTGAGAAGCGAGGTCCTTCCCGCGAGGTCGCGTTGCTGTTCGAGTCCGGGAATGACGGGCCCGCAGGGTATCCGGGATCGGCACATGCGGAGCCCGAGAGAGCGACACGATGCCTAAGGCTATGACAGCTGTTCGATCGCCGGCGGGGCCAACCCCTCCGCAGCGTTGTGCTTAAGCATGAGATAGCCTGACGAAGCGTTTCCGGCCTGCGTACGCATGAAACCGCTATGGCCGCTCCGCGGCGCTCCGGGGATCCTGGACAATACAACATCCCGTCACCGAGGCAAAAAATAGTCTGGGAACATGGCTGCGCAGCGAGAAATATTGTCAGTGCAGGGCGACGCCCGAGATGAGCGTGACCGCCAACGAGAGCACTGTCTGGGCCGTATGGAGGGTCGTGGCAACAAGAAGATGACCGGCCACGCTCGCGCTGACAAACCGCTTACCCTCAAGAACCACTTCTATCGCCGGTAAGAGTTTGCTGCCTGCATCTTCCTTGACGACGTAACCCTCCGCGCCTGTGCTCAAAGCCATCTCTACAACCTCGGCAGAGCGATTCTCGCTCACGAAGAGGATCCTGGATGTGGGCGATACCTGTCGGATTTGGCGAACCGCATCCACCCCGTTCAGGGTAGGCAGTCCGATGTCCATCAGGATCAGGTCCGGTTGCAGTTCCTGGGCTTGCTGTACCGCTTCTAACCCGTCCGACGCGTATCCGATGATCTTCAGGTGCGGTTGCTTCCCAAGAACCGTTGAGTAGAACTTGCGCCAGGGCTCGTAATCATCTACCACCAGGACGCGAGTGATTGATCCAGCCATAGGAGTACTGTCCATTCGACAACGGGAGCGAAAAGAAAACACTGCGGCTTCGACCTGATGGTCACCCTTGAGGAACGAGTCAGGGTCTCCAGGCTGTCCGAAGGCGAAGCGAGCTCGCCGGCAAAGTTCCGTCCGGTGCCGTTTGGGGGCTCGTCATTGTCTCTCCCACCCGCGAAACGGCCATCCGCAAGAAGTAGTTAACCGCAGTCTCTCAAGAAGGCGATATGCACTTTGTGCCAATTCGACCAAGCGGCAAAATGAGGCTGCGTGCACTCGCTCCTCCGGAATCGCAACCTGTTTGTTTCGTTGGTTTTGGGACTGAACGCCGATGAGCAGGCATGGGCCCCAACCGTATGCACCAGGCATCGAGACCGCCTGTTGGAGGGGACACCCGCGGCTGGAAGGTCGGGAGGGGGCGAAGAGCTTTCAGCCGAAGGAGAAAAAAGGCCGCTCCGGATAAACCGGGCAATTCCACGGCGAGCGTTCGGGGCGAGCCGCGGTCGAATGGACCCACGAATCGACGAAGACGATCCGGAGACGCGGTTGACCCGCTTTGCTGGTCAACAATGGCAACGGCTGATCAGGGACGGCGGTGCTCCAACCTACCGAGCAGCACTCTCCGTGGAGGGCACGCAACCGGTGGTCAGCGAGAAAGGTTCGACACCCAGCGGTTCAGGTGAAGGAGTGCCCCGGGATTCTGGGCCGCGCCCGCGCGGCGCACTGAAGGACGGCTTTGCCTGGCTGAAAACGATTGCGCTCCTGCATAAGGACGGACATCGAGGGGGCGACAGAATGCAGCCAAAGTACGTCTTCCTGAGCCTCCAGTGATTTAGCGCCAGAGGCCAGAGAGACCACCGGAGGTCAAACGTTCAACATCATTCGCAAGGAACCACAGAAAGAAAAACACGCCGCATGTCAATTCTTCCGCAACCTGCCAGAGCGCAAGGTCTCCGACGGCGTCTCGCCAAAATGGGCACGATAGTAGGCGGCGAACCGGCCTGCCTCTGGAAACCCGTACTCGAATGCCAAGTCGGCAATTGAAATCGCTGCTGGATCGCATCGGGTCAACGCCAATCGGATTGCCGAAAGACGCCTGGAACGCAGATAGGCGACGGGGCCGATGCCCAATGTGTCAGCAAAAGCGCGATGCAGACTTCGCCGCGATACGTTCAAGGCGCCGCAGAGTTCGGAAATGTGGACGGGCCGTCCGGCCGCTGCATCGATGTAGTCTTCGCTTTCGCTGACGAGACGGGCGCCAGTATAAGATCGTACGCTTTTCGGCGGTAAGCCGCTCGTCAGGCCGAACACGAAGGCGTCGACGACCGAACGCAGGAGAAAATCAACCGCCTGATCTGAGGGGGCGGTGCATTTGCGCTCGATACCTGAGGCGATCCCCATGAGATGTCGCTGCATCTCGGCAGCGACGAGGGGATCGACATTGGACACGCGCTTCGTAACCCAGAATGTCGGATCGGCCAGATCCTCCTCGCCAGCGAGCCTTGATGAAAGCTCTGGCAAAGGAACGGAAGCAGCCCAGTAATATGTGGCTCCGGCATGAATGCCATCGAATTCCACACGCGGGGGAAATATGCCTATGGCGCCCGGTAGCACGTCCTTCCACCACTGAGTTACCGGGCCTGCACTATTGAGTATTGTTGCGAGTACGACTTTCTCTTGATGCAGGACCCCCCTCATTCGAGCTCCAGAGCTGTACTGGCCCAGGCTGATTTCCAGGTTCCCGACGCTAAAGTGCTTGATCAAGCCTCGAAGTTGCCCCGGCTTCAACTGCACACTCTCAAGGTTCGCGCCCATTGTGATTCTGCGCAGACCATCCGGGCCGTTGACGGGCACGATTTCTCTTGACCAGGTTTTTCCGTCCACTCTCAGACCCCTGTCTTACAATTTTGAATCCTACAACACATGGAACGCGAGCTCACGACAAGTTCGCCGCGCATGGCCGACAGAACCACATGCGCGACGGCAATTCCACACAGCACGCAACCAAGATCGGCAGCCCGGTCCCTACGGCAACGGCATTTCCTTAGGTAGTCCTCGCCGCGCAAGGCAAGAGCAGACGCCGGCTGCACTTCTGCCCAGCCCTTGCAACCGAGCGCGCCACAATGTCGGATCGGTGCTGATCCCGTCAGATGGACGCCTCATTTCCCGGCTACCCGCGAAAGAACATTAATCATATGTTTAACATAGTGCTTGCCTCGATGTCATTCTTGTAAACACGAAGAATGCGCGAATCCTCGGGATTGCAAATGGATTCGCGCTCATGTTAATCCACTACCTGAGCGTCCTGTGGAGTTCCGGACCATGGCGAGCCGAAAGGGGGTAGGGCTGCCGTACCGCCCAACAGGAGGCGAACCGTCGCATTGCGATGCTCTCTGCGCTACTTAACTGGTCTTGCGAGGCTCCTTCGCTTGCCGGCAGGCTAGGGCCGACTGCAGAAATTGCTGGCAAAGCTGGCACACCGGAGGGAAGCATTCAGAGGTTCAAACCTGCTGCCTTCCTCGTGCGCGGTCTGCGTCACAAATCTTTTTGCATGCTGCAGCTCCGGACGTGGTGGGTTGGACGCTCGAGCGCAATTGTCCAGCAGCTGCTTGTAATACTTTGCGGCTACTGCAGGCTGATCCGCCAGTTCAGCTGAGTGAGCAGCGCCGTAAAGCCCATGGAATCGGTTCGGGTCAGACTTTAAGGAAAGGCGATATTGTTCAAGCGCTTCCGAAGGCCGGTTCAGTTCAAGCAACATGTCGGCGTACATTTCCCGAGCAGGGAGCTCCACTTCGCCCTTTCCCACCCTATCTTGATACCCGATGATCGCCTTCAGGAGTCGGAACGCCTCCGCATTATTCTTTTCGGCAAAGGCGAGCCAGGCATGGGCCTCATTTCTACGGGCGTCAACCGGAGGTCGAGGCATGCCTGGATGTTGTTTTTCGTCGGCTGCCAATGCTTCGTCCAAATGTTGGACTGCTGCCCGGGCTCGAGACATATCCCCGGCGCGGCTAGCGCCAATGGCTTGAACCCAAAAAGTTATCGCCTGCGTTCCGGGCTTTGCGCCCGGAACCGGCTGCAGGGATTTCGCCATGTTCCAGTCTCGGGTCTCGAGCGCGAGTAGTGCGGGGAAATGCGCCTGCGCGTAAAAAAAATAGGACTCCAGACCTCTGGTGAATCCTCTATTCTCCGTGCCAACGGCTGCCGCTTCTATTTCTCGAGCTTGATCGATCTGACCCGTCTGCAAGTACGCATATTCCAGGAAATCCATGGGGTGAAGTCTTTGTTCGGCGGCCGATTGGTTCTTCCGTGCGGCAGAGACGGCCGCGAGGTTCGAGGAGATGTCATCCTGCCACAGCCCCAGCCGGGCAAAAATATGCGACGGCATGTGCAGAGCATGCGGGGACGATGGAGCGATCCTGGCGTAGCGCTTAGCCGCCTCGAGCCCGTCTTTCGCCATAGTCGGGTTGTCGCACGCATGAATCAGATAGTGAGCGACGCCAGGATGCTCCGGATCAGCCAACAGCACCCCATTCAATAACGTCACCGCTTTCCGGGAAGACTCCAAGGAAGTATCGCCAGGAGGGGCCGCTGCAAGCAACGAGAGCGCGTAAAAAATGGTGGCTTCCTCGTCCGATGGATATTGATGATGCAGCTCACGCATGGCCTGTGAATAAGCCTTGGCTCGGTCATATGCACTCTGATTTCCAGGCTTGTAAAAGATTCGAAGCGCCCGGAGAAAGCCCCGTTCACGAGAACTCAGGTTCGTCGCCGACCCGGCCTTCCCTATGTATTGCCACCCTTCGGAGAGGTCCTTCTCTGAAGGAGGGTTCCAGAGCTGGTGGTAGAGCGACATGGCTTCACCCCAGTAAGCCATCGCGCAATTAGGGTCCCGTTGTAATACATCCTGGAAATGCCGGATTGCGCTCTCGTACTCGAATGAATGCAGCGCGGCAACACCGGTTTCAAACTCCTGCTGAACTTCCGACGAACAGGATATGGGGAAAGAGACCTTGCCAAGTGTTTCGGCAGCCATGTCGTCATGAGATGCACTCTGGCGGGCAGAAACACCCTGAAACGTGGCGGCCACAAATAGCAGGCATAGAAACCGATTGGCTCGCGGGCAACTCATGATCTTCCAACTCATGGTGATACGATGCGGAGCAACCGCGTGAATGGCGGATCGCGCTCGATACCGCTGTCGGCGGCGGTTTGCGAGGGCAACCTCACAAAGCAGGAGGCCGCACTTAAGGTTGGCGCGGAACTAGTCAAGGATCTAAGGGCGGGATACATTGGATAGAATTCGCCGTTTCTGGCCACCCTTTCAATCTGCGTTCGCGGCCTGCGGACGGCGCGCCACCCGGCCGGCTAATACCGACACACGAGGCTAAAACCTTTAGAGGTGCGCGCGATTTCTGGCTTGCATGCAGATAGAGCGTTGGCCGCGGCCCTTCCGCTTGCCAGCCACAGGCAATATCGAGCGGTGTCGATGATACGACGCGCATCCGGGAAGTCGCTTCCGGCCCAGATGAAATTATACGCTGGCACGCGGTATCGCTTTCAGGTCCTCGCGCTCTCGCGGACGTGGCGAATCCTTTGCCCGGCCGCGATCGGCAAACCGAACAGCATGGTCTTATGTTCGACGCCGAGCGTTCCCTGTCGACTGGACGAGAGGCGCCAATCGCGGGGCGCTCCTTGAGGGGGCTCGGGCTAAGTTCTTGGCGGGACCCTTTCTTGACTGCGCTCGCTGCCTTGTCGATTAGAAGGTCCCCGTTTGGGTCGTGGTCCTTCCGCCCGCGGTAGAGGTGACGGAATACGTGTCACCGCTGGTGGGATGTGCTGTACCGGTCCCATTCATCTGCGCGGCAAACGTGTAGCCTCCCGCGCTCAGGGTTTGTCCGGAATTGAGCGTGAACGTGTAGGTGATCGTCGACGACGTGCTGCTGGCGCCCTGTGTAATACTCCCGCCGACAGTGTTGTACTCGCCGTTGATACTGATCCCGGTGGTTCGCGCCGCGGTGATCGTGATCGAGAGCGCCGTTACGGGCGCAGTATTGGTCAACTTCAGATCCTCTTCGACATAATACGGACTGTCCGCGTTGATCACGGGCGTGATGGTCACGCTGCCGCCGCCCTGATTCGCAGGATTCACCGTCAGGGCGATGGTCGAGGTATGGGTCAAAGAACCACTCACGCCGGTGATGGTGACGGTAGCTGGACCCGTGGCCGCGCTGCTTGAAGCCGCAACGGCCAATGTACTTGTGCCTGTGGTCGAGGTTGGACTGAACGTTGTCGTGACGCCCGTCGGCAAACCGCTTGCGCTCAAGGCCACTGTCCCGGTGAAACCGCCGCTCGGAGTCACCGCGATCGTGCTCGAGCCGCTTGCGCCCTGGGCGATGCTCAAGCTGGCGGGACTCGCCGACAGGGTGAAGTTGGGGTTATTGACCGTGCCGATCGTGAGGGCGATGGTCGTCGTATGCGTCAAGGAACCGCTGGCGCCGGTGATGGTGACGGTGGCCGGACCCGTGGCCGCATTGCCCTGGGTCACAAATGTCACGACGGTACCCGTAGCCGTGGGATTCGCGCCAAAAGACGCAGTGACGCCGGTGGGCAGGCCCGAGACCGACAAAGTTACCTGACTGCTAAAACCGCCGCTCGGGGTCACGGTGATCGTGCTCGAGCCGTTTGCGTTCAGCGGGATGCCCAAACTGGCGGGACTCGCCGAGAGGCTGAAGTCGGGCGTTCCGCCGCCCGTTGAAAGCGGGAACTGCATCGTGGCCAACATGCTTTGCTTCGTGCTGTTGGCGATGCCATCGTATTGACTGGCGAGCAGCGCATAGCTATCTTCGCCGTTCGCGGCCCAATAACTCCAGCTGAAGTTCGGATTGTTCTGGAGAAAGTTGACGAGGCTTGAGAACCACTGTCCCTGCGAGCCTGGGGTTGCATCTTGCAGGTCGCTTGCATTGTTGGTGGTGCCGAACTCGCCAATCCAGACCGGAGCGATGTTGTTCTCGCTCACATAGCCCCAGAACATGTTCCAAGTCGACTCCAGGCTGGCGAAGGTGGTGCTGCTGTTAAACCAGGGTTGGGCAAAGAGGTTCGGACCGTAGTCGTGAGCCGAATAGACCAGCTGGTTCGGCACGTTTGGCTGGATTGGAGCCGTTGCAACACCCTCCAGGTTGCCGCCCTGCCAACCGCACGAGGCATTCCAGCAGTCGTTACCTTCCACAAAAATGAGGAGCTTCGGATTGACCGCGAGGATTGCGTTGGCGGCCTTAGTGGCTGCAACCGGCCAATTCTGCGCGGTATTGGTGGTCGGGCATCCGCCGGTCTCGGTATCTCCGGTCCAGCAAGCGCCGGTGCGTGCGCCGTTCGCCAGCACGTGGGGCTCGTTGCGCAGGTCCATGCCGATTACGATCGGATTGCCGTTTGCGTCGGTAAGACTCTTGTAGCGGGTCGCCAGGGCGACCCAGTCGTTGATCCAGTTCGATTCGGGAAATGCGCTGGTGTACCAGAGCCCATTAGCTTCGTTGCTGTTGCCGGCTTCGGAGCGATGATTATCGAGAATGACTTTAAGCCCGGCCGCCCCGGCAGCGGCGATGATCTTGTCCATGACCTGCAGCGCATTCAAACCCACCAGATCCGTGTTCACCGCCCGGCCGTTGGCATTCTGGGTGAAGTTGGTCGGGTTGATGGGGGTTTCCACCATTTGATTCGAAAACGGCATCCGGATGGTGTTGTAACCGTTGCTTTTGAGTTCGTTAAGAATAGTGTGGTAATCCTGCGCCCACAATCCATGTATGATTTCGTCCGTGGTCTCGAACCCGTACCAGTTGAGCCCGGCAATGCGGACGGGGCGGCCATTGGAATCCACGATCTGGTTGCCGCTGGTATGCCAGTAACCGGCGCCTTGGGCGATCGCTGCCGGACTATATGAGAAGGTGACAATCAGGGTTGCAACCATGAAGGCTGCGAGGCGCCATAGGCGGCACCGCGCCGCTCCGGGGTCTGCTTCTGAACGCTTCATGAGCTCTCCGTTCCTTAATGAAGTCGCTTTTTTACAAAAGGCGAATTCTTCGCAGGGCGTCCTCACTGATCGGTCGGTTGGAGTTACGGCACAAACCAGCCATCCGACACACTTCAGCCAGCATTCCATTCACTATTTTGACAACGAGTGGCCTGCGGATTCGCGATTTCAGGACGAGTGAGCGCAACTTCAGGAAACAGGAATCATAACGCGCACCCTCAGATGCGTCCAACAAAATCGTTTTTTGTCGTCGAGAAACAGACCCAGAAGGTCCATCGGAGTTCCTTAGCGTTCAACTTCAAGATTCATCTCACACGGAACCATATATGTCGTATTTCGTTAATTTCTAGACCGGCTGGACTGATAATGCAGCAGTTATCCGTTGTCTTACAAAGCGGACCGCCGCTTCTTACGATTTCCCCGGGTTTGTCGAACGAAGATCCCCGCCGGGCGGAATCGCAAGCCCAAACGTCCCCAACATCCTCGCCATTGACGTCGAACACGTTTGGTTTTAGCGGCCCGATTCCGGCCCGCACCGCATGAAGGACGGAGCGAGTGGATGCCTTCCGGCCCTGCGTAACCTGTCCGACTTAAGTTCCTGAGGCCAGGGAATGGGCAGGGCAAACCATTTCGGTCCCGTACAAATACTGCTCATAGGCTTTGAGCATATCTTCAAAACCCGAATCCCAGGAAGTGGAAAGGGCGTACAGGCGGCCCGCCCTGGCCATCGCCGGAAGTAAGTCAGGCTGGGTCAGCACGAGATCGGTGAACGCGACGAACTCCTCGACGTTGCGCGCGACGTATCCGGTCTTGCAATGTTGCACGCTATATTTTGGTCCGCCGACAGAACTGACCAAGGCGGGAACACCGGAGGCGAGAGCCTCCAGAACCACCAGACCGAAGGTATCGGTTTCTGACGGAAACACGAAAAAATCCATATTGGCGAAGGCGCGAGACAGGTCCTTGCCAGTGAGGGTCCCCGTGAACTCGGCGTGCGCCATGTTTTTTCGCAACCACTTCCCTTCTACGCCTTCCCCAACTACCACCATGCGAAAGTCCCGGTGGCCCCGTGCGACTAGCGCATGCTCGATCTGTGCGAGTAAGCGCACGTTTTTCTCGGCAGTAAGCCGTCCCACATAGCCGATGGTGAATGGGCCTGTTCCCCGGTCGCGGAACTCCGGACTGAAAACGCTAGTATCCACACTATGCGACATCAACCAACAGGGTTTGCCGGTCGTCTGTTCGAGAAGGGCCAGCATTTCCCGGTTGGGCGTGAACAGAAGTTGCGGGATTTTGTAAAAGCGCATTACAGCGCGAAGAGTCCATCGCTCCACCCCGCTCAGGAATCGAGTGGAGAAAGACTCCGGAAATACGGACAGCACCGAAGACAAACGACTGCGAGCATATTGATGCAGATTTGTCTGCCAACTCGCAGCCAGCGGAACACCAAGCTTATACGCAATAAACGCGCCGAGCACGCCTAGATCGCTCGGACCCGTGATCTGGACTACGTCGGGATGGAAGTCCCGCACCAGGCTAACCACTTCCCGGTAGTATCGCCAGAACGCAAGGTCGTATTCGTGCGCGCGGTCGAGCGGAAAGGTGAGTGGACCTCGGGGAAGTTCTACCGTGGTTATGGTGCCAGTCGTAACAACCTGCCGGCGCGGTCCGGCGTGGACGGCTAGAAACGGGAGTTGGCGGTCTTTCGCAAATGCTTCAAAATGTCGGCTGGTGTTGGCAACGCCGTCCACCTCGTTGTATGCATCGGGAAAAAATGCGATTCTCAGACTTTCACCAACCCGGTTTCTCACCATACTGGCTCGTACACACGATTCGAAGGGAATTGTAAATCCGCCTTGTTTCGGCGCTTCCGCCTGAATACCCTCCCTGTCCTCGTGCGCTGATCGCCCTCACGCAGGTGGAAACCATGAACGGCCTCCCGTGCGACCTGCGACCGAACCACCACTCTGTCCGGCTTGCCGGCGCATGCCCGTCCCGTCGAGGCGATGAATGGGGCGCCACGCCTTCCTTCCTGCAGCTTCCGAAACAACGAGATCGCCGATTTCAGCGTAGGGGCCCGACGGCAAGCGAGGTCCCTCATACGCTTCGATCCATCCGAACACGCCGCCGTTTGAGCATTGCAACCAGGACGCCCGGAGCGATGGGGCGCCTCAAAGGGAAATGTTGTACACAGTATCGCCCCTCGCCCCGCCGCAGGCGCCATCGCCCGTGGACGGAATCGGCCTCGTTGTTGGTGGGGCCACTTCGTCTCACTCAGCACTGATTACTTCGCTGGGATAGGTCGTGAACGCCTTGTCTTTGAGGAGAGAGAGGAAGCATCGCAGCACGGGGCGTGCCTGGTTGCTGCCCAGCAAACCGAGCCCGTAGAACAAGGGACGCAGCCAGAGTGGCATGCCTCCGGACCAATAAAAAGACAAGGGGTGCCAACTGTAACCCTCGAGATCGACGAAAACGCGATCGGTAAATTGGCGGTGGCCATATCGATAATTCGGATAATGGCGAACCACGTCGGCAACCGTCTGTAGCTCCCGCAATCGAACAGGCTCCTCGCAGACGGGCAAGATGAGAAGGTTGCTCAGCCGGTCGTTGCGAATCTGGGCCACGTAGTCACCCCAGCACCGGGCTTGGGTGAGATTCACGGCTCCATTCGGTCGGCAGCCGTGGCGGTCGCCGCCTGAGACCACCGGCAGGCCGAACTCTTCCGCTATGCGCAACGCTTGGTTGTTCTCGCTGGGTGGCCGCAATGCATTGAACTCAAGAGCATGAATGTGGCATCGCCACTGCGAGAGGAAATCTCGCAGACAGGCCTCATGCTTCGCCCTGCCGAGTCCGAAGAAATCACAACCGGGATGGTTCAAAACCAGCAGGGTCTCCGGAGAACGCCCGAGTAGAGCGAGCAGATCGCCAAGCAGCTCGTGGTTCGGCTCGCTTGTGTAGCTGGACAATTCCCTCATGATCTCGGCCGAGTGAACCGGCGGAAGATGATGCACGCCGAGATGAAACGATGTGCCGGCGAACGGAACGGTCCATTCCAGAGAAATAGGGATCGCGGCTGCGCCATCTCCCCGACGCAACTCCAAGGCCCCAGCGATGGTGTCATGGTCGGTAATGGACACGAGGGAAGCAATCCCCAGCTTTTCCTCGATTTGTTGCGTCTCTGATTGAAGAACGAACGCAGGGGAAACCGGAGGCGTCCAATAGATACGGTGGAAATCCAGGGCGATGCCCGTACGGTCTTCGTAGCGCCTCACGGCGGACGAGACCACTTTGTTTAGGACAGGAACCCGCTGAACGAACAGTGGGATAAACTCTGCAGACTCCTTGGAGTGATGTGTATGGCTATGGAGCGATACGCCCGTGCAAAACCCGGATACAGGTTGAATCGTGCCGTGCTGACGGTGAATCTGCGTTTGCGCGGATTTCAATGGAACGCCTCCTGGTTTTGACCTGTTCAACCCCATCAGCGCCCATCTCCGGGGGGATGACTGCCCCCACGCTCAGGCTACTGTTCCGCAATCCTGTCCGCTTCATGAATACTCTCACTTCGTGTTTCAAGCCCGGGACCCTACCCGGGCGAGATTCACACCAACCGGTTCGCCCGCAGGAACTCTATTGGGGGACTACGATACCACTTTTCTGCAGGCACTGTCGTAACTATTTAAGATCGTTCAAGAAATGGAACTCCCTGCGATTGCTGCCACGAAGCAATTGGTTGGGTCGAGTGCGTTGGCTCTCTCTTAGTATTTAGTACCGCACAATGAGCAAACCAACATTGGCCCAGCGTGCACGGAGAGCCTGCACCAATTCTCTGAGCGGGGGAGTTTCGTATCGCCGGGGCTATTGCCTATCCCTTCGATGCAAGGCTCAAGAAATGATGGCCTGGCGCCCGCCAAGATCGTTCCATGCAGGACCTCCATTGAGGGCGAGCTCCGCGACAAATTCAAGGACAAATGCCAGCGCCGGCGACAACCCGACAGTGCCCTTATTCTTGTCGCAGAGGGGGCATGGGAATAGGAATATTGTAGGTCTTGGCTC
>Ga0123355_10015044_pt1 | contig 12138 bp, 6 predicted proteins | sample TergutEmb28metaG_3_FD_89872 | JGI IMG/M metagenome (GOLD analysis project Ga0123355, IMG submission 89872) | Embiratermes neotenicus P1 segment gut microbial communities from Petit-Saut dam, French Guiana - Emb289 P1 | ecosystem: Host-associated > Arthropoda: Insects > Digestive system > Gut ... | reverse complement strand
TATATCGCCGCCGTCAAGTCCGTGAAGCAAAACTACGCTCCAGTTACCGCGTGTCATAACGTTTTGAACGCCAAACGGAAAATGTCCCGCATTAGCATCAGAAATCCTGTTAACACGCATATAATTAATGCTTCCCGCAATATTCAGTCCGGGAGAAACGGTACGCGCGGCAATGTACACTTGCGACGTATAAAAATCTCTCGCTATGTCGCCGCCGCCGTGATGGCTGTTGCCCTCATATGCGTGAGTTGTAGCCGGTCTCCCGAAAGCGTTTTCAATAGCGTGTCGGCTCGCCGTAAACTCGTGCATTCTCAATATGCTTACCAATCCGGGGCCATTATTGCTGTGAAAACACGCTTGCCCCGGGCCGCCGCCATTCCCCGCGCCGCCGATATATAGAGCCGCACCGTGGGTTAGTGAGTGACATTGAATTTCGTGTCCTGCTGCCATCAAGGTGTTCGAGGCATTTCTTACAGGTTGCCCTAAAGAACCGCCTTCAATCATATGAGAAACCCTAATTCCCGTTTCGTTAGTCAATTGCAAGAACGCGGCGTTGGAATTAATCGTATTACCATTGTCATCGCTTGTAACAGTCAACACGCTTGTCGCGTTGTTATGCCAAAGCGCGACACGCGCTTCACCAACGTTCGTTGGCATAGCCAAATGATATTCAATTCCGTTCACAAGACGGCTTGTTCCCGCGGCTACAGGCGGAAGATTACGCAAGTTGCGAATCTCGTTCGGCCATTGCGCAACAGGTAAATTCGCCCAAGGCTCGCCATACCACGAATCAATATCCGAGTCATCGTAAATCGTGAAAATCATCGGAGAGGAAGATACGAAACTTCCGTCAATCGAATGCGCGATTATTGCCGCCTCTCCATGCGTGTGAACGGTAAATTCTCCTGTGCTCTCGTCAATCGAAACTACCGACGGATTCGTGCTTTCCCACACGAGTGTTGGAATTGATGCGTCTGCCGGAGTTATTCGATACGGTATTGTCGCGCCGCCCGGTGAAGTCGGATGCGACACGAAATTCGACGGCAACCGCAAAGCAGGAAGCGTCAACTGAATGTTCGTTATAGGAACCGCAGGCGCGGGAATATATTCCATCACCAATCCCGGGTCAACATCTCCGTCCGCTAACAAGAACACATATCGTCCTTCACGTGGTATCGTCGCCATTGCCGATGTTGGAACTTCAGCAATCCGCGCGCCGTTGTCGGCGGTGAAAATAATATCACCAACGCCTGTCATATTGCTAAAATATTGCAATCTCCAGATTCGTCCCAAATCGTGGTTCATCGAGTCACCAAGGCTGATGTTCTCAAGCGAAGCGTTAAACGCCGAGAAGTCAGCGAATGCTTGCATATTTGCATCATCGTCAAGCGCAATTGCCCACAATCTGCGAGTATTTTCACCAACTCCGCCGATTCCTGACGTAGAACGCGGGTTAAGGTAGAAAATTTCAGCGTTAGGAGCAAAGCCGCCGATTGAAGTTGCGCCTAAGTTCGCGCCCGGAAGAATAGTGATTGCCGCAAGTGGATATCGAACCGTCGTTCCGTCAGGAGCCAGCGAACCGCCGATTCCCGGTGCGCCAGATCCGCCGGTTGCAGTAATATCTCCGCCGGTAATGATGATTTCGCCGTGAACGATGTTCTCATGCCCTGCTAATGGTCGTCCGCCGGCTCCGATTCCCGCGCCCGCGCCGTGGTCGTTGTGGGTTCCTGCCGGTCCTCTTGAACCTGTCGCACGAATTGTTCCGCCGTTAATTTCAATACGGTCAACAACGTTCCCTGTACCTCCGCCAATACCCGCGGCACCAAGATTTCCAACACCGCCAATCGTGCCTGAAACAGAGGTGATATCTCCGCCGTTAATTATAATTTCACCACCGAACTGCCCCGCCGAGCGGTCAATTAAGCCGTTTCCGTTTCCGATGCCGGGCGACTGGCTTCCGCCTGTTGCGTGAACAGTTCCGTTGTTAATGATAACACGAGCCGCAGCATTTCCGCCGTCGCTTCCTCCGATTGCCGGTGAATTTGTAGCAGACGCAGTAACGATTCCGCCGTTAATCGTAACGAACCCTCTTGAGCCCGCTCCGCCGCCGCCGCCGATTGCCGCTCCCGCTCCTGCGAGAACGTGCGCGTTGATTGTTCCACTGTCAATGGTAATCTGTCCGCTTGTGCGAGTGTGCGCTAAACGGTTATTCCCGCCAATTGCCGCAGAACCGCGTGAGGACACGTGAAGAACGTTCACGCTGTCATTGTCGCAATAACCCTCGATTGTAATTGCCGAATCTTGCGGAACGAATATCCCTGCAAAAAGCGAGTTCGGACTTATCGCCGTTCCGCCTTGCAACCTGTTCTCACCTCTGATTACAAGGGTCAAATCAATTCTGTCTGCCTCAGGATTGGTTGCAAGATTATTAGTCAACGAAATCGGCGCGCGGTCGTTGTTAGCAGCGCTTGCCGCTTCCGTATTAATGATATCAACGCCGTCGAGTATGATGGTTCCTCTAAATCCGCGCGGAACGTATATCGTATTGTTCGTCGCTCCCGGAATGCGTTGAACGATTGTGTATGTGCCAAACGGGTCGCTAATCGGAAATTCTCCCGCTTCAAGCGCAACCGCGCCAATGTCTCCCAAACTTATATCGAAAGTTCCGATTGGTGTAAGCGTTACGAACACAACGGTAAACGTACTTGTTAACACTCCGTTTGTCACGGTAACTTTAACTTCGAAAACCTCGTTTTCGATTGCTATATCGGTAGTGTTACCGGTTATATCAGCCCAACCACTTCCGAAATCAACTTCAACCAAAACATTTGCGTTAACCGAATCCTCCGCCGCTATATCAAGCGTAATCGTTTCGGAACCAAGCGGCAATGTCGCCAGGTAATCAAAGTCGCCGCCTTCAGAATCTGACGTCCAACCGGGAATCGGGGCAAGCGTTGGACTGAGGTTAGATGAGAAACTGAAAGCCGACAAAGCTGTGACAGGAACTGCGGTGTCCGAGAAGATTACAGGAACCGGGCGAGGTGCTGCAATTAAGCCTTCTAAGAAAGATTCGCTCCACACAATCGGGTCGAACCCTGTCGCGCTGAACTCAACTTCCGCGCCTGCCGCAGGTGCCATATTGTTGAAATAGTTCAAAGTCCAAACTCGGTTTGATCCTGCTGCAACCGATTCGCCCAAACTGAGCGGCGCCGGCAAATGCTCGGCAAGAAGCGCGTTGTAGCTTGAGAAATCCACAAAAGCTTCGGTTGCGGCATCTGCGTCCCAAGCTTCCACCGTCAATGCGTTCGGGAAAATGGTGGACACAGGAGCCGTCGTCCCAATCGCTCGCGTATTCAAGTAAAACGCGTTAGCAACTGCGGTAACATGCGGCGTAAGCCCGAAACTCACATTAGGCGCAACAATTAAATTACGCATTCCTTGGAAATGCACGAGATTCACCGGCGCATTGGTGTTAAAATTAAGCGCTCCCGCAACGATGTAACCGCCGGTAACAATAACATCTCCGTTTTGTCGGTTGGGATTGCCGTCACCGATTCTGGCAGTTCCGCCAAGAGCAAGCTGTCCACCTGTAATTTTAATGGTGCTGATATCGCTGTTTCCACCGCGACCGTTTCCGATAGTCGGAGAAAGGTTGGCGCCAACTCCTCTGCCGTTATACGAACCGGCGATAATATTACCGCCGTTAATAGTAATGGGTTCTGCGTTTCCTATGTTCGGCGCACCGATAGCAAGAACGTCCTGACCAAATCCAAGTGCTGTAATATGCCCGCCATTTATGGTAATCGCGCCGCTGGAAGCCATAGGAAGCACCTCGGAAGCTGGAGACGAACGCCCGTCGAATCCGCCTATTGCCGCGCCGGCAATAATTCCTTCGTTGTCAGTAGGAAAAATACCGCCGACCTGTGCGTGTAAGCTTCCTATATATGTAGGATTGGCAGGGTCGTAAGAAACCGTTCGGGCTGAGTTTATAATCAACTCGGAGCCAATTTGAACGAAAATCGCAGCCCTGTCCCGTCTATCTCCTGCGGGATTTATTTTGCGTATAGAATTCTCACCGACAAGGTTCATTTCAACCGTCGCGCCTGCGTTAATCCTAAACGCATAAGGGAAATCATACGTTTCGTTCAGAATGTGCAAATTATCTAATGTAATTACTCCGTCAAATCCCGTTGACACAACGATAATTCGGTCAGTCGGTTGGGCAGGGTTTTCCATAGTGAAATGGAAATCGCCGTTGCCCGCCGGAACCGTGTAAACTCCGGTTACGTCGTTGAAATTCGGGTCGGCGCTAAGGTCGCCGTCAAGATAAACCTCCGTTGCCGTTGCGAGAACCGCAACTCCGCCGAAAATCGGTAACACGGTAAGTATCATTGCGAAAACTATCGCGATAGCCATAAACTTTTTCATTTCTGTTTCCTCCTTTTATTTAGATTTACCCGCTAACTTACATAAGGTTAGCGGGCAAATCGATAATCTATTTTACAAAGTGTAATCCTGCGGAGTAATTCCTCGAACAGGACGCATTAAACTGCCGTTTCCTTCCCACAAGAACACGCGAACCATTCCTCCCGAAATCGATTCCAATTGATTCGCATTCGCATCGTTTCCAACAATCGTAATCTCGTCTGACCAGTTCGACCCCGCTCCCATCGGAAGCGTTATCGGATGAGAAAACGCATTAACGAATCGACCTCCGCCATCCAGCATTACAGCAAACAACGTTGCTTCAATCGCTTCATCCGAATTATTCACGCCGAGAATCTCAGCAACCGTTCCGTTGTTAGTTAAGTTCAACTCTGTAAATCCGTCCGTACTTTCAATCGTACGCACGATAAGTTGCGGACGGAAAGCAGAATTCGCCGCGAGAACTCCGTGGAAGTTGGTTCCCATATGGACTGTTGCCGGGTCGTGTCCCAACGGCCAGTTTTGCGCGCGCCCTGCGTGAGCAAGCCGCAACGTTAAGTAATCACTGCTTCCGTATGCATCAAGGAAATCAAGCGCCGCGGTAACATCAACGTAAATGGTTTCGCCAACTTGAGCGTTGTAGATAAATCCGATATTGTCGGGCATATCAGCGTCAGGGAATATCGGACGATCTGCCCAGCTTAAAGTGTTTGATGTCCAATTGTCACGCGCAACGCTTACAAAAGCCATTCGAGGTTGATTGTCGCGCCCTCGCACACTTTCAGCGGTAAGCCGCAAACGAACGTCAAGAATTTCTTCACGAGCAAAATCTGCAAGGTCGCTTACATCAAATTTCAAATAAGATTCAGCGATGTTAAGCTCTAACGCACTAAGATTAGTGGTATTACCAAATGTCGCGAATCCGCCGTCGCGAACAGGCAGAACCGTGTTAACGTTTGTTCCTTGAGTGTTTTGCCAACCCGCTTCACGTTGGTTAATTACAAGCGCGCCTGCTTCAACCGGGTTAAACTCAATCACGTCAAAATCCTCTTCGTCTTGCGTGAAAGTAATGATAAGTTCCGCGCCGCGCCCACTCTCTCTTGTAGCGATATTAAACGCCGATTGTCCTTGACCGCCGCCTGAAATCATATGATTCTTGATTCCGATGTTGATAATTCCGTCACGTCCCCAACCCGTTCCTGCTGTCGGAACGGCTTGGCGAGTTCCCGCAGGGTTCATAGACGCTATAACATAATCAGTAACGTCAACTTCAACCCAACGATTTCCGTATCCCTGACCAATGCCGTAAAGAGCAACGAATGAACCTTGCTCCCTATTCGCAAGTCGATTTCGAGTTTCGGTATACATCATTCCGTTAGCAACGAGGCTTTTCAACCCATACGCAACTTGCCTCTGACCCGATGCAGGATTTACTGTATTACCGATTAGCGCGTTCTCTCCCGATTCTTCCCAAATTGTTCCGGGATTTCCGGGTATACTTACATCTGCCCACGGGTCAATTAGAACCATAGATACAACCGGGAACGTCCAGTTTCGATTGTCAACATTAGCGGTGGCGGCGTAAGGCCAAGCAGGCGGATTGATATACATTCTAATCACCGCGCGCTCAATTGTTCCTCTGTATTGAGCATAATCGCTCGCGTTGAACCGTATAAACGCCGCGTGCTCGTGCCGAATAGTCATATACTGAGATGCTCCGTTATTATGAGCGGCGTTCCAGCCTAGCGCAAACGTGTCTGCCAAAACAGGGAACGACTGCCGCGCGATTCCCGGGTGGTCGGTAGGCAACGGCGGCGGTTCCACAGTTCCGTCCGGCGCCACCGTAACAGTAGCGGTTACTCTTGCCGCTCCGCTATCTCGAAGGTCAAGCCCCGCCGCTTCAGACGGGTTAACAAGCGCTCCGATTCTTCCTGTAATCGTTTGAAGAGTTCCGCTGTCCGTAGAATCCCATTCATTAGTAAATCCTGGCCACTCAACATAATGCTCAAACACGTGTACTCCCGAACCGCCTCTTTCGCGGTATTCTACCATAACCGTCGGAAATTGAGTGTTAAACGTCGCCAAAACCGGACTCCACGGCGTTCCGAAGTTCACTATGCCAATGTCGCCTAACGATGCGGTAATAGGTTGTCTATCGTAAATAACCGAATTCAAATCACACTCAACGTATGTAACGATAAGCGTCGGACGGAATTCCTGATTCGGGTAATCAATTCCCGCGAACTCTGTCCAGAACTGCGGCCCCGAACCGTGTGAGTGCAAACGGAATGACAATACATCCATATTCCCGCCGTAACCGAGGAAGTCTAACGCTCTCGTAACGTTAACATACTGCGTTGAATTTATTTCGTTAACCGGCGTAACTGTGCGATAAATCGTGTCGAGAATACCGGGATGTTCGCCAAGCGTAAACGCCGGAGCCACACGAGCAGGCACGCCTGAAGCCACACCTGCAGACGGATTAATTACTGCCAAATCGCTCCAGTCGTCGTTAACCAAGCTTATCGCAACGGTTCGCGGACGAATTTGCAAAAGTACATGCCGATTCCACTCGGGGTTAGGAACATTAAGACCTAATTCCGCGTTGTCAACTCCAACCGTGCGTAGTCGAATCCAAGCTTCGTTGATTCTATATCCTGCCGGAGCAACGATAAGGTCGCTTATATCAAACTGTACAAGTGAGTTTCCGTACATATGAGTACCCTCGCCCGGGCTTCCGCCGTTCCAAACTGTGAGGTTGTTGTTAAAGATGATGTTTTCCGGCGGTCTTCCAAAATTGCCGAAATCTATTGTATTTAGCGTTTGAATAGACGTGCTTGCGGTTTCTTCTCTTACTATGGTAGACAGCGGGTCGGGGTCGAAAAATTCCAACACAAGCTCAGGAGCAAACGCTCCGCCAAGTCTTTCACGAGTAGAAAACAGCATTTCAAGCACCGCGGCTCCGCCGGGAGCGGTTTGGTGCGACGGTCCGCCGTTGAATCCGATGTTGATATGCCCGTCACGTCCCCAACCTGTTCCTGTAAGGCTGTAAAGGTCACGGTCGCCCGCTTCCAGCATTGAGCTTAGAACGAAATCAGTAATGTCGATTTCGAACCATTTGTCGTGGACTTTATCCACCAAAAATCCGGTGATAATTGAGCCAGGCTCTCTCTCTTGGTATAAGAAAGCATTTGTCGCAGTCAGCGGCAATCGGTCTAAGTCAGGTTCAGAGAAAGTAGGTTGACCTTGCCCGTTATGTCCCGGAGGGTGCCAAGCCCACGCTTGAGATACCCAGCCTGCAGACATCGGTGTTCCATAAAGCATAGCCGCCGCAAGAGCCTGGTCAGGGTCAGTAGTTTGCATATGCCTCCACATACTGTTACCGTTAGGAAGCGCGCCACCCCATAGGTTTTGCCAACCTAAAGTATTCTCTTCCCAAAGACGACCGGGATTGCCCGGCGTACTTTCATTCGGCCACGCATCCCATATGTAAACAGGTAAAAAAAACGGCCACGAATTCGGCAACGCAGCGGCAGTGTTAGCCATTCGGTAAAAATGCAGACGGAGCGTCGCTCTCTCCAAGTCATCTCGGCGGACAACGTGTTCCTGCGCGTCAAATCGGATAAAATTTCTCGAGTTGTAAGTAACTACGCTGAAAGTATCGTTTGCGCCGTTCGCCCACACGCCGGGAACGTGCGGAAGCGTGGTCGTATCCGCCACAGCCCTAAGCACAACTCGGCTGTCACCATTTGATGTCGCAACAACAGGAACGTAGTCTTGGTTATCCTCTGCTGCGATTGCCTCGTTTTCCGCAGTTTCATAGTCTTCCGCGATTATGTAGTTTTCCTCAGTTGCCGCAAGTCCGCCGAACGCGGGAGCAACTTGAAGAATCATCGCGAAAACAATCAAAACGTAAAGAATTTTTCTAAATTTTTTCATTTCTTCTCTCTCCTTTTTATGGTGATTTTCACAATTTTTAACATCAACTTCCAATATAATTTTGTTGATATTCACAATATAATAATATCATAAAATTTTCGCTTTGCATATGCAAAAACACAACAAAAAAATGTATATTTGTATCAAAACTCTTACAAATGGCTTAAACATTTGTAATTATTTCCTTTATTGCAATAATCATCGTAAAAATTTTGGACTATACCATTGAAAAAGGGGAACATAAGAGAAAATGAGTGAAAACTGATATTCTGATTGATAGATGTTGGAAAACGCCAAATTGAAAATGGAGCGAGATATGCTAAAAAAGGCAACAGCCTACTTCGCAAATTAGAAAGGGTAAAATATAATTTCATTTATGAATATCTTCAATAATCGTTGCGTTGCAACGAATTTTAGATATGAAAGACTAATTTTCAAGTTCGTTCATTCTTACGCCGCATTATCAATGTCAACATTCACATTTTTTCGCGCTAATGTCCGTTTTAGTTTTGAAAATATCTTAACAGGGAAATCGTCAGCATTATCTGAGACTTCAAATGAAATATCGCCGTTTTTCTCCATAAACTTCAACGATATTCGCCTGTCAAACGTGTGCTTCGCCTGCGAAATTTCTAATTTATATATGGAGTTTTTCAGCGAATCTAACAATCTCGATTTAAACGCTGTGTCAACTTTATCCCACAAATTCTTATCGACCAAACCATCGCAAACGAACAAAATTTCCTTTTTCGCGCAAACTTGAATAATATCGTATAGTTCGGCAAAAAGTTCCATATTTTCGCCTGTTGCACTCCGAAGCATTTCGCAACCGTTCAAAAGAATATCTCCTTTAATCAACTTGTCAATTTCCGAAACAACGCTTAAATTCGTTTTAACTTCAGCAAGACTTTTGCGGTCATACTGATTAGAAATAGCCGCAAAATTTTCAATGATTCGAGCGTATTACATAGCGTAATTATTATAAATTTTTGCGGTTTGCGCGATACCTTTCTGCGCCCAATCGCTTAAAAATAGTTTTCTGTATTTTTCTAAATTGCAAATTATTGCCTTAATTTCGTTATCATACGCAAGCCGCGCGTAATATTTTTTCAGTTGGTAAATGAGTGTGACAGAAAAAGTCGGAGCGACGGCTATAATCAACACAAACAAAACACTTTCAACAATTGCGCTTGTTATAAATAGATTAAGCAAAGCGGAGGTTGCTAAAACAACCCCCGCAATTAGTAAAACAATCCGAGAAAAATCTTTAGTTTTGGAACTTTTCAAAAAATCGCGCTTTTTAAGCCATTTATGAACGGCAATATAAAGAGGAATACTGAAGACAAAGGCAACAATGTTCCAAAACATCAAATTGCTGTATAAGTCTATAAAATAAAGTGAAGTCCTTATTGTAAAAACTAACACCCTAAATATAAGCGAAACTACAGTAAATGTTATTAAATTTATACCCCAATTAAGAATTTTCATCGTGGTATTCTCCTTCCGCCTCTCATACTTTGCATAGTGCCCTCAACGACGCTTTCAACGTGTTCGCGGAAAGTCCGGCGCTGCGTCTCCGGCTTAAGCACGGTTGAGCCGCTTATGAATTTCGTTTCGTTCATAATTTCCTCTGCCGCGCTCATTTTTTCTTGCGCCGCGTCAAATGCTGACCTATTTGGCATTTCTCTCACCTCCTTTTGTGACACTAAATTATTCACACGTCGACTGTGCTGATTATTATTGTATCACAAAAAAAGAGGTTTGTCAAGGAAATATTAAACATATTTTATCTTTCCCTTAAATTTTAGCACAGTTTGTTGGATTTTGCAAGATTTATTATTAAAAAATTTATACAGCTATTCTGCTGAACATGGCGCACGGTATAATCGGTGTTCAACTATTACACGTCTTTTCAAAAAAATGTTGACTTTTCACATTGTTCGTGATACAATGTTTGTCAAACACTATTATACAGTATGCTTTCATATCCACAAAGTGTTTTTGTCAATAAAATTTATACCGATACAATAACGTGCAGAACGAAAAAGTAAAATTATAACAAATATAGCAAGGAGTTGTCGCAACAATGTTAAAATTCAAGGAAAGATTACGGTTGTTGAGGGCATTAAACTGCGTTTCGCAAGAACAGTTCGCGAAAGCGTTAGGCATTTCGCGAATGAGCGTAAGCCATTATGAGGTAGGAAGAAACGTACCCGATATTGAGGTTTTGCAGAAGACTGCTAAGTTTTTCAATGTTTCAACAGATTACTTGTTGGGATTATCAGATGTTAAGAATACCGACGCGGCTTTACAAGTAATCTGCAAAGAATTGAAATTAAGCGAAAAAGCGATTGAGCATTTGCATAATACAAAGGAATATTCAGATTTGATATTAAGTTCGGATGAATGGAGTAATTTTGTTATCGGTGTTGTGCAATTTTTGCAAGACAGCGAAAATATTGAATACAGGAAATTCCTTGCAACACAAAGATTGTTGATGTTGTTGGATAATGTTAATGTTTATCGCGTCCCTTAATTTAAACAATTCCCGAAATTCCTATTTTGTGTACAAATGCAATTGACGATTAAGTTTTTTGAGTTCCTGCCGAATATTTTCTTGTTGGTTAATTGGAACAAGGTTTGTCCAATTCGCAAGTGCGTAATTCGCGATTTTCATCGCGTCCTTCGGGTCAGTTTTCCACGCCGAATCGAATTGTTGCCAAAATCGTGAACTAATTTCGCATGAACAACGCTGACGAAAAATCCGGTTTCGGTCAAAACCTTTGCGACAGGCAGATAATATGCGCCGGTGTGTTCCATAACAATGCGAGTTTCTCCATCGAGCAATTTCAGCTTCCGCGCAAGATTTTGTAATTCTTCAATGTTGTGTTGAACATCGAAAGGCATAATTACAATTTCACCGCCGGGACGCATTACCGCAATCGTACTTTTTCCTTTTGACACATCAATTCCAACAGCTGTGATGTTTTCCATAACAAAACCTCCTGTAAAATATTTTCGTAACGTCCAATCCATTGCTCAACGTCTATACAGTTTGCTTTGTTACCCGGACGATTGCGATTTCAACGCTTTGCCCAACCTGCTTAACCGAACGCGAGGCTCAAGCAGGGCGCTGTCATACCAATTCCCCTCTCATTGTAGCTTAAACATTGAGTCGGAACAAGTGCAATTGGATATTGCGATTTGCTCCGATTCCATTGTAGCAAGCAGGGCACGTGGATTCAACATATGAATGGCTTACGCGCCATCGCAGACGAGCAAGTTTTGCACGACATCATTTACAACTAAATATTTGAAGCATCTCAAAAGCCTGTAACTTTAATCGTTACAGGCTTTTTGTTTACCCTAAAACACGAAAGGAATATCAAAATATGAAAATCAAATACACAACACCGTTTACAATGATTGAAAACAAAATCATTCGGCATACGGAACTAACAATCTACCACAAAATTACTTTTATCACCCTTTGCAGTTACGCAAACAACCAAAACATCTGTTTTCCGTCTTATGAAACAATTGCCGAAGTTGTTGGTTGTTCACGGCGAAAAGTCATTGACACAATCAACTCCTTATACTTTGTATAATTCTTCGCAAAAATTATTTTTTGCAAGCAAAATCATTTTTACTTGAATTATGGGAATTTAGATTACATTAAATTTAAGTTATTCATATAATAACACACTTTGCTTGGCTTTGCAAGGTTCCTACTATATAATTTTAGTGTAGGGAATTTTCTACAAACGATAATTG
>Ga0123355_10015043_pt1 | contig 12138 bp, 12 predicted proteins | sample TergutEmb28metaG_3_FD_89872 | JGI IMG/M metagenome (GOLD analysis project Ga0123355, IMG submission 89872) | Embiratermes neotenicus P1 segment gut microbial communities from Petit-Saut dam, French Guiana - Emb289 P1 | ecosystem: Host-associated > Arthropoda: Insects > Digestive system > Gut ... | reverse complement strand
GAACGGAAATGTTCAAGCTTACGTCTTTTAGTGCTAAAACTCATACGAGGGGTTAAAATAATTGCATCGTTTAATTGCGGGATTGCATAGCTTTTGTTATGTACATCTTTGTTGTAGATGAATGCTATTTTGAATTTTTACGCCCCTCTATTATGAGGGGCGTTTTTTAAATGAAAGGATGGTGAGATTATGGATTCTGATGGTAAGGGGAAGACTTGTATTACTAACAATAAGAAAAGATTAGGGGGAAGTAAAAATGACACTACACGAAAAAATCCTATCTCACATCGAAGGGAAGGATATGCGTGGGCTTAAAAACATACTTGCTGAGGTTGAAGAGTTAGAGTTTTTAGAAGCCTTTTACGATTTATCGGATGAGGAGCAGGTGATTGCGTTTCGCTTGCTTTCAAAAGATAAAGCTTTATCAATTTTTGAAGAACTTGATACCGATGAGCAACAAAATTTGTTGCGTTCATTTACAGGCAATCGGGCGATAGAACTGATTAATGAAATGGCGCCTGACGACAGAGTTAAATTGTTAGATGAAATGCCGGCAATTGTTGCAAAAAAGCTAATCGCGTCATTGTCTCCTGAGGAACGCGCGGTTACAAATACATTAATGGGTTACGAACCTGAAACGGCAGGACGTATAATGACCACTGAGTATATCACACTTCGCCGTGATATGACGGCTGAACAGGCGTTATCAAAAGTTCGTTTGCAAGCAAAAGATAAGGAAACCATCTACACTTTATTTGTCACGGATTATAATAAAAAAATGGTAGGTGTTCTTGGACTTAAAGAACTGCTTATGGCGGATAGCGACGATAAAGTTGAAGATATTATGTCCAAAAAAGTTGTGAAAGTTTCAACCGATGCCGACCAAGAAGCGGTTGCGAGAGAACTACAAGAACTTGACTTGCTTGCTATTCCTGTTGTGGATAGAGAGGATAGGCTTGTTGGAATTGTTACCATTGACGATGCGATTGACATTTTAGAAGAAGAGGCGACCGAGGACATTTATGACCAAGCGGGTCTTGCCGATATCACAGGCAACGAGTCAGATAGAAGCGAAGTTTTAATTAGTGGGAATTTGTGGAAAATATGGAAAGTTCGTATGCCATTTTTGCTTGCTACGTTGGCACTTGGGCTTGTGGCAGGACTTGTTGTTGACGGTTTTGAGGAAACACTTGCCGCAGTTACAGCTGTTGCGGTATTTATGCCGGTGATTATGGGAATGGGCGGAAATATTGGCACACAATCGTCAACAGTGTTTGCACGCGGCGTTGTTCTCGGACATATTCAAGTTGAAAAATTTTGGAAGCCATTTATAAAAGAAATTTGGGTTGGATTTAGCATCGGTTTGTTTGTTGGTTTGATTTCGGGTATTGTGGCAGCAATTTGGTTCCAAATGCCTATGCTTGGAGTTGCGGTAGGGATTGCAATGATTATAACTATGACTGTTGCGACATTTCTTGGCTTTCTTGTTCCGTATGTGCTTATAAAACTTAAAGTAGACCAAGCGGCAGGTTCGGCGCCGATAATTACGACGTTGAAAGATTTAGTTGCTTTAATCATTTACTTTGTTTGCGTTAGTGTGTTTTTGGGAAATGTGATGTAATTTGATATAATATAAAAATTCCCGCTGAATTTTCAGCGGGAGTTTTTTATGATTACATTCGTATTAATCTTCACCCTAACCGCAATTTCACGCTTGTCCAAAAGCGAATTGCCGTTGACTTTACAAAATACCAAACGTTTGTTAATCGCATTGCATGAAGCAGGTTGAGGAAACTTCCCATCCAGCAACACGGGCAAAAAAGCGTAAGCAAAAACATTCCCACTCCCGCGCCAAAAATTTCAATTATTTTATTTTTATGTTTCTTCATAATCATAGAATTTACCCTTTCATTCTAACTAATGCTTTTATACGGGACGCCCGGGTGTGCGTCCCCTACATAAAGCTATCATATCAAATATTATCGCCATTTACAATGGATTTTCTTCAAAAAAGCATAAATTTATAAAATTATCAAAAAATTTTGCTATAAATTTGCTTAAAATTAATGTAAAATGAACACAAACATTAAAAATTTTCAAAGGAGATGTTAAATATGGCACAAAAATTTACAACAACCGCATATCAAAATCTTGATGATTTTATATACGGTAAATCACTTCAACCGGTTCCACTTAAAAACGGTATGTCAATCGGCGGCGGAACAGTTTATCCTGAGGTAAACTTCACACTTCCTCCGATGTCAATCACGCAGGACACAATGCCGGAAGTTCTTCGCAACTACAAAGAAATGATTACAGGTATTTGTGAACGCGCGAAAGATTTATACGTTCCGGGCTTTGTTGTTGAACTTGAAACTTTGCCGCCTATGACTTTAACTCCGCAATGGGGTGTTGAAGTTTGTAAAACGGTTAAAGACGTACTTGCAACATACGAAGCAAATCACGGAATTAAAAGTGCAATCCGCTTTACGCCGGTTGATATGCGTGAAGGCAATGACCTCGAACATATGTGGCGCGGAAAGCAATGGGACGCTGTTTTGGAAGTTTTAGAAGGCGCGTCAAAAGCGGGTGCTGACTTCTTGTCAATAGAATCTGTTGGCGGAAAAGAGTCTCATGACGAAGCTATTATGTTCGGCGAACTTGATAAATCAATTTTTGCGTTGGGCATAATTGGTTGCCAAGATATGAACAAACTTTGGACTGAAATAGTTAAAATTTCTGACAAAGCAGGAATTGTTCCGGCTGGTGACAGTGCTTGTGGATTCGCAAATACTGCTATGGTTCTTGCTGACCGCGGAATGGTTCCGAAAGTATTCTCAGCCGCTATTCGTGTTGTTGCCGCTGTTCGAGCACTTGTTGCAATTGAGTGCGGAGCAAAAGGGCCGCACAAAGACTGTGGATACGAAGGTGCTTACCTTAAAGCGATTACCGGAACTCCGATTTCTATGGAAGGTAGAACTGCGGCTTGCGCACATTTATCTCCAATCGGAAATGTTGCTTTCTGTGTTGCTGACATTTGGAGTAACGAGTCGATTCAAAACATCAAACTTCTTGGCGGAATGGCTCCGACAGTATCATTCGAGCAACTTGTTTACGATTGCCGCTTGATGAATGAAGCAACTGCACGTGGTAAAGAAGCTGCACTTCTTATGCGTGACTTGCATGCTGATTCTGATAGCAGACTTGATCCTCAAGCGTATGTATTGCGTCCTGACGTTGTGCTTAACATCTCAAAAGAGCTTGTAAAAGTTGACGGTTACTATGAGCGTTCAAAAGCTGCTACTTTGCTTGCGCTTGAATATATGCAAAAAGCATATAACAATAAAGAACTTATGATTGACGATCGCGAAGTTATGTACCTTGATATGCTTGGCGAAACTGTAAATATGATGCCGAAGACCGAAAGCGAATGTATCGAGCAAATGATTCCGCGTTGCACAAAATTGGATCCGAAGAAGTATGATATGGCGTAATTATTGCTACTAAGGCGAAAAGGGGCTGAAAAGCCCCTTTTTAATACCCTTTTAAAGCATTGCGGCGACTTTGCCGCCGGGAAAATCGTTAAGGGTGTTATGCGATGCGCAAAATATGTGTAGGGCGTGACGCCCCCGGCACGCCGCAAACGGGATGCCATTTCAAAATGGCGCGTCGAGGGCGCCGCGCCCTACGCATATTTATCCCATCTAAACAACAACGACAAGCGAACTCCAATATTGGCAGGCTTTGCGGTCTTGTTCACTTCTTTTGAACTTAGGATATATGCAATAACCACAATTTATATCAATATATCTAACTTGCCCACCAGTTTTATATACCCTGATATAATGCTGTATAAAATGATGACAATTTCCACAAATTTTTTCTTCCATAAAATCACCTCTTGAATGTTTAAATACATTATGTTGATTTTAGCATCATTTTATTGTAAAATGTTTAAAATGGATATAAAATATATCTAAAAAATTTCACGAACAACTATATCTTTTCGACGGAATTATTCATTAGGTTTTTGAGTTTGACAAAATTCGTAAAATATGATATAATGTAAGCTTACAAGAGATGAGTAGAAATTTAATTATGTGGCGGTCGCATCATAAATTCACACTTTCAATCATATTGAATGCCTGTGAAAGCGTGGTGATTTTATGGATAATATCAGATTGGTATTTGAGATAATTCAATTATTGATAATATTTGAAATGATAAAATACATAAAAAAATAGCACCGCCTGTGACAAGGAACGGGTGCTGTTTTTTTGCAACTGTGACCGTCCGTAATTAAACGGAAATCATCTCTTGTGTTTATTTTATACTAAAATATAAAATTTGTCAATAGTTTTTTAAATTTTTATACAAGGTGATAACCATGATTAAACTCGATATTATATCCGGATTTCTGGGCGCCGGGAAAACAACATTTGTAAATAAACTATTACGCCACTATATAGACAGTGGACTAAAACCTGTCTGCATCGTTAACGAATTCGGCGAAACGGGATTAGACGCGCAAATTATTGAAGCTGACGGATTCCGCGCAGTTGAAATCGAAGGCGGCTGTATTTGTTGTACCCTAAAAGATGATATTTCCGTGTCACTTATTGAAGTAATCAAAGAATTTTCGCCGACAAATATTGTGTTTGAACCATCCGGCATTTTTATATTCGATAACTTTTTTGATATTTTAAAAATTGAAGAATTGAAAAGGCTTTGCGAGGTTGGAAGTATTATCACCATCGTTGACAGTGTGAATTTCACTTTTTCAAAAGCGATGTTCGGCGGATTTATTTATAACCAAATCAAAAATTCACCGGTAATTGTTTTGAGTAAGCTTGAAAAACCTGAAAGCAAAGGGGCGGACGACCTTATCTGCGATATTAAGAATATCAACCCTAACGCGGTTATAACCTCAAAAATTTGGGATGATTGGGCTGAAGAGGATTTCGACATGGTTCTTAGCCGGAATGGAAAAGTTGAAACTGAACATCGCGCGAAACATCATAGTTTTCTTAAATCCGAAACCATTGAGCCACTCGAAACATTTACACAAGAACGGATGAATGAGCTGATTAACCTTTGTACCACCGGAAAATTCGGCAGTATTTGCCGAGTAAAAGGCATTTTAGAGGTTAACGGACGTAAGGTTTTATTAAACATTGCCATGCAGGATGTGACGATAACTGATTTTCGCGGTCCTAACCCACAAACACTTACTTTTATCGGCGATAGAATTAAAAATCACAAAATCACAAAATTTTTTGATAATTAAATTAGGGAGCGCAACGCGCTCCCTATGATTTTATATTAATCTTCTGTCGCACGTTCTAATTTTGAAACCGACACTTCGTAAGCAATTTTGGTCAGAATATTATCTTCGTCAATTTTCTTTTGATATTCGCGGCTCTGAATTCGCCCCCAAACTTTAATGTTATCACCAACATTAAAGCTTGAAGCAAACTTTGCGTTTCGTCCCCATGTTATGCAGGGAATATAGTCGGACTTATTATACGAACGGTTTACCGCAAGTAGCATATCTGAAATTTCCCGCCCAAATGGTGTTGTGCGAAAAATTGGCGGCTTACAAATATAGCCGTTCAAGTATATGTAATTCGGCGTTTCAACGTCACTTGACTCTGCATTTTCAATGTTTTTTGCAAAAATAGTGAGAAGAAGCCGATTCCCGTCTGATGACAAATTATTGTATGACCGAAATTGTCCTTTTACAAAAATTTTCTCACCGACATCAAGACAGATTCCGTTTGTCAAACGTTCTGACACTGTAATTACAAGAGTGTCCACTTCCTCGCTTAGCCGCGGAACCGACAACTTAAAACACCAAAATGTTTCACCGTAAACCTCGTGCGAATAAAAAAGTTCCGACACTATCGTTCCGATAACCTCCGCCTGATTATTTTCTAAATGTATACTATTCACTAAAATCACCTATCCCCTGTGCTATACTGAGTCCACTACAAACTCGTATTCAATTAGTTTGTCTAAATCAAGTATATTTTGATAAAATAACTTTTAGAACATATTTTCTTTTTCATTTTTTATAAAATTTTTGTTGCAATTATCCGAGATTAGTGATATGCTTTTCAACGGTGAAAAAATAATGAAAATCAGAAATACACATATAATTTTGATAATAGTATATTTAAGTTTTGTCGCACTCGGAATTCCGGAAGGCGCATTTGGTGTTGCATGGCCGGAAATTCGCGGGGAAATGGGGCTCTCATTAGAGTGGGCGGGCTTAATGATTATGCTCGGCTCGGCTTTTTATGTAACAATCAGCAGCCAAATGGGTCGATTGGCGCGGCGCGTCAAACTGTGGCATCTCAGTTTGACTGGATTGATTTTGATGATTGTCGGATATACCATTATCGCTTTGTCTCCGAATTTTATCATTTTAGTTTCTACTTTTGCTCTCACCGGCACAGGTATGGCAATGCTTGATTCGAGTTCAAGTTCGTATATGGCAAAAGCATTTACCGCGCGGGAAATGAATTGGCTTCACTGCTTTTGGGGGCTTGGCGCGGCATTAAGTCCAATTTTAATGACCCGAATGATTTTAAGCTTTAACTGGCGGTGGGGTTATATTTCCATTGTGGCAATTCAAGGCGTTATTGCGATTTTACTATTGTTCGGACTTTTTAAGGGAGTTTGGAAAAAAGAAGAACGAAGGCTCAGTCGCGCTGAAATAACTGCACAAGATTTAAATATAACACAAAATTTTCTCACAAAACCATGGCATAAGTTTATGCCAATTCTTATTTTCTTTCTCTATGGCGGCGCAGAATTTTCGACAGGATTCTGGATTTCAAGTCTCCTAATTGACGGACGCCAAATGTATGTAGGCGTTGCCGGAATGTTTCCGGCAGTTTATTTCGGGTTCATTATGGTCGGACGAATGGTGTTCGGAATTTGGGCAAACAAATATTCTGACGCTACCCTTATTCGTGTTGGTTTTGTCATTGCTTTTGTAGGGCTTGCCATATTAATGTTTTCCGGCGTTAATGTTCCGCTTGGTTTATCTGCAATGGCAATAATCGGGTTCGGATTTGCCCCATTTTTCCCATGTATGATGCACGATAATTCAAACCGTTTCGCACCTGACAGTATCACAAAAATGGTTGGCTACGAAATGGCAGCATTCGGCGCGGGAACATCAATTCTGACCTCATTGGTTATCGGCCAATTTATGGCCCGCGTGCATATTGAGACATTAATTCCCATTGTTGCAATTTTTGCATTGTCCGCATTTTTACTTAATGAGACGTTGGAAAAAATAATTAAAAAGAATATGTGACAAAGCTCGAAAAAATGCTTGACATTTCCTATTTATATATGATATAATGTTTTTTGCTGAATTTATTTCAGGATTTTTTATGGAGGGAAAGATTATCATGAGAGAAGGAATACATCCTACTTACAACGCAGATGTTGTTATAAAATGCGCGTGCGGCGCGACGTTTGAAGCAGGTTCAACAAAAGATAGTGTTGCTGTTGAGATTTGCTCAAGCTGTCACCCGTTTTATACAGGTAAACAAAAACTTGTAGACACCGGCGGACGTGTTGACAAATTCCGTAAACGTTTCGGAATTACCGAATAATATGAGTAAAAAAGAAAACTGTGCTCATCGTACTTCAATTGGCGGACAAGCTGTTATTGAAGGTATCATGATGCGCGGACCTAAACATCTTGTCACCGCCGTTCGAAAGACAGACGGTGAGATTGTTACTGATAAAAAAGACGTCCCAAAATCACGGTCGAATTTTTTCTTCAAGCTTCCCATTATTCGGGGTTGTATTGGTTTTTTTGATTCAATGGTTTTGGGAACTAAGGCGCTGATGTTTTCCGCGTCTTTCTTTGATTTGGAAGATGATGAGGAAGCTCCGAAAAAAGAGCCCGGAAAATTCGGCGCATGGCTTGATAAAAAATTATCAAGCGACAAAGCGATTACCACCGTTATGTACATCTCGATGTTCTTCTCGCTGATTGTGGGAATTGGTTTGTTCTTCCTGCTTCCGTGGGCGATTTCGGAGTTTTTTCTAGAACCGTTTGTAGAACATCAAGTGTTGCGCCGTCTCGCCGAAGGTGTTGTGCGGATTATAATTTTCGTTGCTTACCTCGCGCTCGTATCGCAAATGAAAGACATCAAACGAGTATTTATGTATCATGGCGCTGAACATAAGGCGATTGCGTGTTATGAAGCGAACGAGGAGCTCACGGTTGAAAACGTGCGGAAACATTCCCGCTTCCATCCGCGATGCGGAACCAGTTTTCTGCTGATTGTTATGGTTGTTTCGATTTTGGTTTTCGGTTTTATTCCGGCGGCGAACCGTTGGATGGCGATGGGGTTACGGCTTGCGTTGCTTCCGGTCGTCGCGGGACTTTCGTATGAAATCATCAAATTCGCCGGTCGACATTCCAATTTTATCACTCGCGGAATCAGCGCGCCGGGAAAATCGTTGCAAGCAATTACAACCCGCGAGCCGGACGATAGTCAAATCGAAGTTGCAATTACGGCGTTAACTGCTGTAATGCCTGAAAATAAGGATGAAGCGAAATGGTAATCAAAGATTTATTTCAAATAGGAAAAACAAAAAACCCGCGGAATGCGGGTTTTTTGTTAATGCACGCTGCAAAGATTAGCAAAACCGAATTGTTAATCGGTGAATTAGAAGTATCAAACCATATTGAGGAAAAATATTACGAATTTCTCCAACGTGCGTCCAATGGCGAGCCTGTTGAATATATCACAAATTCAGCGGAATTTTTCGGCCGCATATTTTATGTAAATAACAGCGTTCTTATTCCCCGCGATGAAACGGAATTACTTGTTGAAACGACGATTGCGGAATTAAAAACAATTAAAAAACCTGTAATCCTTGATATCGGAACCGGCAGCGGATGCATTGCCATTTCATTGGCTTTGGCAATTCCGACCGCAAAAATTTTCGCAACTGACATAAGTTTGCCGGCATTGGAAGTTGCTAAACGAAACGCACTCAATTTAGGCGTGTCAAATCGAATTGAGTTCTTGCATAATGATATTACGACAGAACTTCCCGTGTTCGATGATACAATTGACCTACTTATTTCCAATCCACCTTATATATCAATAGGTGATAAAATGATTGAACCGGCGGTTCATAATTTCGAACCGCACACAGCATTATATGCCAATGAAAATGGCTTAGAAGTTTATCGCCATATTGCTGAAAAGGCGAGCGGAATCGCAAAAATAATTGCTTTGGAAGTTGGATACAGTCAGGCGAATGATGTTGCGGAATTGCTTCAAAAAAATGGATTTTCCGATATAAAAACAATCCCGGACTATGCCGGGATTGATAGGATTGTTATTGCTAAATATGTATAAGCAGTTCGTTTAATTCATTAACACTTTCTACAATATGCGTTGCTCCGGCGGCGGTAAGTTCGCACAAATCACCATAACCGTACAAAACACCTATGCTGTCAACCCCAATTTCTTTCGAGCCGATAATATCATATTTCCGGTCGCCAATCATTACAACCTTTTCAAGCTCGGTTATATCCATAGTATCCAACGCATATTTTATAACTTCACTCTTTTTTGAACGTATTCCGTCAAGTTCGCTTCCCGAAATAAAATCGAAATATTGGTCAACCTCAAAATGTTTTAGTATTCGTTCAGCGTAAACAATCGGCTTTGATGTGGCTACTATAAGTTGCTTTCCCACACTTTGTAAAGTTTTCAACAATTCAGCCATTCCATCGTATAAAAAATTTTCAAATATTCCGACTTTCGCAAAATATTCCCTGTTTTTGCTGACTGCTCTTTCAGTTTCCTCCGCGTTAAATCCATAATAATTTTTGTAAGTATCTCGAAGCGGCGGTCCTATAAATTTAGCCAAATCATCTCTGTTTTCCACATTTATTCCGAATTCTTTTAGAGAGTATTGAAGAGCCTTGGTCATTCCCTCTTTCGGATCTGTTATAGTTCCGTCCAAATCAAATAAGATATATTCTTTGTTAGTAGGGGGTATCCTTAAAATGTTAATCATCTCCTATAACAAACGTGATAAAATTGCCGCAATTTCCGCGCGAGTAATATAATTATTCGGTAAAATAGTTCCATCTACATAACCACTGACAATTCCGAGCGCACCAAGCATGTTAACATATCTTGCCGCCCAAGTGGGAATATCCGAAGCATCGGTAAAATAAGGCGCATCAATTGCCGGAAGCTCGCTCATATCAGTACCCGCGCTTAACATTCGTCCGATAATGGTAAAAACTTGCGCTCGAGTAATGTCCGCGTGAGAATCAAAGAACACCGTGCCGTCACGTTCGACTCCGCTTATAATTTCAAGCGCAACCAAAAGTTCCACTGCGGGCAAAGCCCAAAGCGGAATATCCAGCAAATCAACAAACGGCAAAATATCACTTGAAACCACAATATCATCAATCATTCGCGCGATTGAAGTTGCCAGTTCCGCGCGGGTCATAAAATCACCAGGACGAAAATAGCGCACGCCGCTGTCATAATCAATAGCCCCCTGCATAATTCCGATAGTGAAAACATTGATAATATAATCTTCCGCCCAACTTCCCGCTACGTCGGCGAACGGATTTTGGTTCACTAAAATTTCAATGGTATGTTCAGTATCGCCCGCTCTAACCGTTAAACTACCATGCGCAGGTCGTTCTGCGGTAATTCGTAAAATCCCGTCAACTGTGATTGTTCCAATATTCTCATCAACATTCCAAATATAGCTATTATTTTGTGAAACAATTTCATCACCGCCAACAAACGCCGCGGCATTGAGCTGAATTTCATCATTAAAATTCAGAGCTAACGAGCTAACTTCTCGTCCGTTTGCTCGAATTATAATCCAGTTAGGAGTCTCAACCGAATAAACAGTTGCATAGCTCGTGATATTTCCAAAACGCGCTTCAATTAAGGTTTGCCCGTCACCGCTTGCACTCACCGCTCCGCTTAATTCAACCGAGCTTTCTCCGTTTACCACCGAAAATTCAACCGTTCCGTTAATATCAGCGGCAAAAAATCCTCGGTCCGCGCCGAAAACGTTAAAATCATTGAAACTGCTCCCCTGCAAAATGTGAACTCTGCTTGGTTGAACATATAATCTATATAATTCACCTGTCGGCGTATTTGTGTTATGTAGAAATAGAAAGTTTCCGACACGGCGCAGGTTTCCATCCGACGGGCGGTTAATAAGTGACAAATCATTTTGCCACGGATACCGCGCCGCCAAAGTTGTAGAGCCGCCGCCATCCAGGTTAATTGCGTCAACCGCACCCAATTCTATCATTCGCTCAGCAAGCGTTGGTAAGCGAACACCGAAGCCATGCCCTTGCTGACGCCCGTCAATGGTGTAAAAAATTATATCACCGGTTGCGGTAATGCCAACCGCGGTTCGCGGCGCTGCGACATTTACAATGTCCGCAATATTTGCAGGATGGTTTTGCACAACCTCGCCATTGGCGATAATTCGCCCCGCATGAGTTCCAAGCGCATATTCAACGTCGCCCCAAAGCTCATCATTATTTGTTGAAAAACTCCATTCAACTTCTATTCCTTCTTGAAAAAATCCCATCATCTCATGTCGTTCATGAGATGAATCGTTGTGAATTGTCAAAATCAGCTTATTTTCAGGAATCTCAAAGTCGCCGCTAACATTGTCAATTAACTCAACAACCGTTCGCATTGAACTTGCCAAATTCATTTGCCCTTCTAAAATATCGAACACCACTATTTTACCGTCACCGGTTGCCCGTGCAGTCGAGCCAAAATTACTGTCCAAAAGATAGCTTATATTAGGTTGCCGAAACTTATTTATCTGATCGATTGTAACTTCGGTGGGAACCATCTCTATATATGTAATTTCAGTATCTACAACTTCGCCATATTCATCGTATATATTTTGATAGTGAACAACTTCGCGGACAAAAGATGCTCGTGCAAAAATTTCCAATTCACCTATAAATGCCGAACCATCAGCACGAAAACCGATTGTATGTTCCGAACCTGCTTGCTTGGAAATAATTTGATTATTTACAATCGCGTGCCCGAACGAAATTCCGGTTTGAAATGAAAAAAAGTCGCCGTT